>AMWB02151538.1_pt4 | contig 13766 bp, 7 predicted proteins | sample 200311 | NCBI WGS metagenome assembly AMWB02 (sample SAMN02737377, study PRJNA173069) | bioreactor metagenome | biome: anode biofilm in microbial fuel cells | place: USA: California | collected 2010-12-16 | reverse complement strand
CGGCAAGCGGCTGGCATACGGCCGCACTGACGATGCGGCTTCTGGTCAAAGGCGAGTTCAGGCCCGCGGGCGGCCTCATCGGCGCAGGCATCGACGAACTGCTCTGGCCGCGGCCGGTGCGGCCGGGAGACGAGCTGCGGATCGAAAGCGAGATCCTCGAGGTGCGGCCTTTAAAATCGCGCCCGGAGCAAGGAATGGTCAAGGTGCGGACGACGACGCTGAATCAGAACAATGAGGCCGTACAGGTCTTTGTCAGCAATGTCATCGTGCGGCGGCGTAACCCGGCGCCTGCTGATGGATGCGCTTGACAGGAAAGTCATGTTGCCGATGCAGTTTCCACCCATGCATGAAAGGAAAACAATGTCCAGATTATTCGAGCCGACAGAGATCAACGGCATGAAGATGAAAAACCGTTTTGTGAGATCCGCGACCTACGAGGCAATGGCGGCGTCTGATGGAACGGTGCAAAACCGGTTATTGGATTATATGGCGGCGCTCGTTCGCGGCCGTGTCGGGCTTGTGATCACCGGCCACACCTATGTGACACGGCAAGGGCAGGCGGGACCCCGGCAGTTGGGCATCGATTCCGACGCCATGACCAAAGGCCTCGAACGCCTGACGGCGGTGGTTCACGACAATGGCGGCGTGGTTGCCGTGCAGCTTGCCCACGCGGGAAAAAAGGGCATTGGAAAAGATGCGTTTGCCGCGATAGGACCGGCAGACGTGTTCGAGGACGGCGTGAAAATTGTCTCCGCAATGACGCCTGAAGACATCAACGGAACCGTAAAGGCTTTTGGCGATGCGGCCGACAGAGCGGTAAAGTCGGGCTTTGACGCCGTTCAGATCCACGCGGCCCACGGCTATCTGCTGAGCCAGTTTCTCTCTCCCGGCAGCAACACCAGAGAAGACGGGTACGGCGGAAGCATAGAGAACCGCGCCCGACTGCTTCTCGAGGTTTACGCGGAAATCAGGCGGCGGGTCGGAACATCGTTTCCGGTCATGGCCAAGATCAATTCGGAGGATTTCATCGACGGCGGCTTCACGGTGGCGGAGATGCTCAAGGTTTCCCATATGCTTGAAGACCGCGGCATCGACGCCGTCGAGATGAGCGGCGGAACCTTTGAGGCCGGAAAATTCATCCCGTCGCGGGTCGGCACCGCCAAATCGGAAGCGCGTGAGGGTTACTACCGGCAGGCCGCCGAAGCCTTCAAGAAAGAAATCGGCGTTCCTCTGATACTGGTGGGAGGTTTCCTATCGTTTCACATTGCCGAGGAAGTCGTCGCTTCAGGGATTGCCGACTATATCGCCCTTTCAAGACCCCTCATCAGGGAACCGGAGCTGGTGAAACGATGGGAACAGGGCGACCGGAAAAAGGCGTCTTGCATTTCATGCAACAAATGCTTTGGAACCCTCTCCACGGAAGAAGCGCTCCACTGTGCGGTTGAAAAAGAGGAATAGACTTTACTTCCCGTTCCGCCGATCGAGCTCGGCCCGCACGGCAAGCCCGATTTTTTCCAGCGTGAACGGCTTTTTGATGTAGCTGCCCGCGCCCAAGCGCTGTGCTTCCTCGACGCGCTCCGTTGCGGCATATCCGCTGGCGATGACCGCTTTTTGCCGGGGCGCGATCCTAAGAATTTGCCGGTATGTCTCCAGGCCGTCCATGCCGGGCGGCATGATCATATCGAGGATCAGCACGTCAAAGCGCCTTTGGCGAACCAACGCCAGCGCCGCTTCACCGCTTGCCGCCGTGGTTACATCGTATCCGAGGCGCCGCATCATGCGTTTCGTTAAATTTCTTTGTTCCTGAACATCGTCAACGATCAATATCGACTCCCCTTTGCCGAGGTAATCTTCGATATAAATGGAGGACGGCGCCTCCAGTTCTGAACGTGATACAGGAAAGTAGAGAATGAATGTCGTACCCCTGCCTTCCTCGGTCATGATGTCGACAAATCCGTCATGGTCCTTGACGGTGCCCCACACGACCGACATGCCGAGCCCCGTGCCGCTGTGCCCCAATACCTTTTTCGTGTAAAACGGTTCGAAAATTTTATCCAGATCGGAGACGGGGATGCCGATTCCCCTATCGGATATTTCGATGACGGCATATTCGCCTTCCGGCACAACCTCGAATCCCGTGTAGGGCTTGTCCATATAACAGTTGCGGGTGGCGATGGTCATTTTACCGCCGGCCGGCATGGCATCGACGGCGTTGGCCACCAGGTTCATCACCGTTTTTGACAGATGCGTGTCCGAGCCCACGACGTTCAGGATATCGTCAGAGAATTTTGTTTCCAGAGCGATATTGGGGCGACTGCGGGTGATTTTTCTATATTCCGGCGACGCGATGAAATCACCGACAACCTGATTGAGGCTGAGCACATTCTTGGATGCCACGCTCCTGCGGGCCAGCGTCAATAGATCCTGCACGATCTCCGCCGCCTTCTGCCCCGATTTTCTGATCTCCACCAGAGGCTGCCTGAGCGGGCTGTCCGGTTCGATGTCGAGCAGAAGCAGGTCGGGATACCCGACGATGCCGCTCAGGATATTGTTGAGATCATGGGCGACGCCTCCGGCCAGAGCTCCCAGCGATTCGAGTTTTTTCAGGTTGTGAAGCTTGACCTCCAGGGTCCGCTTCTCTTCTTCCGCGCGCTTGATCTCGGTCACATCATGCACCACCGCCATGGCTTTTTTGCGCAGACCGCCTTCGAAAAAGAATCTGAAGTTGGTGACGACCGGCATTGTCCGTCCGTCTTTCCTGCGCATGGTGTATTCAATCGGCGGCAGATCCTTGTCGTCACCGCTGATCCCGTCGACCAGCGTTTTCACTTTCTCCCTGCTTTCCGGACTCACCAGGGCAAAAAAGTCCATTTGCAAAAGCGCGTCTTCAGTGTAACCCGTGTATGTACACATAACCTCATTGACACTGAGGAATCGATATGTTGCCATATCGAATTCGAGGATGCCCGCGGGCGCATACTTGACGATCTCCTTGTATTTTTCTTCACTTTCCCTGAGCGCTTTTTCATATTTGAACCGCTCGGTGACGTCCCGTGCCGCGCCTTGAACCGCCACGGGCCGGCCGTCTGTTTCAAGAATGAGATTGTTGCGGTATTCCAAAATGACTTCACGGCCGGCGGGTGTAACACTCTTGACATATCCCTCATCCGCGCCGGTTGAGATGATCCGCGCCATGTATTCATCGAATCCGGGTTTATCCCGCTCGGGCAGCAGTTCACGGATATTCACGCCTTCGAGGTCTTCGCTCCGCCAGCCGTATTCTTCTTTGTACGGAAGATTGGTTTCGAGCAGATTCCCGTGAAGATCGTGAATGCAGATCAGGTCCGAACCATTTTCAAACAGGTTGCGGAATTTTCTTTCGCTTTCGGCAATTTTCCTTTCGGCTTTTTTGCGCTCGGAGATATCCCGCGATACACCCATGATGGCTGTCGCCCGGCCGCTGCGATCACGGACGAACGACACCGTAGCCTCGGCCCAGGTGTATCCGCCCCCCTTCATGGTCTGTTCGACCTCAATTGTTCTCGAGCGCTGCGGATCGACGTCGGGCATGCCGTCAAGCGCGAGCTCCTCCTCATAGATCTTCAAGACCTCGGCAAACGAAGCCGGCGACAGAGACTGTTCAACGCTGAGTGACTTGGCTTCATCGGGGGTAAAACCCCGGTTTTTCTCTACCGAAGGACTGAAATACAGAAACTTCAGCGTCTTTATATCCATAACCCAGATGGTGTCGGATACGTTCTCCGCCAGGATACGATATTTCCGTTCCGATTGAATCAATGCGGCTTTTTGAGATTCCAACGCCTGTTTCGATTCGATGAGCTGCCGATTGGTCGTCTCGAGATCCGTCATTAGACGCTTGACCTCATCATATTTGGTCTGAATCAGCTGATTGGCTTGTACCAAATCCTCGATGGCTTGCTGATGATAATGCTCTCTGACAAAAAAATGTTTTAAAAACGATATCTTTTTAGGTCGCCACGTCACCCGGTAGAGACAGCCGGCGCATCCCTGGTCCGGGCTGTCAGGCCATCTCCTGTGACCGTATTTTTCCGGGGCCACCTGGCATTTGATCTCTTCCACGACGCCGACAGGCAATCCGAACATCGTCGGTATGCCCGCCAGGACCCCGCGGGTATAATCACAATCAAACCGCGTTTTCTGAGCGCTGTTATGGTACCGATCCTCCAGAACGACCCAGGAATCGCCGATGTCGTGTATCAAAACACTCCCGTTCAACTTAAGGAACTGGTTATATCTGGGCGCCTGGGAATATAGGAGTTCAGGGCTGCCGATCAACCGGACAATCCGGTCCAGAATACCCAGGGAATGAAAGCGCTCCGATGCCAGGGTCATATGATACACCGCGTTGTCGTCTTTCAACAGCGCTATCATCCGGTGATAGAGGATCTGCAGGAAGGCGTGGGAAACCCAGTTGTTGGTGTCGACAAGATAGTCTTCGTCGAGCGGCATCCCTTCCAGCAGACTGCCCAGCGTGCCGTTGTTTTTTTCCCGAACATACATGAGCAGCGTTCGGGTGACCCGGCAGCTGATCTCTTTGGGCATGTCGGGATGGGTGTTGTTGTTCATTGTTTTGACAAAATCATTGTTCATCACTATGAATCAACTAGAATGATAAAGTTCTGAGAAGAGCCTGCCATACAGGCATCTTCCATTCACGCAACCGACAAGGATAGGGATATCGGAAAGAAATACAGGAGCGCGGCCGTCGTTCGTGACCTACATGCTGCGCCTGTGGCATACGCGCGAGAATCGACACTAAGGACCTCGACAAAGGGCATCATCTGCCGCATCATCACAGCACTATAATCAAGAGCCAAGCTCAAAGTCAAAACCTGAATCTTATATCCGAGAGAAAAATCATCATGAAAACCGCGGATTTGATGGACAAGTTTCAAGACGAGCTGCAAAGCTGCACGCTGCAATTTCGCGACTATGGCAAAATCACCGCTTTTTTCGGGCCGTGCCGGACCGTGAAATGCCGAAACGATAACGTATTGATCAAGCGGCTGATGTCAATGCCCGGCAACGGCGGAATTTTGGTGGCCGACGGATCCGGATCGCTCGAGACGGCTCTTCTGGGCGACATGATCGCCGAGTTGGGCCGAAACAATGGATGGGCCGGCATGGTGATCAACGGCGCCGTACGTGATACCGTCACTTTGGGAACCATCGATTTCGGCGTCAAAGCACTGGGGAGCAACCCGCGGAAAAGCCGGAAGGATGGCGTGGGCGAGATTGACGTACCGGTTGAATTCGGGACTGTCCGTTTCGAACCTGGAAACTGGGTCTATTGCGATGGGGACGGCATCGTTGTCGCAGAACGCGAACTTCCGATGGACTGAACGAGGCTGCCCGGGGAATCACCTGGTGTAAACAATCCGACTGCATCAATGTTGAACAAATGCGGAAAATAAACGGAGGAGAGCAGCTATGAAAACGGCCACAACGACATCCGGCGCAGCGGAGGATCTCAAATCCCTGCCCATGCCCGAACTGGAGGCGGCGTTGGGGTCTTCGCCGGACGGCCTCGCTCAGGCCGAGGCGGAGAAACGGCTGACCCAATATGGGCCGAACGAGATAGCGGAAAAGAAAACCAACGCCTTTCTGAAATTCCTCACCTATTTCTGGGGCCCCATTCCGTGGATGATCGAAGCGGCCGTGATCCTTTCCGCCGCAGCCAGGCACTGGCCGGATTTTTACATCATTCTCGTTCTGCTGCTGGCCAACGCCGTGGTCGGATTCTGGGAAGAACATCAGGCGGGCAACGCCATCGCCGCGCTGAAATCGAGGCTCGCGGTCCAGGCGCGGGTCAAACGGGACGGACGGTGGACCACCCCGGCGGCGCGCGAGCTGGTGCCGGGCGACGTCATCCGCCTGCGCCTGGGCGACATCGTGCCGGCGGATGCGCGGCTGCTGGACGGAGATCCGATAGAGGTGGACCAATCCGCGCTGACCGGAGAGTCGCTGCCCGTCACGCGACGCTCCGGCGAGGCGGTCTTTTCAGGCGCGATCGTTCGCCAGGGCGAAATCGAGGCAATGGTCTATGCCACCGGTGCTTCGACCTACTTCGGCAAGACGGCGGCGCTGGTGCAGGAGGCGCAGACCGTCAGCCACTTTCAACAGGCGGTCCTGAAGATCGGCAATTATCTGATCATCCTCGCCGTGGCGCTGGTGGCGGTGATTATCATCGTCGGGCTCTTTCGCGGCGATCCGATCCTTACCATGCTGCAGTTTGCATTGGTGCTGACCGTGGCCGCGATTCCCGTGGCGATGCCGACCGTGTTGTCGGTGACGATGGCGGTCGGCGCGCGGATTCTGGCCAAAAAAGAGGCCATTGTGAGCCGGTTGGCGGCCATCGAGGAATTGGCGGGCGTGGACGTGCTGTGCGCGGACAAGACCGGCACCCTGACCCAGAACAGGCTGACGCTGGGCGATCCGTTCAGCGTCGGCGACATTCCCGGCGACCAGCTCATCCTCAACGCGGCGCTGGCGTCGCGCGCCGAAAATCAGGACACCATCGATCTGGCCGTGCTGGCCGGCCTGAAAGAGAGCGATGCGCTGCAGGGGTATCGGGTGGTCCACTTCAAGCCCTTCGATCCGGTCGGTAAACGCACGGAGGCCGCCGTCGAAGCCGCGGACGGGAAGGCGTTCAAGGTGACGAAGGGCGCGCCGCAGGTGATCCTGGCGTTATCGGCCAATGCCAAAGAGGTGACGCCTGAAGTCGAAAGGGCGGTCAACGCATTTGCGGCGCGCGGCTTCCGATCGCTGGGCGTGGCCCGGGCCGGGGGAGACGGCCCGTGGCGGTTTCTGGGGGTGCTGCCGCTTTTCGATCCGCCCCGGGAAGAGGCCAAAGCGACCATCGCCACCGCCCGGAAGATGGGCGTCAACGTCAAGATGGTGACCGGCGACCAGGTCGCCATCGCCCGGGAAACCGCAGGCAAGCTTGGGCTGGGCACCAATATCCTCGATGCCGCGGGCTTCGGCGACACGAAGCATCACGAAACAGGGCAGCTCGCCGAATCCATCGAGAAGATGGACGGCTTCGCCCAGGTCTTTCCCGAACATAAGTTTCATATTGTGGACGTCCTGCAGCAGCGCGGCCACATCGTCGGCATGACGGGCGACGGCGTGAACGACGCCCCGGCGCTGAAAAAAGCCGACTGCGGCATCGCCGTTTCGGGCGCGACCGACGCGGCGCGCGCGGCGGCGGACATCGTGCTGATGACGCCCGGCCTGTCGGTGATCATCGACGCCGTCAAGGAGAGCCGGAAAATCTTCGAGAGGATGAACAGCTATGCCATCTACCGCATCACCGAGACGCTCCGGGTCCTCCTGTTCATGACGACGGCGATCCTGGTGTTCAACTTCTATCCGATGACCGCGGTGATGATCGTGATGCTGGCGCTGCTCAACGACGGGGCGATCCTGTCCATCGCCTATGACAACGTGCGCTATCAGGACACGCCCGAGTCCTGGAACATGCGCATGGTGCTGGGGGTCGCGACGGTGATGGGCGTGATCGGACCCGTGGCGGCGTTCGGCCTGTTCTATATCGGCGAGCGGGTCTATCACCTCGACCGTGCGCACATCCAGACGCTGATGTACCTGATGCTGTCCGTGGCCGGGCACCTGACGATTTTCCTGACGCGCACGCGCGGCCCGTTCTGGTCGATCCGCCCCGCGTGGATTTTGTTGGCGGCCGTGTTCGGCACGCAGATCGCGGCGACATTGATCGCGGTTTACGGGCTGTTTATGACGCCGCTCGGCTGGCCGTGGGCCGGGTTCGTCTGGGGATATGGCCTGATATGGTTTCTCGTGAGCGACCGCGTGAAACTGCTCGCCTACCGCGTGTTCGATCCCGTTGCCGCGCCCCTGCTGACCCGGCAACCCGGTGATCCGACGCCGTCGATCGTCAGGCAAGCCTCTGAACGCCGCGAACGGCAAAGACGTTCCGAGGGCCGGCCGGTCGAGGACCTGCGCCGGACGGAAAAAGAGATTCGGGAGGATCCGTCTGCCAGATGAAGCCGCGGCACCCGCAACGCTGTGGTTATTGATTTTCCGGAACCCGATGGGCGTCTTCCCGCAGGAACTTGTCATATGTGTGGATCCTTGCCGGTGATATTCGGCATCATGAGCGAAACGCAAAAACCCTTTCCCGGAGCGCTTCTGAATGTCACTTGCCCGCCTAGAAAATTCATTCTCTCTTGAATGCTGAACAGGCCGAAACCCGAGTCGTTTCCTTTTTTTGACCGTATTCCGTCGAGATCGCATCCCTTGCCGTGATCCATAATATCGACCAGGATACGGTCTCCTTCCATGAATATGTCAAGGTCTGCGCTGTCCACGCCTGAATGCTTGACGATGTTGTGCAAACATTCCCGGACGGATCTGAACAGTATCGATGAAAGTACCGGTGAGCCGGGTTCGATGTTCGGATCGATGTCCATGTCGACCCTGAGGCCGTAGCGATGATCGAAATCATCCAACATGGATTTGAGGGCCGCCTGTAACCCATTCCGCTGAAGCTCGACGGGCGATAATTCATGGGAAACCTTGCGGCAGATATCGATACTTTCCTTGAGAAGCTCTATAATCGACTGAAATTCCCGGCGGGCCGGATGATCGGCCTTGATATCGGAATCATGGACTGCCATATCCGTTTTCAGTTTGATGTAGGCCAGATGCTGCTGGAGATCGTCATGGAGGACGCCGGCAAGGCGATGCCGCTCCTGATCCTCGGCACGGGAGAGCGCAAGTGCCAGTTTCTGCAGCTCCAATGCCCGTTTTTCGGCCTGGCCGGTGCGTTCGTCCACTATTTGTTCCAGATTCGCATTCAATTGATGCAATTTCGCTTCGGCGCGCCGCGACGCCGTAATGTCGATAAATGTCCCGATCAGTTCCCGAACCGTGCCGTCGGCGTCACGGCTGAAAACAGCATCCCGCGACAGGCATGACATCCAACGGCCGTCCGTTCTCTTGAAACGGTATTCCACCTCAAAAACCTCTTCGTCCGAAGCGGCGGCGACGGCTTGCACGTGCGCCCGCAGCGCCGGACGATCTTCGCGGTGAAATCTTTTGAAAAAATCAGCCTCATCCATTTCATCGAGCGCCGTCAGGGTGAGGCCGCTCATCCGGGTAAACCGAGGATTGACCAAGACGGTGCGGCCGGCCTTGAGATCGTATATGTAAATACCGCAGAGGCTTGAATTCGTCACCTTCGTCGCGAACGCTTCACTCTTTTTCAGCGCCTCTTCAGCCATTTTTTTCGCGGTGATCTCGACGATGGTCAACCGCCACTGCAACACCGCTTTGCTGTTAGACCGGTCCGCCCGGATATCCGCCCGGACCCATACATCGGTACCGTTTTCCCGGCTCAGCTTCAGTTCCAGGCTCTGTTCTTCTCCCGTTTCCCCGGATCTTTTCAGGGCGTTCCAGTAAACATCCTCCCAGCCCCGGGCAATATACCGGCTGAAGCCCGAAGGCGTCCTGTTTTTGCCGACATCTCCCAGCAATACCCGGCCGACATGATTGATCCGGGTGACGATCCCTTTGGCGCTAAGGGTGATATACCCGCAGGGAGCATGCTCATACAGATCCAGATATTCCTGATGAAGACCGGCGATTTCCTGGTGCGCCCGTCTGAGCTCGTCGTTCTGGATTTCCAGCTCCGCCTGGGAGATCCGAAGTTCGTGGATCAACGCGAGAATATCGGTGGACGCAGGAGGACGATCCTCCGGTTGACGCTTGATAAGATCCTCCGCCTGAAGGCGCAGCCGGTCGAACCGGCCTTCCTTGTTGTCGTCAATCGTCATCTTTTTTCCGATCGCTGAGGCTGCTGAACGTGAGCACGGCGCCGTCGATCCGGTTGTCCGTGGTTCGGTAGGGCATGATGCGCATATGATACCATTTTCCCGCCGTGGTCCTGACCTCCACGTCTTTGGGGATGAGCCTGTCCATGACAGCCGTCAGATCCTGCACCATTCCATCATATTCCAGGTTTGCCGTCACATGCTGAAGGGGACGGCCGACGTCGGTCTGGATGAGATTGATGATCGTTGTGGCCTTTGGGGTGAATCGTTTGACGCGCATGTCATTGTCGACAAATATGGTGGCGATTTCAGTGCTGTTGAGCAGGTTGCGCATGTCGTCCTGGGCGTCGAACAGCTCGTCGACCTTGCTCTGAAGCTGGGCGTTCACCGTCTGCAGCTCCTCGTTCAGCGACTGCAGCTCCTCCTTGGAGGATTCCAGCTCCTCGTTGCTGCTCTGCAGCTCTTCGTTCGAAGACTGCAGCTCCTCGTTGGTGGACTTGAGTTCCTCGTTCGAGGATTCCAGCTCCTCGACGATGATCTGATGGCGTTCGCGGGTCTTGTGCAGCGCCTTCTCCAGTTCGGAGAGCCGGGCTTCCGACAGGTCTTTTTCATCATCCGGCAAACCGGCCGGCTGCGACCGCGGATCCCTATGATTCCTATGACCGGAATGACCGGAATGATCGGAATGACCGGACGCGTCATGATGAGAGGCCCCATCCGCGTCCTCGAATACGACCAGGAGCCGACCGGCGACTTCCCTGGGTGACGCTATCGGAATCACATGGAGCGTGATGGGCTGCCTGCCGCCGTTGGTCTTGACGCTGATGTTTTTTCGGGTCACCTGTTTGCCCGAGGATACGGCGGCGCGGACGGCCAAGGCAAGCGCAAGGCGCAAACCCTCGCGGGCCATGCCCAAAAGGTTCTGCGAGGGCGGCCCGCTGGTCGTCTCTATGTATCTTCCGGTGCGGCCGTGAACGTGAAGGATCTCACCTCCGGAATCAATGAGAACCGCCGACGGCGAAAACAGATCCAACACCATTTTTTCGACGATCCGCCCGATATCGTTCTTTCGAACGGCAGGGTCGGCCGGCGCCGCGCCGGCAATCCCGGCCGCTTTCGGCGGCTCGCTGAAGAACGTGGCCCGCCGGCTGAAAGGATAGGAAGTTTCCCGCCGCCTGAAGATTTTCCATTTGTTGTCTATGGTCTCAAAAAGATTCGTGAATCCACCGATGCTTTCGGATGTGCCCAAGATGAGAATTCCCCCGGGTCTCAGTGTATAGTGGAACAGAGGCATCAGCTTTTTTTGTGCTTCACCGTCCAGGTATATCAGCAGGTTACGGCAACAGAGCAGATTCAGGCGGGAAAACGGCGGATCTTTCAGCACGTTCTGTACCGAAAAGATGATCCGCTCCCGAATCTTTTTGCGGATGCGGAAAAACTCCCCTTCCCTGATGAAAAAACGATTCAGCCGCTCAGCGGTGATATCGGCGCTGATGCTTGCGGGGAAAATCCCCTCCCGGGCTTTTTCAACGGCGTGCGTGTCGATATCGGTACCGAAAATCTGCATATTGATCCGTTTGGTGCTGGCGTTCATGCATTCCTGCAAAACCATGGTCATCGAATAAACTTCCTCGCCGGTGGAACACGCCGGAATCCATGCCCTGAAAACGGCATCGTTGTCCATCTGAGAAACAACAGCCGGCAGAACGTCGGTTTTCAAGGCACCAAAAGATGGGGCGTCGCGAAAGAAACTGGTCACACCGATCAACAGTTCACGGAACAATGCCTCCGCTTCGCCGGAGGTTTCCCGTAAAAAGCGGACGTATTCGTCGTGGTCCGCGATCTGATGCAGTCTCATTCTGCGGGTGATCCGGCGAACGATCGTGTTTTTCTTGTATGCGGAAAAATCATGGCCGATGCGCGTACGGAGCAGTGAAAAAAATTTTGTTCAGCCATTCCAGACGACCTTCCCGATCGTCGTCCGGATGAGACGTCATTTGCGCTTGGGCGACGCCGTGATGCCCGAAATATCGGATAAGTTTCTCGGGCATTTCCTCCGGCGGCAGAATCATGTCGACCGCACCGCTGCCGACGGCGCTTCCGGGCATGCCGCCATATTTGGCCGTTGCCTCGGACTGAACCAGAACCAGGCCGTCGTGTGCCTTGATCTCTCTCACGCCCAGGGTTCCGTCCGTTCCGGTGCCCGACAGGATGATGCCGGCGGCATTGGCCTGCTGATCCAGGGCCAGAGACCTGAAAAAAGAATCGATCGGCGGAGTGCCCTCCTTGTTCAGAATGTCGAAGAGCTGAATGGTATCCTTATACAGGTTGATCTGCTTTCCCGGAGGGACAACATAGATATGGTCGGATCGCAGACGTTGCCCGTCCCTGGCGGCGGCGGCTGGAATTTTTGCCGCCCGCTGAAGAAGCTCGGGCATCAGGCTCGGCTGGTTCGCCATCATGTGAACCACGACGACATAGGCCATGCCGCTCTTCTCGGAGACCTTGGCGAAAAAAGCCTTCAGCGCCTCCAATCCCCCGGCCGAGGCCCCTATACCGATGACGGGAAATGCCTCCCCCGACAGGTCATTGCGGGTTTCCGTCTCAGATGCGGCGGGTGTTTCAATGTTTTTTTCATGTTTCGACATATTGCTTCCTTGTCCGGCCGCTCTGTTTTGACAGTGAAGACGAGAAAAGAATTCGCATGTCTTCGGGGAGGAGATGCCTGCGGAGGGTAACTGTTGGTATTATAAACAGGATCATCCGGAATCTCAACCCATTTTCCGGTACGGCTGTTCATCCGTCTGCATCAATACGGGTCCCGCATTCCCGGCGCATCACCGGTTTGCCGATCAACTCCGGCAGAGGCGCCACGCGGATGCCCCCGGCCTTGAGCCCCCACAGCAGCCGGTTGACCTCGCGCAGCCAAACATGGCATCGATCCGGATCTTTGGGACGGACATCGTGAAGCATGAGGATGTCGCCCGGCCGGACCCGCGCCAGGACGTTTCGGGCCAGATGCCGGATCCACCGGTTGCCGCCGTCGCCGGCGCGGCGGGTGAAATTGACGACGACCATCTCCTTGGCCTGCAGCACCTCCTGCAGCCGGGGGCTCGTGATCCCCACCGGCGGGCGGAAGGCCAGGGGAACGATGCCGAGGGATGCGAAGACCTCCTGGGCTTTTTCGATTTCACGGGCCAGGGTGTTTGCGGATTTGAGCATCACCAGATTATCATGACTGTAGGTGTGGTTGCCCACCAGGTGGCCCGCGGCCAGAATGGCCCGGATCAGCTCGGGGTGGTTTCGGGCCTTTTTTCCGGTAACGAAAAACGTCGCCTTGATCCGGTGCCGGGCGAGCAGGCGCAGCAGAGCCGGCGTCGTCGCGGGGTCCGGGCCGTCGTCGAAGGTGAGCGCCACCGCCGGGATGCGGGAACTCCCGCGGCTGACGACCGGCAGAAAAAAACCATAGCGGTAAGCAAACGGGGCGCCCAGGCACAGGAGCAGAAAGGCCGCGAGGGGAACGGCGGCAAGCCGGAGGTCGATGCCGGCCAGCACCGCGGCCGTGAGGATGGCGGCAAGACCTGTTTTTTCGCCGGGCGACAGGGACCGAAGTACGCTCATCCGGCAGGCGGCGACGGGGTGGGGCCGACATCCGGCCCGGCCGGGGAGGCTCCGGGAGCGGCCGCGGCAAACCAGACCGATTCCCGGTTTCCGCCGGACGGACCGGAAAAATCGACCCGGAACCCCTGCCCGGTGATCGCGGCAAGGATCTTTTCCCGCGACCGGTAGAAGGTGGACACCCCTGAAAGTCTGAGTTTGAGATCCTCGAAGCGCCACGTGCGGGAATAGCTGCCGTCGGCGGGCGGTATGACGGCGCGGACAAGCAGCCGCCCGCCGGGCCGAAGGCGCCCGGCC
>AMWB02028288.1_pt5 | contig 13766 bp, 14 predicted proteins | sample 200311 | NCBI WGS metagenome assembly AMWB02 (sample SAMN02737377, study PRJNA173069) | bioreactor metagenome | biome: anode biofilm in microbial fuel cells | place: USA: California | collected 2010-12-16 | reverse complement strand
CTCTTTGACGGTGACGGAAGCCAGACAGGTGACTACGTCCTGAGCCTGCAGAGTGTAAACCGGCCAGGTAATACGAGAGCAGTCAGCTACGGTGAACTCATCACAGATGAGCTCACCCACTTAAGTCAAATGAGAACGTATCAGCTGACAGCGGCCGCAGGTGACCTGGTTGGCTTTCAGATGGTGCGCCGAAGTGGCGATCTGACCTCATGGCTCGAAGTCTACTCGCCGGATGGGACCTACCTGGCTGCCAGTGACGGGTCGGGCGGAGGGGTCTCTGCATTCGACTACACCTTCGGCACCGGCGGCACCTATACCATCCTGGCCTTCGATTCCGATGGGAGCCGGACCGGAGAGTTTTGGTTCATTGCCTGTCACTGCACGGGCACCTCCGGCAACATTGACGGCGATCCGGATGGCGTAGTAGATATCTCCGACCTCGCTGCTCTCGTGGATTTCTTGTTCGGATTTTCCGCGGCGCCGGTCTGCACCGGTGAGACTGATGTCAACAAAGACGGCGGTGTTGACATTGGTGACCTGCAATATCTGATCGATTATCTGTTTTTCGAAAGTCAGCCGCTGCTGCCCTGTCCGTGACCGATCGCGGAAACAGACGGTAAGTCGATCACTAATGCAAAGAAGGTGTCGGGACAACGTCCCGACACCTTCCTGTTAGACCCAATTGATCCGTCGGATCAATACTCTTCCAGCCTGCTCCACTCGGCGTCTTCCAGCCAGTGGTTGGGGCGATCCAGGAACTCCAGCACGTTGTCCATCGTCACCCAGTGGCGATGCTCTTCATCGGCAATCTTGTTGAGCACGTCTTTCTGACGGGGATCGGTGACTTCCTTCGCCTTGTCGCGATAAAACTTCTCGGCGTTCTTCTCCACCTCGCGGGCATGCTCCCAGACCTTTTTGGACTCGGGCGGGAAGGAGAAATCCTTCTCGGTGGCCTTCAGCGCCTCGAACACGTTTTTCACCGTCTTGAGGATAGTGGACTTCTCCGCTTCCTTGTATTCCGTCTGCAACCCTTCATTCATGGACTTGAACAGGTTGTAGTGCTTGAGCTCGTCGTGAGCCAGCTCCTCTAAGATGCGCTTGAGCTCCGGCTGCTGGACCTTGGCCGCATGCTCGAGGTAATAGGCGCGACCATCCTGTTCCATTTTCATCGCGTATTCGAAAATGCTCATGAAATGCTCCTTACCGGTTCGTTGTATTGCCTGAACCAAAGTACACTGCGGGCTGTTCCTTGTCAATGTCGGTTGAGAAAGATTTCACAAGGCGGTTCGGTGCCGATCGTGGAGCGGGCCAGAGTGTCTGCGCCCTTGCCGGGCCGCGCGCGACACTTGCTAAGTTGGGATTCGCACGTATCTTAACGGCATGATTGGTGCGCGGGTGGCGGGAATGCTGGTGGTCGGACTGCTCTGTTGTCTGGCCGGGTTGACGGCCGCGTATGAGCCACCGCAACCGGTGGCGCGGCCGAACGGCGTGTACTATCTGGACAACCAGCAGTACCTGGAGCCATCCGATTCGGTGATCAGTCTCACGCGCAGCCGGCTGATCGGGCTGGTTCGCGACAGCCTGGACTACCGCCCGGAAATTTACATCGTCGATGACCCCTTGTATTTCCAGAGTCTGATCGGCGGCGGGTTTCCGGACTGGGGCGCGGCGGCGGCGGTGCCATCGCTGAAGCGTATCGTCATCAAGTCGCCGGATCGGTTCAAGACCAATCGCTCGCTGGCCGAGTTACTGGCTCATGAATACACGCACCTGGTCGTGGCCAAGCGGACCGGCTTCTTTGGGGCGCCGCGCTGGCTCGATGAGGGGCTGGCCATGACGATGTCGATGGAGTGGAGCTGGTCGGACAACCTGGCGATGAGTCAGGCGGCGGTGTTCCGCCAGTTCGTGCCGCTGAAGGAGATCGACAAGGTCAATCGGTTCAGCGAAGGGAGAGCGCACGTCGCGTATGCGACGTCGTATCTCGCGCTGGAGTACTTCACGCGCCAGTACGGCGTGGCGGCGGTCAACACCTTTCTGGACGAATTGAGCCGGGGGCGATCGGTGGATTCGGCGCTGGTGGCCGCCACGGGCGCGACCGAAGCGGAGTTTGACGAGGACCTGCATGCCTCACTGAGTGGAAGATTCAACATTACGAGCTTGTTTATGGACACAGCATTTTTCTGGGCGGCCCTGGCGTTTCTGGTGGTACTGGGGGCGTATCTCAAGTGGCGCAAGCGACGGGCCTACTATCGCAAGTGGCGGCAGGAGGACCAATTGGAGTCGAAGGACTTCGACTATGGCGATATCAAGAAGCCGGAACTGCCGGATGATGAGGAGCCATGGCGCGACTGAGCCACTATGTCGAGTACCTGGTCGTGCGGGCCGGCGTGGGGCTGGCCAACCGTCTGTCGCCGCAAAGTGCTGATGCCCTGGGTGCCTGGCTGGGGAGGATGGCGTTTCGGCTGGTGCCCGGCCGGCGGCGGATCGCCATGGAAAATCTGCACCGGGCGTTCGGCGAGCAGTACACGGAAATCGAGCGACGGGAGATCACGCGCCGGGTGTTCGAAAACATCGGGCGCACGCTGATCGAATTCGCCCGGTTTGGGAAGATCAAGGCCGAGGGAGCGCGGGCGCTGGTGAACGGGACCGGAGCGGAGTATGTCGAGGAGGCGCGCCAAAAGGGGCACGGGGGGATCATTGTCACGGCCCACTTTGGCGACTGGGAACTCCTGGGGGCGTGGGTAGGCGCGATCGGGTATCCGATGGATTTTCTGGTCGGGCGTCAGCACAACAAGCTGGTGGATGATCTTTTGATCGGGTTCCGGAAAGAGATGGGGGTGGGGATCATTTCGCTGGCCACGAGCAGCCGTCAGGTGTTTAAGGCGCTCAAGGCGAATCGGATAACGGGGCTGGTGTCGGACCAGCACGCGTCCTCGGGCGGCGTACGGCTGGAATTCTTTGGTCGGCCGGCGGCCACCCCGCGGGGCCCGGCGCTGTTTGCGATTCGGGCCGGTTGTCCGCTCCTGCCGATGATGCTGCGCCGGGAACGGTACGATCGCCACGTCATCATCGCCTCACCGCCGCTCTACCCGCCCAACAGCGGGGACGAGGAGGCGGATATCCAGGCCATGACCGAGCAGTACACGCGGTTCTTCGAGGACTGCATTCGCAAATATCCGGATCAATGGATGTGGACGCACCGGCGGTGGAAAATATAGCGGCCGGGCAACCGGAACGGCGGTGTTCCGTATAATGGTATATTTGACAAACAATTGAGAGAGGCAGAGGGCCGCCGGACTCGAAGGGTAATTCATGAAAAAGTACATCTTTATTGCCGTCTTTGCCATCGTGCTGTTCGGCGGCTACTACGGCGTCAATGCCATCTTTACCAAGGATGCGAACGTTCCGACCAGCAGTGTCATCAAGGGGGATTTCCTCATCACGCTGAAAGCGAGCGGCACGGTGGATGCCAAGCGGGCGTATTCGCTGACGGCGCCCCGTATCCGCGGCCTGCAGATTACCTGGTTGGCGCCCGAGGGGTCGATGGTAAAGGTCGGTGAGCCGGTCATCAAATTCGATGCCACGCAGCAGCAGGCGGACCTGCGGGATCACGAGTCGACTCTCAAGATCAACGAGACGGCGCTGGAGCGGGCCAGGAAAGAACTGACCATCCAGGAGAAACAACTGAAGCTGGATCTGCAGAAGGCGGAGCGAAACTACGACGAGAAGAAGCACGAGGCGCCCAAGCTCGCCGAAGAAGCGAAGCTGGAGCTGGAACTGGCCGAATTGAATTTCAACGCCAAAATCGAGCAGATCAAGTCGGACGTTGCCAAGGCGGAGCTGGAAGTCAAGCGCGCCCAGGACAAGGTGAATCTGGCGCAGAAGGAACTGGACCAGTTGACCGTCGCGGCGCCGATTCCCGGCATGGTGGTCTACCTGGAAATCTGGAAGGGGGGCTCGATGGGCAAGGTCCAGGAGGGTGATTCTCCCTGGCCGGGGCAGGGGCTGATCAATCTGCCGGACCTGACGGACATGGTGGTGAAGGCGGCGGTGTCGGAAGTGGATGCGGCCAAGGTCGATTCGGGACAGGAAGTCATCGTGCGACTGGATGCGTTTCCGGACAAGGAGTATAAGGGACAGGTCCAGAAAAAGGGGACACTGGCGCGCAAGAAGGATTACAGCTCCAAGATCAATGTCTTCGATGTGGAAGTCGGGGTGATGGATCACGACGAGCAGGTGAAGCCGGGGATGTCGGCGTCGTGCGACGTGGTGGTGGGCCGGTACGCGGAGGTCGTGCGTGTTCCGCTCGAGGCCGTGTTCGAAAAGGAAGGGCAGACCTTTGTTTACCTGGAGAACAAGGATCGGCGCGAGGTGAAGGTGGGCCGCAAGAACGACATGGAGATCGAGGTCACGGAGGGTCTGAAAGGGGGCGAGACGATCTGCCTGGTGGATCCGACGCTGGATGAGCAGGGGCTCCCCGGAGACCGGGCGACCGAACCGGAGTTGAACAAGGGTCGGGGCGAGGGACGTCAACTGCCGGGTCAGTCCAAATAGAGCGCCTGATGGACTCCCAACGTACGCTGTCCATTTCCTTTGAGTCGCTTACCGCGCACAAGCTCCGCACGCTGCTGACCATGCTGGGCGTGATCTTCGGCGTGGCGGCCGTGGTCGCGATGCTGTCGATCGGCGAAGGGGCCAAGCAGGAAGTGCTGGAGCAGATCTCCATTCTGGGGATCAATAACATCATCGTCAATGCCAAGATTCCCGAGGAGCTTCCCGGCTCCGAGGGAGGACTGTCCCGCTCACTCGGGTTGTCGTATGATGACGGGGAGAATATCGCCCGGCTGTCGAACAAAGTCGTGAATGTGGTGCCGCAGCGAATCGAAGCCGGTATCACCAAGATTCGGGCCGGCAGCAGTGAGGCCTCGGTGCGAGTGGTGGCGACGCTGCCCAATTTCACGCGCTCGTCCTCGATCGAAGTCGCGACCGGCCGATTCATCACGGCGATCGATAACGCCGATTGCGGTCAGGTGTGCGTGCTGGGGGCAAAAGCCAAGCGGAGTCTGTTCGCTTTCACCGATCCGATCGGCCGGTCGGTGCGGATCGGGGATTTGGATTTCACGGTCATTGGCGTGATGGCGGACAAGTATATCGGGCGAGGGAAGGTGGAGGGGCTGGAGCTCAGGAATCTCAATGAGGACGTGTACATTCCGTTCCAGACGGCGGTCAAGAAGCTGGACCGGGTCCAGCCGGGCACAAACACCGGTCAGACCATGTATTTCAGTTTCGGCGACGACGAATCCGGCCCCAAGCAGGCGTACAACACGCCGGAGATCGACCAGTTGACCATCACGGTGGCGGATTTCAACGAAGTGCCGCTGGTGACCAAACTTGTGGAGCGGGTACTGAAGCGCCGTCACGCCGACGTGGTCGACTACGAAATCGTGGTGCCGGAATCGCTGTTGCGGCAGTCGCAGAAGACCCAGCAGATCTTCAATATCGTGATGGGCGCGATCGCCGGGCTGTCGCTTTTGGTCGGCGGGATCGGGATCATGAATATCATGCTGGCGACCGTTCTGGAGCGCACCCGTGAGATCGGCGTGCGGCGGGCGGTGGGGGCGACGCAGGCGGACATCCTCCGGCAGTTTCTGATGGAGGCGGTGGCGATCTGTCTGGTCGGCTGTGCGATCGGGCTCGCGGTGGGCGTGATCATTTCGCGCGCCATTTCCCTGTACGCCGGATGGGCGACGATCATTTCGCTGTTTTCGATGGTGCTGGCGGTGGGGGTGTCGACGACGGTGGGGCTGGCGTTCGGGATCTATCCGGCGCGGAAAGCAGCCCATCTGGATGTCATTGAGGCGCTGCGCTATGAGTAGACGTGGTGCCGGGACCGGTCAGGATTGAGAGTGAAGGTGTGATATGCGAGGTATGATAAGAGTTCTGGTACTGACGCTCGTTTTGCCGGTCGCCGGATCGGCGGGGGTGCGCCCGTTGACGCTTGACGAGGCGATCAATCTGGCGGTGAAGCACACCGCCCGCGGCGGCGTGATTCAGGGGAATCTTGAAGTGGCGGAGCAAAACTATTTCGCCCGACGGATCAATTTCTACGTTCCGGAAATCAAGCTGGAGGGGCAGTTGCCGTCCTATTCCGAGGACAAGTCGTATCGTGGCGTCTTCGGCTTTAAGGGACGGGGGCTGTACAAATCCACCGATTTCGGGTTGATATCCGATATCAGTCTCAAACAGAGCCTGATTCTGGGGGGCGACTTCACGATCAAGGCGAATCTGACCAAGCGGGACGAGAAGTATCCCGACTCGGACACGCTGGGGAATCTCGTCTATCCGATCTCCTACACGAAGCAGGGGTCGTTCAGTTTTTCCTATGCGCAGCCGCTCCTGAAGCCGTCGGAGTCGAAGTACGATTTGCGCAACAAGCAGGATGATTTCGAGATCGCCCGCTACACGCGCCGCCAGGATGAGGTGACGCTGGCCAAGGAAGTGGTGGAAGCGTACGTAGGCGTGGTGCAGACGGAACTGAAAGCGGACCTGGCCGGCGTTCAGTTTCGATCCTGGTCGCTGAAAGCCGAAGTTGACTCGGCCAAGATGGCGGACGGCGTGATTGCCGAGGACAAGTACCTGGAGACGGCCGCCAGCAAGCTGGACAACGAGCTGAACCATGTCGACATGGATAACCAGGTGCAGGAGAAGCGACGGCAGATGGCGATCCTGCTCGATCTCGAGACGACGGACACGCTGATACTCGGGGTGCCGGAGTCGCTGGCCGTTCTGGATCCGGCCATGCGTAAGCGGCTCGAGGAGAACTGGTCGCAGACGATAGCGATCCGAAAGGCCGAATACGAACACCGCAAGGCCAAACGGGCGGCGAACTACGCGGCCTCGGCGCACGGCATTTCGGGGGATCTGGCGGCCAATTACTCGTTCGGACGCGGGAAAGTGGATGTCGACGGTTCGGAGCTGCCGGATATCAACACCAATAGCTGGACCGTGGCGCTGAACTTCACGTTTCCGATCTGGGACGGCGGGGCCTCGGGCGCGTCGGTCAAAGCGGCGCGGCTGGCGGAGGAATCCTCACGCCTTGAATACGAGAAGACACGGAAGGCGGCGAAGGCGGAGATCGAGAACCTGCTGAACCGTCTCGATGTGAGTCACCGGAAACTGGGCGTCATTCGTCAGCAGATCTCCCTGGCGCAGAATAAGCTGGAGATTGCGGAGAAACGGTACGGTAACGGCGAGATTTCCGAGATTACGATGCTCGATTCGCGAGTCTTTTATTTGCAGGCGCGGGACAAGTATTTGGACGAACTACGCAATTTTCTGGTGACCCGGCTCGATCTCGAGAGTAAATTCCTTACCGAATGAGTCTCAAAGTAATCATCCGGGCGCCCAATCATCTCGGGGACTGTGTCATGGCCCTGCCGATGATCAACGAGGCGCGCGAGGCGCACCCGGGGGCGAACATCACGGTCCTGGCGCCGGAAACGCTGGCCGAGCTTTACGAACAGAACGCCGAGGTGGACGTCACCCTGCGCATTCCCACCAAGTACGTGCACGGGATGATGGCGGTCGTGAAGATCAAGGAGTTGCTGGCCCCGCACGCCTTTGACCTGGGGTATATTCTCCCCCCTTCCTTCGGCGCGGCGGCCGGATTCAAACTGGCCGGGATCAAAGAGCGCATCGGCTATGTCGCCGACGGTCGCCGCCTGCTTTTGACCCGCCCGCTGGCGCTGCCGACCCCTCTCAATTGTCAGCATCGATCAATGACCTACTTTGATTTGCTGCGGCGATCGGTGGGGCGCAACCTCGAGTATGCGCCGCCCAAGTTGTTCCTGCAGGACAACGATCTCGACAACGCGGCCCTCCGACTGGCGGCGTTCGGTCTGACGGCCGGAAGGCCCTACGTGACCATGGCGTTTCGCGCCGTGGCCGCGTCGCGGCGCTGGGGCGTGGCGAAGTACGCTGAACTGGCAAACCTCCTGGCCGCCAGGTACGGTGTCAGCGTCGTGCTCATCGGCGCCGCCGACGATGCCCGTGAGGGAGACGAATTGGCGGCGGCTGTCCCGGATCACGAGATCGTGAATCTCGCCGGACGGTGCACGGTACGGGAATCGGCCGCCGTCATCGCGCGCTCCGCGCTGTTTGTGGGCGACGACTCCGGGCCGGCGCATCTCGCGGCGGCGACCGGCGTGCCGGTCGTAGTGCTGTTCGGAGCCGGAGATCCGGCCGAAACCGCACCCGCCGGCGAACGGGTGCGGGTGGTCCGACGGGCGGACCTGGACTGCATTGCCTGTGTTCGCAATACCTGCCCGCTCAAAGGGGAGGCGAATCTTCGCTGCATGACAGGACTCTCGGTCGCGATGGTGTTTGGAGAGATCGGCAAGCTCGAGAAGCAGGCGTTCGGCGGCGGCCGCTAGATTAAATCGTCGGCGAAGTCGGCAACCGGTCCGCCGCATCGCATCAGGACGAACGGGACCGAGTACTTCCTCAGGATCTCCACCACAGTCTCGAGTCTTGGCGTGGACGGAGGCAATGCCACGCATCAGTCCTGCGCGAACTGGAAATAGATCAGGATGATGAGGATCCCGGTGAAAACAACCCCGGCCAGAAAGCCATAGCGGAACGAATTGTATCGGGAGAATATCCCGGTCTTGGCCCTCTTGGCGGCGCCCAGGTCCGACTGGCAGTGCTTGCACCTGGTGGCCCCGGCGGCGATGGTCTCACGGCAAAACGGGCAGGTGGCGGTGGTCTTGGCCAAACTCATGAGGCTAAATCACGATGAAGCCCGGGGCAAAGCAACCAAAAATCACGCGGCCGAAGAGGGATTACTTGCGCTCCGTTTCGCTTTCCTGCCCGACGCCGAAACCGATCGTCTTGGGCGTCGGCGGCGCGCCGTGGATCTTGATCTCGCCGTACTGGGTCTCGAATTTCTTGAGGTTCTCCTCAAGCGCCTTCTGCAGCAGTTTGGCGTGCATGGGGGTCATGATCATTCTGGCCAGTACGCGCGCCTTGGCGGTGCGCGGCATGATCCGAGAAAAATCAATCACGATTTCAGTCGGCGAGTGGGTGATCATGGCCAGATTGGCATAGATCCCCTCGGCCTCTTTCTCGCCGAGCTCTATGTTGATCTGTTGCGGAGTCGATTGTTCCATCGCACCGAGTCCTTTATTCACAGGTGAGCTTCTTCGCTTGTCTCTGGTCGGACAGTGTAATATATTCCGTGGCCATGTCAACCCCCGGTCGGGTTCGGGGTCGGGAACAGGATGGCAAAGGACGACTGCATGTTAGTGACCAAGGAGCGCATCAACGAGATCTTGGCCCGGATGGGTCAGGCGAAGATCCTGGTGCTGGGGGACATCATGCTCGACGAATACCTGTTGGGGACGGTGAGTCGGATTTCACCGGAGGCACCGGTACCGGTCGTGGAGATCAGCAATACGCGCCTCTTGTTGGGGGGAGCGGCCAACGTGGCCGCGAATATCCGCGCGCTGGATGAAGAGGCGCTGCTGTTGGGCGTGGTGGGGGAAGACGAAGCGGCCGTGAAACTGTCGCAGTTGCTCAAAGAAAAACAGATCGGCCGCGATTACCTCATTACCGATCACTCGCGCCAGACCACCATCAAAACGCGCATCATCGCCCACAGTCAGCAGGTCGTGCGGGCAGACCGGGAAAATACGCACGAGCTGGATTCCGAGACGGAGGCTCGTGTGATGAAGCGATTCCTGGCGGCCGCCGAGGTGGTGAAAGCGGTCATCATTTCGGACTACGGCAAGGGAGTCATCACGCGCTCGCTTCTGGAAAAGGTCATCGAGGAGTGCCGCAAGCGCGGCATCTTCGTGGCCGTCGACCCCAAGGAGACGCACTTCCTCAGTTATCTGCGCGTCTCGCTCATCACACCGAATCATCACGAAGCGGGCTTCGCGTACGGCCAGCGGATACGGACGGAAGAAGACCTGCTGACCGTCGGGGCCGGACTGCTGGAGAAGCTGCAAACGCAGTCCATCCTGATCACGCGGGGGCCACAAGGGATGTCGCTGTTCCAGGTGGGACATCCGCCGACCCATATCCCGACGTTTGCCCGGCAGGTCTATGACGTCACCGGAGCGGGCGACACCGTGATTGCGACCTTCGTGGCTGCCGTATGTGCCGGAGCGACGCTGCTCGAGGCGGCGGTCATTTCGAATGCGGCGGCGGGATTCACTGTCGGCGAAGTGGGAACGGCGACGATCGGCCTGAAGCAACTGTCTCATGAACTGGAGACGATTCTCGCCGGTGGCGATCTTCAGCCCGGCGACCGGCCGCAACCAACCGGACGGAAGGGGTAGCATGAGGCACGGGATAATGTCGTTACTGATGGTGCTGGTCGGCGGCTGGCTCGCGGGAGCAGTCAGCACCTCGGCCCAGAGCGGGCGATTCACCTTTTCACCGCCTGATAGCGTCACGTATACCATTACGGTAACCACCGCGCGCAGTCGAACGGCTGATACGATGAAAACGACGATCGACAGCGCCATCGTCAAAGGGCAGGGATCGCTGCTCAAGGCGAAGTCCGGCTATCGGCTTCGCGAGAAAAATCTCTTGTTGAGTATGCGGCGGGATGGCCAGGCGGTGGATGATCCGATGTTGAAACTCCTGACCGGGCTGACGGTGATCACGGATCTGGACAGCCTGGGATTCGCGATTGCCGTACGCGGGTATGAGCAAATCACGGCGCGGATCGATTCCAGCATGCCGCCCGATCAGGCGGCGGCGGTCAAGCGGGTCGTGAAGCCGGACGCGGTTGCCGACCGGGATCTCGACGAGTGGAATCGCCGGATGATCCGTCTGCTGGGAAGGCAGGTGGAAATCGGCACGCTGTACTTCGACACGACCAGCATCTCACTGCCGAACGGGCAGAGTTTCCCGGCCTATTGTGCGACGCATGTCCGCGACACGGTGACGATAGGAAACGAGCTATGCGTCAAGGTTTTGTTCACGACGGACCTCACGCTGGAGGGGCTCAGTACCACCAGCGGTCTGCCGCTCACGGCGTTGACCCAGGGATTCCCGGATGCCGACTCGTCCGCGGCCGCCGTCAAACCCGATGCCGAAATGCACACCCGGGCCGAGACCCTGATCGAGATTTCGACCATGCTCATTCGCGGCGAGACCTCGAACCGAAAGCTCCGCTTCTTCATGCTGGATCGCGCCAACAAGAAAGTGCCGATCAGCATGGACGAGACGATCACCAAGACCTACACCTACGTCGGTCGCTGACCGAGGACGCTGTGCCGATGAACGGACTGATTCCGCGCCGAGCGCTTCCCGCCATCCTGTCGCGACTTCGCCGTCAGCGAAAGTCGATCGTCTTCACCAACGGCGTCTTCGATATCCTGCATCGCGGTCATGTCCAGTATCTCGCCCGGGCCCGTTCCTTCGGCGATCTGCTGATCGTGGGCTTGAACAGCGACCGCTCGGTGCGTCGGATCAAAGGGCCGCGCCGGCCCATCCAGAAGCAGGCCGACCGGGCCGCTGTGCTGTTGGCCCTGCGGGCGGTCGACTTCGTGGTCATCTTCGGCGACGAGACCCCTGAGAAGCTGATCGAGGTCGTGCGCCCGGATGTTCTGGTGAAGGGGGCGGACTATCGTGAATCGGAGATCGTCGGCGCCTCGCTGGTCCGCTCCTATGGCGGGCAGGTGCGGCGGGTGCGACTGACGCCCGGACGGTCCACGACGGCGGTCATCGGCAGGTTGTTACGGGACAGGGCAAAGGTACGGTGAGCGAGCTAAGCGAACAACTGTCGTCCCTGGGGTACTGGCCGGCCCGGGCCGAGCGACTGCTGGCGGAGGGGAAGCACGCCCGCGTGGTGGAGTTGTGTCGGCAACATTTGGTTGGCGAACCGTATTCGCTGGCCGGCCGGCTGCAGTTGGCGCGCGCGCTGCAGGGAGCAGGACAAACGGAGTCGGCGCTGGAGGAGTATTATCGCGTCCTCGGCGCGGACCCGGAGAATGTCGTCGCTCTCAAAAACATGGCCGACATCCGCTTCGGCGCGGGCGATGAGTTGAGCGCCCTGGCCGATTATCAGCGGGTACTCCAGATCGACCCATTCTGCCACGGCCTGAAATCGAATCTGGCTGCGCCCCGTGCCGAGACGATCCGGACCATAACGCTGACGCGAGGCGCCGAGTCATCGGCCGCCGAAACGACTGCCGCGGTGAGGCGGATTCCGTTCTACACCGAAACGCTGGCCGACTTGTATCTGGAACAGGGGCATCCGCGGATGGCCGCGACCGTCTATCGCAGACTGATGGAAAACAATCGACACCCTCGGCTGCTGGAGAAACTGGCAGCGGCCGAGCGGTACAGTAAAGATAAGGAAAGAAGGAATCTTGACCATGTCCACGAAACGGATTAACACGCTGCGCTCCGTCTGCCGGGCGGATCATCTGGACGCCATCGTCGTAACCAACATGGAACAGGTGCGGTATCTGACCGGCTTCTCCGGCGACTCCGGTATGCTGGTGCTCACCCCGAAAGGGGCCGAGTTCCTGACCGACTTTCGTTTCACCGATCAGGCGAAGCAACAGGTGAAGGGGGCCCGCGTCTCGATCATCAAGGGGGACCTCTTTGCGAATCTCAAGGAGCTGGCTATTCTGAAAGGGAAGAACCTGCGGGTGGGATACAGCGGCGATCTGCTGAGCGTTTCCGCGCGCGACCGCCTGGCCGCGAACCTGCCCGAGGCGCTGGTGGTGAACGCATCCTCGACCCTGGCCGAGATGGGCTGGGTGAAGGACAGCGACGAACTGGCCAATATCAAAAAGGCGGTGGCGATTTCCGACGCCGTGTTCGAGCGGATTCTGGAACTGGTTCGGCCGGGGATTCGAGAGAACGAACTGGCGGCCGAGATGGAATACCAGATGATGATGCTCGGCTCCGAAAAGCCGGCCTTTGAGACGATCGTGGCCTCGGGGTACCGCTCGGCCATGCCCCATGGCGTCGCCTCGGCGAAAAAGCTGGCGAAGGGGGATTTCGTGACGTTTGATTTCGGGGCTCGCTACAACGGCTTCGTTTCGGACATCACCCGGACAGTCGTGGTCGGCAAGGCCTCGGACCGCCAGAAGAAGATCTACAATCTGGTGGCCAAGGCCCAGTTGGCCGGAATCCGCAAGGTCAAGGCCGGAGTGGCGGCCAAGGCGGTAGATGAGGCCTGTCGGTCCATTATCACCAAAGCCGGGTATGGCAAGGAGTTCGGGCACGGAACCGGGCACGGGATCGGGTTCTTTATCCACATGGGGCCGCGCGTATCCGCCATCTCCACTGATAAGCTAAAGCCCAACAACGTTATAACCATTGAGCCCGGGATCTATATTTCGGGCTGGGGCGGGGTTCGGATTGAAGATGACGTGGTGGTTACCCGGAACGGCGGGAAGGTGCTGAACCGGGCGCCAAAATACTTGTTGGAGCTTTAGTCCGGCGCCGGTATAATCCTTCGCTGGGAAGGTATAACGTAATGGCCGGCAAGAGCCGGTCACCCATCATGGAAGCTATTCCGTGAGGATTAGATATGAACGAAAACTACATTAAGAAGCTGATACGCCTCGTCGAGGAGTCGGAAATCGAATCCCTCGAGGTCACGAGGTGGGGGCGGAAGATTAGCATCAAGAAGCGGCTGGAGGCCAAGTCGAATGGGCATGGTCAGGCCGCGGCGGTCATGGCTCCGGTCATGACGATTCCGGCAGCCGCTCCTGTGGCGGCAGCGCCATCGGCTCCCA
>AMWB02024020.1_pt1 | contig 13782 bp, 9 predicted proteins | sample 200311 | NCBI WGS metagenome assembly AMWB02 (sample SAMN02737377, study PRJNA173069) | bioreactor metagenome | biome: anode biofilm in microbial fuel cells | place: USA: California | collected 2010-12-16 | reverse complement strand
CAGGACTTCGCGAGGAAAGTCCGGAGCCGGAAGATTAGGATTTAAGCTCGCAGCTGTTTTTCCGCGTCTACCACGTCCCGGTCGATCAATTCCCGCGCGTGTCTTGCCTTGGCCTTCAAAACTGCCGACGCATGGGGCGCGTTCGCGATCTCCCGAAGGAGTTGGATCACCATACGGATATAACGCACGAGACTTCCTTCATCTACGGAAGTCATTTGGCAGATTTTCTCGAAATCTTTTCCCTGTGTCCACGCTTCGATAGGGCGGGCGAGATGAAAATGGGGCGGTTTAGTGTAAGGCGTGACCCGGAAACTGGATTCCCATTTGTGGACCATACGGTGATAGTGCTGGGTCATTTTAAGTAACGCCTCGTGCTCTTTGCCGAGCCGTGGCGGCTCATCGTTCTTTCGCGGTTCAAAGATCAACCCCGCCAGGAAAACGTTCAATTTCGATTCATCCAATTGTTCCAAGGCGCCGTCCGTGTACATTTCCGTAAGGAGCAATTCATAACCGAAGATCGAAGCCGCGAATTCCCCCTTGATCGTCAGGCCCTGGCCTCCATTTTCTTTGAATTGAAGGTTGCCAGGACCAGTCCAATTAACCTTTGGATCTTTTAATGGAGAATTGGGCAGGCCCTGGTCGGTAATGTAACCCACCTCCTGCAAAAGCGCGAGTTTGTTCTTGAGAAGATCGAGCCCTTCGTCGCGTTTTCTTTTGGAGGATTGAAAAAAATGAAACGACCGGGGATAGATCTCAAGAAGTTTGTGGCCGAGCGTTCTATAAAGATTCAGAAGCGTCGCATAGGCCGTGTTCAACTGACTGCGTACCGGTTCCGGACTTCCGTAGAGGATGCGTTCCACCTCCGGAAATGCGATATCGTTGGGATGGATGCGGCAGTAGACGAATCCCTCGGAATCCATACCGCGCCGTCCCGCGCGTCCGGCCATCTGGAAAAAATCGCGTGTGGTGAGTGGCTTAAATCCCGTACCGTAGAATTTTTCGAGTTCGTCGAATACCACACTACGTGCCGGCATATTGATCCCCAGCGCGAAGGTTTCGGTCGTAAAAATGAGCTTGATGAGCCGGCTTGTGAAAAGCCGCTCGATAACTTCTTTAAGCGTCGGGAGCATGCCCGCGTGGTGATAAGCGATGCCTTGTTCAATGAGAGGACGTATTTCTTCAGCCGTTTTATCGCCCACAAGATCATAACGGGTCAAAAGTTCATCATAGAGCGCCCGTACCTCACGGCGTTCCGCCTGTCTTAAGAGGTCAAAATGGGCGACTTCCCAGGCGAGCATGGCCGTGCGCTTCCGCCCGAACGCGAAATAAAGGGCCGGCAGTTGATCCTGATCGATCAGATGTTTGAGCATGTCATGCAGGCGGTTCGGCCGCGCGCGGGGCGGCTGGAACCCGCGGCGTCTCTCCCGCATGGAAAGCTGCCAATTATCGCGTTGAAGATATCCTTCTTTACGGAGCGACTTCGTGTTCGTAAGGATCTTCCCTTGGCATTGGAACAAAAAATGGAGGGGGACCGGGCGATGCGTCTCTTCGATCACGGCGATAGGGCGCTCGTGGATCTGGCGGATCCAGGCCGCGAGTTCCTGCACGTTCGGGATCGTGGCGCTCAAAGCGAGGATACGGACCTCGGGTGGGGTGAAAAGAAGCGCTTCTTCCCATACAGTGCCACGCTCAATATCGTCCAGATAATGAACTTCGTCAAAAATGACCCAGCCGATCTTCCGGATACGTTCCGCGTTCTCGAAAAGAGAGTTCCGGTAGATCTCGGTGGTCATAATAAGAAGCGGCGTATCGGGGTTGATCGAAACATCCCCGGTGAGGATACCGACCGTTTCCTTGCCGAAACGAATCTGGAAATCGCGGAACTTTTGATTGCTCAGGGCTTTGATCGGAGCAGTGTAAATGACCTGTTCTCCCCGGGAAAGGGCCTTCTCGACGGCTTTTTCGGCGATAAGGGTTTTTCCAGAACCCGTGGGCGCGGAGATCAGGAGCGAATGCTCTTTTTCGATCCACTCAATGGCTTGCAGTTGGAACGGGTCCAATTGGAATGACATAGGGGGTAGTATAACTTATTTTTTTGAATGAGAACTCTGATTTCAATACAATTTCAATAAAGTAATAAAAGATGGATGGAGGATGGCGGATGGCGGAAAACCAACCCCTTCCTCCATCCTCCCTCCGCCATCCTGCTTTTTGGAAAGTAATTTGCTTTTCCTTCAGGGGAAAGGTAAACTACGACAGATCGCGGCTGTTTTTTCCAGCCCGGAATTTCACCATTTTGAAGGTTTTAGACCCAGAAAGGGGTGTCAGTTTGCCCATGAGAATTTCCCGTTGCTCGAAGGCTCTCGCCATCTTGGCGCTTGCCGCTTTTTCCCTGTCCCTTATTCCTTCCGGCCTTGCCGAAGATATTACCAATGAGTCCCAGCTGGTCCGTCGTGAGACCTGGGAAGCAAAACAGGTCGATCGTACTGCGGAAAAATCCAAAGAAAAAGCCGCTGCCGAAAAGTACAAGACCGGCGTCACATACGAAGATATTCTCAAAGATCCGGATAATATCGATCTCAATGTCCGGTATGCGCAGGATCAGATTGCCCGAGGAGAGCTTTTGAGCTCTGCCGCAACCCTTGAGCGCATTCTTATGGTTAATCCGAATCTTGCCGATGTACGGCTCCTTTATGTGGTGGTCCTGTATCGTTTGGACAGTCTCAACGAAGCCCAAAAAGAACTGGATATGCTCAAGGCCATCACGCTTCCTCCCGCGCTTCGCGAACAAGCGAATGCCTATGAGAAAAAGATCAAGAGAAGGAAGCGCCGGACCCATGTGGGATTGCGTCAGAGCGTGGGTTGGGGCTATGATACCAATCGCAATGCCGCGCCTTCCTCTAAGATCCAACTTGTCAATAATGTAGCGCAAGATCTTCTCGGATCGAACAACCGGCGGGCAGACACGCATTTTCTCAATGTTTCCAGCCTTGATATCACGCATGACCTCGGGTTTCAGGCCGGGCACTCGGTATTCGGGAATTTCACATATTTTCTCCAGGAACAAACCAACGTTAATTCGCTGGACCTCGGCTCTTTTCAGTATGAGTTGGGCGGAACTTATAAGACCAAATGGTTCGATTTTACGCCTTCCTTCGTTGCCAGCCACATCTTCCTTTCCAGTGAAACCTTTTTAAGAACACAGGGTGGGAACTTTCTCTTGGAACGCGATTTCACTAAAAAGATCAAAGGATTCTATAATTTCAGGATGGAACGCCAAGACTACCTGAATATTTCGGAAAGCACGGATTCCTATAACAGCAAAGGACCCATGTTCAGCCATTTCTGGGGTGTTAACTACATGATCCTCCCGACCATGAAATGGACAAGCGCTATCGGTTTCTCCAACAAGGAAGCCAAACAACAATATGAGGCGTATGATCGATTGAGCTTGAACAACACACATACGTGGATCCTTCCCAAAGGCCAATTCATTATCAATAGTCTGAACGTGAATTTTGACAACTATTCAGGATCAGAGGCCACGGTCGCGGATCGTGTGCGGCATGATAGATCTATGCGATATCGTGCGACCTATGGCGCGCCTCTTGAAACGCTCTTAGTCGGAAAGATCCTTCCCAAACCTTTCAAAGACATCGTCTTTACCTTCTCCTACGAATTCTATAGGGCCCTTTCCAGCATCACAAATTACAGCTATACTAACAACAAGATGGAAGGCCTTCTCACCAAGCGCCTGGAGTTCTAAACCATGAAAAAAGCGATCGCTTCTTTTTCTGCGTTTTTTCTTCTCGTTTCCTCGCCGGTGGTTTTTGCTCAAATGCCTGCGTCTGTTCCCATGCCCGGGGCCATAGCTCCTTCCGCTCTTGAACGGATCGGTGTTGTGGCTGCGGCCAGCGGCAAAGTCGAACTCACGACGCCGGGCCAGGTCGGGCGTATCGCTCAAAGCGGCCACGCGATCTACATGGGAGATGAAGTTACGACCGATGAAAAAGGGCATCTTCAGATCCTGCTTCTGGATGAGACCGTCTTTACGATCGGGCCGAACAGCTCGATCATCATTGATCAATTTGTTTATGATCCCAAGAGCCATGCGGGCGAGATCAAGGCGAGTATCACGAAGGGTGTTTTCCGTTATGTGTCCGGCAAGATCGCGGCTAAAGATCCGAATGCCGTAAAGGTCAAACTTCCTACGGCGACCCTCGGATTCCGGGGAACGATCGTGGGCGGTTCCATCGGGACCGACGGCCAAGGGCTTACGGGTCTTTTGGGCCCCGGGGATAACAATGACGCCGGCGCGCAGAACGGAAGTTTTACTGTTAATGGGGATGGTGGAGGCCAACAGGAAGTGAACCGTACTGGTTTTGGCGTCCAGATCGGGGAAGGCGGCAGCCTTTCGGGCGTGTTCCAGCTTTCGGATGACCAGATCAACGGCTTGACTCAGGGGCTTGGTGGCGGTAATCAAGGCGGTGGAGGTCAGGGAAGCGGCCAGGGCGGTGGATCTGGGGATCAGGGAGGCGGCGGTCAAGGCGGCGGATCTGAAGGAGGGCAAGGAGGACTCGGTGGCGACACGAATATGGGGAATCTTTCAGGAGAAAATAATGCGCTTACCGGTGAGAACGGAGCGCTCATGAACGGCCTTTCGAACCTCACAGACGGTTTAAATAACACAAGTATTCTCGGCGCTCAAAATGCTTTGAATCAGAATGCAGCCGTTACAGATGGAACCACTACCTTTGAGCAATTACGGGCCGCATCAGGGGAAGGCCATTACGCTAACAGCGGATCATATTCCGGGGGGAGCGGAGGTTCTATATACGCTCAGGCCGATATTGTTTTTGGGCCTGACGGGTTTTTCGGTGGCAGAAATTCCTATGTCGAGGTTTTTGATGGCACTTATTCCGATAGAACTGAAACCGGCGGCCCGGACGATAAATCCTTTGCCGGCCAGAGCGGGCCTGCAAGCGGAAGTTGGAGTGTACACTCTACGACGGGTGGACTTTTTGAAATTGCGGCTACATTATCCAATAGCGGTGGGGTGACTGCTCAGAACATATCGGTGCAGGTGTCCTATACGCCATCGCCGTCGTGTACTTCGGGTTGTACGAACGCAGGTTCTGGGACTGTTACAGGAACGCTTAGCCCAGGGCCATCACCAACTGGCTCAGGAAGCATTGTCAGCGGCGGAGAGATCACATAGGAGGGCTGTCATGAAAAAATATCTTTGGATAATCGCGATAGTTTTTGTTTTTGGGATCGGGATGGTGGGTAGCGTATTCGCCGAAGCGGATGTGCCGGTGCAGGCGGGGGTCGCGGCGGCGGTGAAAGGCGAAGTGAAGGCCACGACGCCTCCTTCTAAGGACGCTCATCTTCTGAAAAGCGGGGATCAGGTGTTCATGGGCGACAAGATCGAAACGGGGGCGGACGGGCAGCTCCAGATCCTGCTTTTGGACCAAACGGTCTTTACGCTCGGCCCTTCGAGCGGGATCACGGTCGATGAATTTGTATTTGATCCCTCCAACGATGACGGTAAAGTGAAAGCTAGCATGATGAAGGGGATCTTCAGGGTCGTATCCGGCAAGGTGGCACATAAAAAACCGGAGAATATGACGGTCGATCTTCCGGCCGGAGCGATCGGGTTCCGCGGCACGAATGTGGCGGGTATCATTGACGGGCAAAAGTCGCTTATCGTGCTTCTCGGCCCCGTGGGCGTCGGGCGCATCTATGTGACGAACGTGGTCAATGGCGAAGTGATCGGCGTGGACATCGATGAAGCCGGCAACGCGACCATTGTGGACGGGCCTAACAGCACGCCGGTCCCGGTATTCCAGGTTTCGGAAGCGGATCTGGCCAGGATCGCGGGAGCTTTGGAGCAGAAGATGTCGGGAGATAGCGCTTCGACATCTGGAGCGGATACCGGAAGCGGTACGGGTACGCCGGGTGGCAGCGTCAGTGCCCAGGACCTGCTCAATATCCTGAATGATGTGGATGCTATGAATCAGACGAGTACGCTTGGCGCGCAGAACGCGGCCAATGATTCAGCCCAAAACGAGCATAAAGATTCTAGCCGAGGCGGTAATTCAGGAAGTGGCAGCCCCTCTTACAAGACCGTAGGATAGAGAAATAAAAAAAGGCAGGATGAATCATCCAGGCAAAGCCCGGCTTTTTTATTGGGTGAAAATAAAATAAAAAGAGGTCAGGCGCCATTTCCCTTAAAAGGTGCCTGACCCCTTTCCCCTTTATTTTGATTCGGCGATTGTGACGCCGTCCCAGGCGGCGCCGGGCGGGTTCTTTTGATAACCGCGGATGCGAGAGCCGTAGATCCAATAAAGCGGGTCGAGTTTGACTCCAGCCACCTTAACTTTCAAACATTCGTCCAAAGATTCCGCGGCTTCACTCCATCGTTGATCCCGGTAGGCCCGGATCATTTTTTCGTGATGGGCCGCTAGTATTTTAAAGGCCTCATCCTCCTTCAAATTCTGTCCTCCCAAGAGCGCGAAAATTTTGACGGATTTATTCTTTCCTTTGACCCGGATGAGATCGATCTCAAGTGTTGCGAATCCGGGAGCGGCGGCGACGGTATTTTGGCCCACGATCGCCGTGAGGCCGTATTGTTTGGAAAGCCCTTCGATCCTTGAAGCGAGGTTCACCTCATCGCCGAGAGCCGTATAGTCAAAACGTTGCTCCGATCCCATGTTGCCGACGCAAGCGTTTCCGGTATTGATCCCGATCCCGACACGGATCTCCTCAAATCCCGGCGTGGCCCTGAGAAATTCTTGCATGACCAGGGCGGATTGACAGGCGTGCAATGCATGCTCCTCATCCTCGAACGGGGCGTTCCAGAAGGCCATGATGCAATCCCCCATATATTTGTCGATCGTGCCGCCGTGTTTAAGGACGATATCGGTCATGGGGGTGAGAAAGCTATTCATGAACTGAGTAAGTTCTTCTGGCGTGAATTTTTCCGCGATCCCGGTAAAGTTGCGGATATCCATGAAAAGAAAGGTCATGGGGCGCATTTCGCCGCCCAATTTGAGTTGTTGAGGGTTCTTTGCGAGCCTTTCGACGAGCGCGGGAGAAAGGTACCGGCCGAAAGCTCCGCGAACCTGGCTGCGCTCCCTCTCGGTTCCGAGGAAATTCAGAAAGGAAGACGCCAGATAGATGAGGAAGATCGCAAGGGAAGGAAAAAGGGGATCGATCAGTATGTTTTGTTGAACAAAGAAATACCAGGAAAACCCGATCGCCGATCCGATTCCCGCAAGCCCCAAAAGCGCTGACCATACGGCGCCGACCCGTGGCAGGATCAGGATCAAGAGGAGCCCCAGAACGGCAAGGTAGATATTTTCCAAGGCGAAGGAAAGATGGGGGCGTGTCAAATAGTCGTTCAGGTAGATCTGTTCGGCGATCTGGGCGTGCGCCTCGACTCCTGCCGTCATGGGATTCAGAGGTGTCGGGCGAATATCTTTCATCGCTGTCGCGCTTGTACCGACAAAAAGGATTTTTTCCTTCAGTTCTTTGGTGACGTTATCATCCGAAAGGACTTTCCATGCCGGAATGAACCGTTTGGGTTCAAAACCCGTGTCATAAAGCCAGATTCTGCCGCGGGGGTCCGTAGGGATATCGAGGAGCCCGACATTGATGCGTGCGATGCCCTCGTTTTGCCCCAACGATGTTTGGCCTTTTGCGCCGGCCAGCGTCACGATGTAGTTTGAAGCATCCTGGTAGATCCGCATAGCTTCGAGCGCCAGAGAGGGATAGATTTTATCGTTCAAATGGTAAAAAGAGGGGACTCTCCGGACGATGCTGTCCCATTCGAGGTTCATATTGAAACAACCGATCCCTCTGGCAGAGCGTTCCAGAATAGGCAGATTGACAACCGCCCCTTCGTATGTTGGCTGAACGTAATCCTCGGCCTTGTCGTTCACGCTCTCACCGCGTTGCGCGATACCGGCTTTTGATGCGGGGACCTTCGCGTTATGTTCTTTCGTCATTCCGAACGCAAGGACGACCGGAGTTTTTGAGATCGCCTTAGCAAAGATCTCGTCATGGCTCGGGATCTTAGCCACTTCCGCGCGCAGGACATCAGTCATCGTTCCGAGGTCCCAAAGACTGAGCATGTTCTGCGGAGAGGTCCGGTCAGGTTCCGGGAAGACGCCGTCAAAAGCGATGACCGTCGCCCCGTTTAGCGTAAGACGGGCTATGAGTTTTGCCAGAATTGTCCGCGGCCAAGGCCACTGGCCGATCTTTTCCAAACTTTCGTCGTCGATATCGATGATGCGCACCGGCGTATCCTGATAAACGCGCGGTTTGATCATCTGAAAAATATCAAAAACCTTGGCTCGGAATGATTCGATCTGTGCGGGAAAACTGTATTGGAGTGCAAGAACGCCAAAAAGGATCAAGGCGGGAATGAGATAAGAGAGTAGCTTTCGCATGGGGGGATTATAGTGAGTTGCGCTCGTTTTTTCCACTTAAACGAAAGGGGAATCCTCGCGCAACTCCAGGATGGCGGATGGAGGATGGCGGATGGAGGATGGCGAATGACGACAAACCTTTTGTCTTTCGTTTTTCGCCCTCCGCCTTCCGATTTCCGTTACCCTGCTTCCGGGAAGCTTGCAACCTTGTCGAAGATTGATTAATATCCTACCATGAACGCTCCCGAACAGTCGTACCAAGCTGCGCACGAGATCGGCCGGGTCTATGACGCCATTACGGATCGAAGGGTCCTTATAGATTTCTTCCTGACCACGGTTTTCCAGCTCATTCCCGCAGAAAAAGGATTTCTTTTTCTGGCCACCCAGAACCGCACGCTATTGCTTGAAGCCGCATCGCCTGTTTCCAATGCGGAGATCCCCAAAGGATTAATGGAAGCCGTGCAAAAGAATTTCGAATCCGGGAAACCTTCCTTTCGTGAACGGCAGATGCTCCTTCCCTTGATCGCCCGGAATAATTCCCTGGGAATCGCGTGTTTCGAAAGAGCTCCTGGCTCGCCGGATTTTACCTCCAAGGAAATGGAGATCGGATTTGACCTCGCCTCCCAATTCTCTGGAGCTCTCAAGAACAGCATGCTTTTTGAGGAGAACCTCAAGATGGAACGGCTTGCCGCGGTTGGGCAGGCGATGGGGATGGTGATCCACGAGATCAAGAACATCATGCAGCTCGCGCGTTTCTCCGACGAAATGACCCGTATGGGGATCGCGGAGAAAAACGAAAAATTCTTGGAACAAGGCCTTGCAAAAATGAAAAAGACAATGAAGGAGATGGACGGTTTTATCTGGGAGATGCTGAGTCTTACCAAGGATTATCAGTTGGAGCCCGAAAAGACGGATATTTCCGCAATTCTGAAGGAGCTGCAAAGTGATCTGGAAGAACGGGCGGAAGCATTTCACATCCGGCTCGATTTTAAGGCCGATCCCGGATTTCCAGTCGTGGAAGGGGACGGGCGCTCTCTCTATCGTGCGCTTCTCAATCTTGTAAAAAATGCGTTTGAAGCTTTTCAGGATAGTAAGGACGCCTGCGTCAAGATCCGTACCCGGATCAAGGACGCGGACCATTATGAATTGATCGTGGAGGACAACGCCTGCGGCATGAGTGAAGAGGTAAAGGCCAAGCTCTTTGAGGCGTTCTTTTCAACGAAAGGAAAACGCGGGACCGGCTTGGGCCTCATGGTCGTCGCGCGCACCGCAAAAATGCATCAGGGGAACGTGATCGTTGAAAGTCAGTCCGGCGTTGGTACAAAATTCATTCTGACCCTCCGGCGTTCTTTTCCTAAGACCCTCTAACTTTTTTGGCCCATTATTTTAATTCCTAACATTTAAAGGAGCCGATACATGTCTGGGCGTAAAGAAATAGGATTATTGACCTCTCTCACCGGGGAGATCTTCAAGGCGGAATATTTCGTGAGGATCATTTCGGGGATCATCGACGCCTTTCATGAGACAGATTATCAGTTCAAATTGATCATGGTGCGCGATTCCGAAGATCCGAAGGACCGACTTGCCGAGGAATCGGTCCAGGGGTTGCTCATCCTGACATGGACGATCCATCAGCATTACTTGGAAGAAGCCCGGAAAATGAAGATCCCCACGGTGGTGATCAACGATTTCGAATCTGATTTTAAAGGCAATATCATTTACGGGGACAACCAGGCGGGAGTCGAACAGAGTCTGCAGCATTTGAAAAAAACAGGACGCACCAAAGTGGGTATGCTCCAAGCCCCGGACGACGCTTCGATCGATTCCCGGGAACGCTACAAGCTTTGGAAAGAACTTTTGGGCAAGTATGAGCTGACGGCCGATCCCGCCCATTACCGCAAATGCGAATATTTTTTTGAAGGCGACGGGTACCTTAAAATGATGGATATCATTCAGAGCAGCGCGACCCTTCCGCAAGCCATGCTGTGTTTTAACGATGATATCGCGGTCGGCGCTCTAAAAGCTTTGAAGGAAAGCTGGATCATGTGCCCCGCTCAGGTGGCCGTGATCGGATACGACGGGATCCTGAAAGGAAAGTTCGTGGAACCGTCCCTTACGACGATCAGCCAACCCTTGGAGCAGATGGGCGCAGAGATGGCGCGAACAGCCATTGGCCTCATCGAAGGAAGGCTTCAGGAGCCGGTTCAGAAAAAGTTCGCTCCCGAACTCGTTATCCGGCGCTCTTGCTGAGAATCTTAAGGGATAACAAGGGTAAGCGCGGTGATGTCGTCATGTTGCTCGGCGCCGGTCGTGAATTTCCGGACGTCCGCAAAGATCCTTTCCGAATAAGCCGAAGCGGATAAAGCTTTTTCCTTCACGCACTTTGCAAGGCATTCGATCGAATATTCTTTCCCGCGTTTATCGCGCGCCTCTACCACGCCATCGGTATAAAGAAAAAGAGCATCGTCCTTTTCCAAATGGACCGTGTTCAGAAAAAAGGCTGTTTCAGCCATGAGCCCCAGCGGCGGGCTTTGTGCGCCTTTGAGAACATCGGTCGTTCCGTCGGCGGCTTTTCTCAGAAGAATGGGGAGATGGCCGGCGGAAGAATACTGGATCGTGTTGGTGTGTTTGTCGACCAGGAGGCAGATCATCGTGAGGAACATTCCGAAAGGGCTGTTGACTGAAAGATGTTGGTTGAGCGTCATCAGAAGCTCGGCGGGATTTTTGGCCTGAGGGGCGAGGAATCGGTATTCCGACATCGCGCGCACCATATAAAGCGCGGCCGGCACGCCTTTTCCGGAAACATCGCCTAAGACGATGCCGATCCGGTTTTCATCAAGCGCGATCACGTCGTAGAGATCGCCGCCCACGTCAAAGGCCGGTAAAGTAAGAGCGCAAAGATCGATACCGTAGTGGCGGTTCGCGAGATCCGGAAGGAAGTTCTGTTGGATCTCATGCGCGATCTTCAGGGCCTGTTTTGCTTTTTCCTGTTTTACGATCTCGCCGTGAAGCTGCGCGTTCTCAATGGCAAGGGCTGCTTGGTCCGCGAAGGTCTCGAAAAGCTCCAGATCTTCCGGGCAGAATTTCTCCCGCCCCAGGGGATTGATGGCTTGCAGAACACCGATGATTTTATCCTTAACTTTCATAGGGACACAAAGGATCGCCCTTGTGACAAAGCCCGTGGAATCGTCAAAACGTTTAGCAAAACGCGGGTCCTTGTGAGGGTCGTTAACGATCTCGGGTTCTCCGGATGCGGCAACGGAACCCGCAATGCCCTCTCCCATCTTTACCCGGAACTTCTCCTCCAACTCAGCCCCCTTGCCGCCAAGCGCCACGCGGAAAACCAGCTCATTGGAGCTTCCGTCGATCAGAAGTAACGAAGCGACTTCCGAATACATAACTTCGGAAGAGGTTTTCATGATGAGCCCCAGCAGTTCGTTCAGCTTGAGCGTCGAGTTAAGGACGCTTGTCAGGGCAAGGACCTTGCGGAGGTTCGCGACGGTCTGGTTTTCGGAAGCTCCTCCGGATTTTGATTGCGGGGCTTTACTCATAAAGACATCCTAGAGAACCATTTTGAAAAGCAGCGTGACCGTGATCGCATAAATCATACTCATTAAAAATCCCTTCAGGTCCCTTAGCTGTTTGAAAGGAAGGCGAAGGATGCCGGCGCACGGGGCGAGCATGGTCATCCATGGCGAGACGCTTAAAAGAAGAACGCCGGCGACCAGAGAGCGCTCCACGATCGCGTGTGTCATTTCAGGCGAACTGATGAGGTAGCGCGGGGCGTGGTCCTTAAGATAGCTTTTCGAAAAAGCGTTCAGGATATAGCTGCCGGCAAAAGTGAGCGTAATAAAAAAGATCAACCCGATCGTCCACGCGTTATTCCGGTAAAGGGTATCGAGCAAAGGCAGATCGGGGAATCCGCGGACTTCCCGGCTGATAGGGAAAAACAGGATCGCGCCGGTCGCAAGGATATGACAGACTTGATCGATCATGAAATAAGCAAAAGTATGGACCGGCATTTTGCGGGTGAGGGAATACTTGGTAAGGTCCTGGATCAAATGGACCACGACAAGGCCGGCCACAAACGCCCATATGATGGGTTCGTTCAAGTAGGGGAAAAGGAGCGCTAAGGCCACCAGTCCTTGGATCAACACATGAAGCAACTGGCCGAGAAAGCTCCGGACCTTCAGCTGGTAAAGCTCCTCAAATTGAAGGATGAAGTCTGCGATCAGGTGCGCCAGGATCAGTTTTAGGAAAAGGAACATGCCACCTCCTTTTTTATGGGGATTATTATGTCATTTTTCAGCTTCTTGAGAAGGACTATTTAAATGATAACGGAACTCTAGAAGTTCAGTCGGCGCATACTTTGGAGCCGTTTTTATCCTGTTTTGATCCTGGCGCCGAAACGTTATACAAAATTTGTGAACAGCCAGATCGATCAATTGCTGATCCTGGTCCGGCATAACACCTCAATCTCGACAATCCTTCTGCCCCGTTACCCAGCATGACAAACCTATCCAACCTTCGAGGTCGGATAGGTTTGTCATGGCACGCGTGCTTTTTGAATGCGTGGAATGCATGAGTTGGCATCCACGACATCAAACCATATAGAGATATTTGTATTCTTGTATACATTGGAGATCATAAAAAGATAGAATAAGCTATATTATGATATAAATGTTAGTTTTTGCTACATCTATTTTTAACAAAGCTATTGAAAACATTTAAATAAGATGTTACTAGTATTGTGAGTATTAATACATTTTAATATTTAGGAGAACTTGAAGAATGAAAAAAATTCAAGTTAGGGAAACGTCAAGCAGGACAACCTATAGTTTTGATGTTTTATATCGTCCCGTGATGCCTCTCTTCGCAAGCCCTATTCTGCAGTTATTTTCTGACAGCTGGAACTATGAAGTCGGATCGATCATCTCCATTCCTGAATTATTTCAAAAGGGGGCGCGAAGATCATGAAAACACAAAGCGTAAGAAAGATCGTCGCTATTTTTACCGCCATCAGTTTGGCGTTTTTACAGGCCGCTCCGGCCGCGTGGGCCGAGCTCGCTCCCCAAAAAAATAAGGCGGAAGAAAGTGTTCTCCCTTCCGTTGATGCTTTAACAAACTCAACTTCCACTTCTCAAGCGCAGCCTCAGTCACGTACTACCATTGATATTCTGATGGATACCGGCGGAATTTCGGTGAAAGATGAAACGGTCTCCACTCCAGTTCCCGCCACAGTGGCACCCGAGCTGCCCCGCAGGGTGCAGGAATATGTCGATCAATTACGGGAAAAATTCGGGGATAATTTTGAGGTGACAGCGAGTCCGGAAGCTGACAAAGACGGCCT
>AMWB02084221.1_pt1 | contig 13787 bp, 13 predicted proteins | sample 200311 | NCBI WGS metagenome assembly AMWB02 (sample SAMN02737377, study PRJNA173069) | bioreactor metagenome | biome: anode biofilm in microbial fuel cells | place: USA: California | collected 2010-12-16 | reverse complement strand
TCAGTTTCTGCCTGATCAGCAGCACAACAACATCTATGAGCATGCTCTTCATTTGATTTATACATTTATTCACCTGTAGTTCTTTGCTAGAATGCACTACTAAGTAATATCTTGATTTTAAATTTGCTGGTTTGTATGCTGTGATCTGAACTTTTTCAGCATTACTGTATAATATTGGCAGAGATGTCAAGAAATGAACCGAAAAACATCGTTCTCCACTTAGAGCATAAAAAATTAAACGATTCTTTGTATGTTGAAGGCGGAATATATAAAACTAGCAAATAAGTGTGGAAAACTTAATGTGGTTTTCAAAGATGCTTTTCATTAATGCTATATATCATACCAGTTGACCAAATCTTAAATACGAAGGTAGTTAGTTTAAATAATAGAGGGATCTCGCTATGAATGAAGTACAAGGAAGATGCGTAAAAATGGACAATATCAAGCTTCTGATCAAAGAGCACAGGAGTGAGATAAGACAGATGTTCAAAGCTGAAGTCATCGGCATCTTCGGTTCTTATGCAAGAGGTGAAGAGAAAGCTGGTAGTGACGTGGACATACTTGTTAATTTCGATGATGGTGCAACCCTTTTTGATCTTGTGGGACTTGGAGATTACCTTGAAGAGATGCTTGGCATTCCTGTTGATGTGGTTTCCATGCGAGCCCTGCATCCAATGATGCGCGATGATGTCTTGAGGGAGCTGATGGCTTTATGAGGTCGCCTTTGCTATACCTGTCTGAAATGATCGATGCTGTAGAGGCAATAAAGGATTTCACCCATGGTATGGATAAGGAAGATTTCCTATCTGATGCGAAAACTAAGAGTGCTGTGGTCAGGCAGTTCGAGATATTGGGTGAGGCTGCCAAGGCACTACCTGAAAATATAAAGGCTCTTGTTACGGATCTGCCATGGAGCAGGATTGCCGAGATGAGGGACAGACTTATTCATGCATATTTTATTGTTGATTACAAGCTTGTGTGGGACACTGTGGAAAACGAATTGCCTCTGCTTAAAGAAAAGCTTGAAAAGCTACGGTCTGAACTAAAAGAAGTTGATGAAACCTAACTGCTCCTCTCTCATTCAGTCTCCTGTGACAGATGACTATCTAACGTAAGAAGCAAGAGATTTGCTTGTTTGGCTATCTAATGCATTGTTTTAGTGGAACCGGATCCCTTATGGAAACTTGAAACAGGTCTCTGAGAACCAAATTCTTACCTGTAATGATTTTATTGTGGGCTATATTAAAAGAAAAATCAAAATTGGTATGAATTTATGGATAGAATATTTAAGAAGCTCTACAAAGGTCTGATTCAGACCTTCAACTTCAATATTTTACTTTGGGATCAAACAAAAAAAGTAGGCGTCATTAGAGCATAAAAAAAATTATGGTGCTCCGGTCGGGATTCGAACCCGAGTCTTCGGCTCGAAAGGCCGGAATGATTGGCCGGACTACACTACCGGAGCACATAGAATAGCGCTGGTTGAGCGACTCCAAAATAGTACATAACCTTATTAAACCTTTCGGCCAGCATCACTCAGTTGCGCTGGCTTCCAGATCTTCAGCGCTGTCCTTAGACAGGTTCAATACCCATGCTGTCAGTCTTACACAATTTTCCGGCTGACATGCATCCCTGCAGCCCGCACAGGGAGAGAACATTTCTCCTGAAAGCAACAGCTCGAAACATGGTTCTTCCTTGTGGGCAGTTTTGAGCAGGAAGGTCCTTGCTCCATTGTCCACTGCAGGCTCACGAGTGATCAGGCCATCCTTCAGAAGTTTTGAGATAACCCGCGAACATTTGCGGCTGTCTATGTCAAGCTCCTTCCATAATTGGTTCTGGAACACTCCATCTTCATGCTTGCTGATTACCTCTAGTGCCGTATCTTCTATTCCCATGGTAACCTACGCTTACTATTAGAATACTGGCTTATAACATTACTCTTCTGCAGGTGTGATCAGAATTATGTTATTGCCTCGAAGCACCACTGAACCAAGCGACCTGAGCTTTTGTCCGTTAGATATCTCCACAGTATCTACCAGATGAAGGTTAAGATAGTCATCCGCACTTTTGAGCAAACCTTCCAGAAGATGCATATCTCCTTTCATTTCAACCTGGACCCTCGATCCAACAAGTTTATGAACTCTTTTATTCGGGAACAAATGGAATCCTCACTTATTAATTGATAATACAGACCCACCAAAAATAGAGGCAGGACGTAGGTTATTAAAAGTGTATTGTATCCTATTTAATTATAGCGATTACCTGATGAAATTAGATGTATCCCTGGATCTCGCTGTTCTCTCTGCTGTTGTCAGCCGGGGGTTCGGACTTGTTCTCACTTCTGTTAGGCTGCGGTATAGGGCCGAACATAGCTTCATATTCCTTGAGATGATGGTTCAGCCATCTGGACAGCTCAAGAGCGGCAAGCGGTGAAAGGATCACCTCGGTCTCAAGCTTGCGCTGGATAACCTGTACCCCATCCTCATCAGTTCCTGGCCTGGGATTGTCATTATAAAAACCGATTCTGAAATCGTACGGGCTGTGACCCCCCACGGCACCTATGGAATACACCTGCTTGCAATCTTCCGGTTTATAGAACTCTACCCTAAGTTTTTTATGGTGTTTTCCTGTCATAACATCCGTGCTCATTTTCACTACTCCAGTTACTGTCACGTATTGGGCTAACATCACTTAAATAAGTAGTGGGAACATTAACACATCTGTTACAGAACAAAAAGTTATTAAAGAATACACTCAGGTTAGAACTATGAAAAGCTCACAAATACCTGCCATGATCGCTGTGGCAGCATTCATCATTACGCTCGTCGGGGTCAGCATACTGGTTCTGCAGTACCCTCCACAGCCTGAAAAGGAATACGATGTCAGTTCATTGCAAGCCCACAGGATAGTGATGAACGACATTAATGCTTCCACATACTACAGGACCTATTTCCATGTGCAGGACTGGAGGGTCAACAGAACGACCATCGTAAATGGAAATATACCCGATATGTACGGTATGCTCATAATGCCTGAAGAAGACATATGGAAGGTGCAGGTCATGGAAAGGACCTGTGCATGTGCCGGTATAAAGCCTATCTATGTCATAGAAGGTTATGTTTCCACAGATTCCGGAGAAGTCTTCAACATTTCGACCAAGAAAGTCCTGGAAACCTCATATGATGCATCTACCTGCGCGTCCACAGCATGTCATTAGGCAGGCATTGCTGGCTGCTTTTGCCCTTTTTTTATTACTGTCAGCTGTGCATGTAGTCCTCTGTGCTCAAAATGTTACATCTGCTATTGAAGTTGACTATTTTTATGAGGAAGGCTGCCTGAAATGCCAGCAGGCATTACCCGTGATCGAGGAGGTCACAAATAGTTATGGAAGCAACCTCACATCCCACGAGATCATTTCCTCCTATGACCTTGCCCGCGGATATGGCATATCCGTAGTTCCTGCCGTGGTGGTGGACAAGCGAACAGTGATAACATACAGAGATTACCAGGGGAATATAACACTTCTTAAAGACCTGCTCACACAAGCTATTGTTACCGGATCGGAAGAAAAGAGAAATATATCCATTACAGAAGAGAACGAAGCTGGCAGAGGACTTTCATTTTATTTAGTTTTCGTTGCAGGCCTCCTTGCTGGTTTCAACCCCTGCATCCTGGCAGTCATGGCCTTTCTGGCCACACTGATACTGTCATCCGGAAGCAAAAAAGAGATATTGAAGATGATAGTTGGTTTTTCCAGCGGTATCTTCATTACGTATATGATAGTAGGCCTGAGCATCCTGGGAACAGTGCACATACTGCCTTCCCTTAAAAGTACGATCACAACCGCAATGGTCTTTCTCATCTTCATACTGGGATGCTGGCACATTTATGATGCCTATCACCTGAGGAAATATTCCAGATCAACTTTCCACACTCCTAAAGCCATGGTCAGGCTGCTTGAAAGAACATCTAAGAGCAATGTGCTGTTTTTATCCTTTGCTTCAGGAGGGCTTTTCTCTCTTGTAAAAGCGCCCTGTGTGGGAGCTATATATTTTTCAATACTTGATATGTTGGTAGGCAGAACTGATCTTGCTCGCGGAGCTTTTTACCTTGCGGTTTATAATTTCGGCGTGATCTTTCCGATCATCGTTCTGGGCATACTACTTGGCTATGGCATGAAACCGGAGACCATTACAGAGCTCAAGGAAAACAAGCGTGTGGAGATCAGGCTTTTCACAGGTGCCATACTGATACTTCTTGCCCTGCTGCTGCATTTGCATATCATCTGATGCAGGTTAGCCCTCTACCTGCTTTTTCATTTCCCTGGCAGCATTCGCTATATCTTTTTTAGAATAAACCCTTGCGATCTTTTCTACTGCATCCAGATTACGTACTACATTGTCAAGATAGCCCAGTATATCGCCCGGATAAGCGGTCACACCGTACATGTCTTCCATTTTATGTACAATACCCGCAGGATCATAGCCTTCCATGCGGATCTCCACGATCTTTGCAGAAAAACGACGTTCTGCACATCCGCAATATGGGGAGTCCTTGCATTTGCAGGTAAGGAAAGCCGCTGCAAATTCAAAGAGCTGGTCCTGTATGTTCTGGTCAAGCTGAGAGATATTGTCGCCCTCGAATATTATATCAAGGGAAGCACCCTGGAAAACACGGGAAGGGACATTGATGTCCAGAGCTGTGGATATCTGTGCAGCATACTTGAAGTAGACACCATCAAAGAACTCCAGGTTCGTTACGATCTCAAGCGGCCCCATCCCCTTAAGCACCGCGTCCCGTATAAGGAACGCTGAAGACACTGACAGGAAATGACCTGCAGCTATCTGGCCGAAAGGTGTAAGGGAGATATTGTCCTCCCTTTTTTCAAGGAACTTGTAGTGTACCAGCCTGGTAACAAGTTTTGTGAGCTCAAATGTACCCAGCATCCGTTTATGGATGGCTGTCAGATCTTTCTTTGAAGAGGTAACAGCTGCCGATGCCAGTATCTCTTCCATCTGTTCATCTTCACCATAATCCAATGAAGATGGCATCATCTTGCCTTTGAGCAATTTTATCGCAACAGCATCTTCGGTCTCGGTCTGCTCACTGGAATAGCGCTTGTTCGGCGTTGCCAGCAGTACCACGATACCCCGGTCATGATAATCAGGCCGGCCGGCACGTCCCAGCATTTGCATGAACTCTTGCATGTTGATCCATTCTATTCCCATGGCAAGGGATTCGAATATCACCTGTGACGCAGGGAAATCCACGCCTGCTGCAAGGGCAGCAGTTGTTACCACCACTGGCAATTTCCCTTTAAGAAAACGCTCTTCTACGGATTTACGCACGAACTGAGTAAGACCTGCATGATAAGGCGCAGAGACCATTGGCAATGCTTCTGATATGCTGTGGCAATTGCGTCTGGAATTGGTGAAAATGATCGTTTGCCCTCTATGGCCTTTTGTGGACGTCCTGGCAAACTCTTCTCTTACCAGGCGGGTCATAAGCTTGAGCTTATCATGTTCCTCGCAGAAAATAAGATGACGTTCAATAGGAACAGGCCGATATTCGTACTCTACCAATATAGCGTTCAGTTTTTGTGCCAGGGCAAGCGGTTCGGCAACAGTGGCGGAAAGGTATATGAACTGTGCAGCCGGAGCAATATATTTCAGCCTCCCTATAACACCATCGACCCTGTGTCCTCGTTCACTGTCTTCAAGTGTGTGCACCTCGTCTATGACCACGGTGCCGATCTTACCCAGCAGGTCAGCATCCCCCGACCTCAAAATGAAATCAATGCCTTCGTATGTTCCTACGATTATGTTTGAATCAAGAGCTCTGCGCATCTTCAGAGTAGAAGAGGTACGAATGCGTGCACTTCCTATACGTATAGAAGTTGTGATACCCAACGATCCGTACTTATCCGTGAACTGGTCATACTTCTGATTTGCAAGCGCCACCAGAGGAACAAGATACAGCATTTTTCCTTTTTTACGCAGTATGTTCTCGATGCCTGCAAGTTCGCCTATAAGGGTTTTCCCGGTAGCTGTAACAGAAGTTACAAGCTGGTGCTTTCCTTTGAAAAGGCCTGCATCAACGGCTTTAGCCTGTACCGGCAGCAGTTCGTCGGATTTTTGCAATAGGATGTCTTTAAAATTTTTTGATATGGGCAGATCTGCTATTCTCATTGTCCTGGCATCAAGGGAAGCCTGGACAGTATCAAACCTTGTAAGTTCCTGGTCAAGACCTTCAGGGTCCAATGTACCTACAGTCCGGTCGAGGTCCCTTGTCTGTAAAAGCATCTCTTCGATGCGCTTTTTCGCCTCGTCGCTATAATGACAATAAGGAGCATTAAGGACCCTGGCCAGCTCTTCTTTGGCGCATTCCTCGCATATCTTCTCTGAATGATATCTTATTGACCGCCTGTTCAGAAAATTGAAACGGCGTTTAAGCAGACAAAAACGACAGACATTGACTAATTCCCCATCAAGCTGGAAACCTTTCAGCATATCCATAAAAGCTGCAGTAGTGGCTTCGTTCCCGCCTTTTGCGATCATGATGCGATCGGACATACGTAGCAGATCTATGAACTCTGCAGGTGTCAGGTATTCTTCCTTGCCATCCCTTAGCATTCTGAACTTGTGCGGCCTTGAACCTGCCGGGGTTTTATTAAGGATCAGTTCCCCGGTGAAAAGTGGCAATTTCCTGCCCCCTTTTATGACCAATACCAATAATTTAGTACTTTCGGGGTTTATAAGGATCCATAAGCTCATTATGCAGCTGAATTGGAGAGAAGGTATAAGTAATGTATGCTTGTCATTGTCTGGAAAACATTATATGTATTACAACCAATAGATAGAAATAAAAATATAATATTTTAGTGTATATATATCTCATTTCAAGAGGGAAAGTTTCATGCTGGGACCGTTCAAGTCTGCAGGAATACAGCAACCTGTCACTGGAGAACAAGCATCGTGTACTGAAAATGATGCACATAATCTTTATGATACTATCCGGGAGAATATACCCCAGGAAAATGTGCCAGGTCCAGAGACTATCCCGCATCTTAGCATATTAAGCACAGGTATTTCCGTCCTTGACAGGAGTATAGGAGGAGGACTGCCTTGCGGTTCGCTGACCTATGTTTCAGCAGATCCTTCCTGTATGGCAGAAATATTTCTCTACCAGTTCACTCAATCAAGAAAGACTTATTATTTCACTACTAGCCGCAGACCTAAATATTTACTCAGGGACATAGTGAACCTTAACTTTGATATAAAGAACATAACTTTTATCGATGTTTATAGTGAATATTACCTGACATCTTCAGGTGAAATGGCAGATAATGTCGGTAATGACTATGCGGACGCTAAGCTGCTCGAGTTCGTGGAATATAATTTAGAGAATATCAGGAACGATGATCAAAGAGGAGAGATCAACCTTGTGTTTGACAATTTCTCATTTTTCATGAACCTGCGTGTGAATCCGGGACTGCTCAGGAGAATGATGCACATCATATATGAGATCAGCAAGGAAGCAGACGCTCTTACATATCTCTATGGTCTGAAAGGGAGCCATCCTGAACACATAGAGAACGAGATCCTTAATGCTGCAGATGTGATCTTTGAGATATCCCTTGACAGGGGAGCTGATAAGATTGTGAATAAACTCGCTATTCCTAAGATGCGGGGTATGCTGCCGATAGTCGAAGTGATCAAGTTCAAGATATGCGATGGCGTTCAGATCGACACATCCAAGGATATTGCATAAAAATAACAGATCAAAGAGTACCATTATCTATTGCATTATTGCACATACATTCCCGGTCTATGGGCATGCGTGCTGCAATGGAATGTAAAAGCTCAAAAATGAATTCTTTTCTGGAAGTAAGTATATCCAGCACCTCAGTTGCTGTAGGCCTGGCACTTTCGATCCCAGAAGCCATATTTGTTACCAGGCATAAGGATGCATAACAGAGCTGCATCTCTTTGGCAAGTACCACTTCCGGCAGGCCCGTCATACCTACAACATCGGCAAAGCTACTTAACATGCGGATCTCAGCCTTGGTCTCGAACCTCGGACCTTCAGTACATGCATATATCACATCAGCTGTTTGAACTCCTTTTTCTTTAAGGATGGACCTTATCAGAGATCGAAGCTGTGGACAGTAAGGCTCTGACATGTCTGCATGTACGGTCTGATCTTCAAAGAAAGTGGATGGGCGCATGCAAGTGAAATCCACAAAATCGTATGGCAGTACCATGCTTCCAATGGGATGGCCATGTATCGTACCCACAGAGTTAACAGCTACCACACGCGTGATCCCTAGTTGCTTTATTGCCATGATATTGGCACGATAATTTATCCTATGAGGTGGAACATGGCCACTGCTCCCTGTATGTCTTGGGATGAACAATACGTTAATACCTGCCATCCTGGCTATGGATGCCTGTACAGCACCATATTCGGTATTGACTGTGATCTGTGACCGGTCATCAAGGTGGGAAAAACCCACTCCTCCAATGACAGCAAAGGAAAAATGTACATTGGATGTACATTCTTTATCCAGTATGCTAAGAGACATCCTTTCACTCCTTGACGGGTCTGGCAGCTATCCTGATGCCTGCAAGAGCAATAATGATAGCTATGACGATGGAATAAATGAAATATTGCAGTCCTGAAACTACGGAAGGCTGAACGCCTTCAATAACAGGATTAAAGGCTAATATATACGTGGTGGCTCCCCATAACAGGAGTCCTAGCGAAAGAGCGTAGAAAGAAGGCGATATCTGCCTTAAACTGAACTTTCCATGCAGGTACATATCCATCATACGCCCGAAATTCATTATGATCGCCGCTAATACCAGCCACCATACGGAACTGTGTATGAACACAGTGACCAGTGGCACCAATCCATGATACCATATGCCCCCGTGGGTATAATATTGCCATATACTGACAAGTCCCTGTACAAAGGAAACGATAATTATCAGTAATGCCGCAGAATGGGTTACAACGACCAGTTTTCCCATGTGAAAATCATCTTTTATCTTGTTCCACATAGTGGTGACAGTATCACCGAAACCACGGTAGAGCATGTACAGGCCAACTGCCGCGAGGATACCTATTATAGCCCCTTCCGGATAGCGAGCTAGCAGAAAGATGGAATATATAAGAGCTGCAAGCCCGACCGGAACGAAGAATGTTTGAGAGATCTTAGGATCATTAAAGGCATGTTTCAGGATATAATAAGTGCTTTCAAGGTTCGAGCTTTGCATGATCACTATGCGTCTGACCGAATTGATCTTTATCCTGGACTGGACTATAGGAAGCAAGGTTTCATCCTCAGCCCCATCAGAAATGAAGATGGCATTAGAAGCAGGATATCTGGAAAGGATGTCGTCAAGCTGCTGGGAGATCTTCTGATCAGAGGTAATACCTATTTTCCTATCTCCTGCAAAGGTAATGAGCTCTGCATCCAGTCCTTTTGAACGCAGCTCATCCAGCACTTTCACACCGCCGAAAATAGTATTGGAATCAGAATCTTCTGGATCCGCAATGGACAAAGCAACGGCTGCTTTGATATTTTCCTCTCTCCCTATAATGGGACTTGAGACCTTCGCCTTTTCGCCCAGGTCATTATCCCGGTCTATACAGATGACAAGTGTATCCATGGAACCTTATTCCTAATTGCGTAACAAAATATAAATAAGTTCTCATGAAAATCGCCATCATAGAACGGCTTACTTAAATATTGAGCCCCAAAGAGTAAATTAGTCTGCGGGCCCATTTCAATTTTTTGTTTTTTGATGGTGATACCACAGGATCATCAAAAAAGAAACCTGCAAGTTTGATCGTTCCTGCACCGAACTCATGTGCCACATACACAGCCCTGTCCCCGTCAGTAAAACCACCGAAATTGAATACGTTTTCCAGGGGAACAGCCTGCGTGGACCCGATGACGTTCTGAAGCCGTGGAACATAGTTGAGCAGCTTGTCCATGTTGTCCCCATGAGCATGGACAACCACAAGAGAACCTTGCTTTGAAGCCTCTACCTCACGCTCCACATCCCCGTCCAGATCTGTGACTATAACATCCGGCATCCTGCCGGCATCCATTACAACTGCTGTTGCACCGTCCGCTGCAATTACCACATATCTTCCAAGGTCTAACCTGTCAAGGTCTTCGGCAAGGATCGGAGCATTACCACAAACTAGGACATCCTTCCCGGATATCTTTCTTTTTAGAGCGACCAGTCCCGGTGAGACCTGTCCTTCAAGCAGATGTGAAAGAAGAAGAGCCGCCTGCTCATCCTCTTCCCGACTAAAGCCAAAGTCCTGAAGTATCTCCTTGTATATTGGTTCCCAGGCCGTAAAGTCCATAGTCCTTTCCAAACTGCCTCAGCTTCTGGATATCCCAATGTGCATCGATATCCCTTCCACATCCCAGTCCTTGACGAGATCTCCACGGACTTCCACATCAAAGCCTATGATCTGTACATCTGCACGTACCTCGCTGGCGATCAATTGTTCCAGATCAAGTACCAGATCCACTACTCTCTCGTCATCGATGCAGATGATCACCTTAATGTTCTCTTCCACAGCAAGGTCCATCTCTTTCCTCATATCCTGAACCCTGCGGATGACCTCTCTGGAATAACCTTCTGCTTCCAGTTCCCTCGTAAGCTTAGCATCCACATATACAATGCCAGCAGATGACGAAGCACTTGCCACCAGTTCAGGCAGTGTTTCCTGGAAATTGACCATATCGGGACCTATGGTCACGATATTGCCGTCAGCAAGCTGTAGCTCATAACCCTCGGAACAGGCGAGTTTCTTTTTCAATGCTATGGCATCCACCTGTTTTAAAGCGGCTATGACCTTTCCGGCATCGCCTTTGAAAACAGGCCCTATTGCTCCCGGATTCGGTATGGCACTGAAACCAAGTTCATCCCAGGTTTCGCCAACTCCGGTCAGTACGATGTCCTTGGAGTTGGTCTGGTCCATGAGCACCTCTTTAAGGTTCTTGACAGCAAGAGCTGCATTTTCGTCCGGGGGGCTGACAACTATTCTGCCCACAGGCCACCTAAGTTTACGCCCGACCTTCTGGCGAGCATTGGAAGCTGCCTCCACAATAGAGCGTGCAAGCTTCATATGCTGCTCAAGGTCCACATCTATAAGGGATCCATCAGGCACAGGCCAATCGTTCATGTGGACCGATTCCGGTGCATCATTGTAGACGTTGCGTACCAGGTTCTGGTACATTTCCTCTGCAAGATGGGGCATAAAAGGGGCTATGACCTTTGTAAGGGTCGTGAAAACCTCGTACAGTACCCTGTATACGGCTACCTTGTCCGGATCATCGGCCTCTACCCATGTCCTTGGCCTTATGAGCTGGATATACCAGCGGGAAAGGTCCTCAAGCACAAAGTCATTGATGGTCCTTATGGCCTTCTGGAGCATACAGGTCTCCATGGCAGAATCCACTGATCTGATCACAGACTGCATCCTGGAAAGGATCCACCTGTCCTCACTGCGCATATGTGGCTTCACCGATCCCAAGGTCACATTCGAAGGATCAAAGCCATCCAATGCCATGTAGGGTAACGGGAAACGATAGACGTTCCACAGGATGTTGATCGTCCGATGGATATTGGCTGTCTCATCCTTGCTGAACTTCAGGTCTTCCCAGGGTGCACTGGACGATAACACGTAAGCACGCAGGGTATCTGCACCGAACTTCTCGATGACCTCGGAAGGCTGCACTACATTACCCAGGCTCTTGGACATTTTCTTTCCTTCAACATCCAGAGTGAACCCGTGCATGAGTACGCTCTTATAAGGTGCCTTGCCAAAGGCCACCATGCTGGCACCTAACTGCGAATAGAACCATCCTCTGGTCTGGTCATGACCCTCGGTGATGAAATCTGCAGGCCACCATTTTTCAAGCTCTTCCTTTTGATGTGGGAAGTTCAATGTGGCCCAGGAAGCAACAGCCGAATCGAACCATACATCGAATACGTCCTCCACACGACGCATCTTTCCGCCGCATTCGCATGTAAGGGTCACAGAGTCCACATAAGGCCTGTGCAGCTCGATCCCTTCCGCCAGACCCGATCTTTCAAGAAGTTCCTGTTTTGTACCAATAACATCTATCCGTTCACATTCGGTACAGCGCCAGACAGGTATGGGTATGCCCCAGTAACGCTGTCTTGAGATACACCAGTCCCTTGCACCTTCCACCCAATCCCTGAAGCGTGCTGAACCTGCCCATTCCGGATACCAGACAACCTTATCTATCTCTGCAAGCATCTGCTCCTTTAATTCCGATATCTTCAGGAACCACTGGCGGGTAGCAAGATAGATGATCGGTGTTTTACATCTCCAGCAGTGTCCATAACGGTGGGAAATAGTACCTTCTGCAAGCAGCAGCCCTCTTTCTTTAAGGTTTTCCACGACCACTTTATTAGCTTCCCTGATATGCATATCAGTATATTCACCTGCTTCTTCCGTATACCGTCCATCTGATCCTACCGGACAGAAGATGGGAAGCCCATGTTTCACACCCACTTCAAAGTCGTCCATACCATGTCCTGGAGCTATATGGACACAACCGGTGTTCTCTGCTGTTACGAAGTCTGCAAGATACACATTATGCTTGAAACGTGCCTGCTTGGGGATCTGGTCTGCAAGGGGGTGTTCATATTCCAGTGTCGTAAGGTCTTCACCCAGCATGGTATCCAGGATCTTGAAATCAGCAAACCTGCCTTTTTTGAGCACATCTTTGACCAGTGAGGAGGCCATGATCAGGATCTCACTGTCACCGGAAGATGTAACAGCCTTTACCTTGGAATACTCGAATGAAGGATGTACTGCCACTGCAATATTGGATGGTATGGTCCAGGGAGTTGTGGTCCAGATAACTATCGATGTACCTGGTTCATTCTTCAGGCGGAACTTCACATAGATAGAAGGATCTACACGCTCCTCATATTCAACTTCCGAATCCGCTATTGCAGTCTCACATCGGGGACACCAGTTGACCACTCGTTTACCCTCTTCGAGCAGGTCCTTTTGTTGAGCCTGCTTCAGCGTCCACCACGCAGCTTCGATATACTCGTCCCTCAGTGTCATATACGGGTCTTTCCAGTTGAGCCATACTCCCAGGGAATGGAACTGGCGGGTCATATCGTCTTTCTGTAATAAGGCAAATTCCTTGCATTTTTCTATGAAATTGCCGACTCCATACCTCTCAATATCTTTCTTGGAAGTAAAACCAAGAACCCCTTCCACTTTCACCTCTATAGGAAGGCCATGCATATCCCATCCTGCACGGTCAAGTATATGGTAATTGTTCATTGAACGGTACCTGAGTATGGAATCCTTAATGATCTTATTCCATGCAGTACCCAGATGTATGTGACCGGTAGTATATGGCGGACCGTCCACGAAAAAGAAACGCTTTGCACCCATTCTGCGCTGGCGTACCTTTGAGTACGCATCGATCCCGTCCCAGAAAACGTGTATCTTGGATTCGATCTCACCTGCGTTGTATTGACCTGTGATCTCCTTTAGCATAGGAAGTCTCCATAAGCATGAATGTTAGATATTCACCTATTGCGGTATTCAATTTAAATGCTTTGTTCTGCGTTTTAAGCAAAAAGGGATAGTAAATTACCGCAATTCAAATGCATACGCTTCATTATTTTTCATATTGACATTTATCTGCAGCATTCCTGCCAATCTGAACTTACATTACACTATATAAGTGATCGAAGAAAACAATT
>AMWB02053083.1_pt4 | contig 13804 bp, 11 predicted proteins | sample 200311 | NCBI WGS metagenome assembly AMWB02 (sample SAMN02737377, study PRJNA173069) | bioreactor metagenome | biome: anode biofilm in microbial fuel cells | place: USA: California | collected 2010-12-16 | reverse complement strand
CGGCCGCGGTTTCGCCCGCGGCCGCGGCGGGATTCTGCGTTACCCGCGCCACGGCCCGCGCAAGGGCGTCCATGAACCGGCGAAGCAGCTCCGGGTGCTCTTTTGCCCAATTTTCGTGGACGAAGAGGCCCACCTGGGGATATCCGAAGGCGGTGCCCGTACGGCGGTCCCACAGATCGGCATAGTCCAGGACGATCCGACAGGCGCCCGCAACGGCTAGCTGGGAGACGTAAGGTTCGGGCAGGGCCGCCGCATGTACCGTCCCCTGCCGCACCCGGTTCACCGTGGCGGGAAAAGGTGCGTAGGCGATAGGGATATCCCGCCCCCAGACCAGACCTTCCTGTTCCATCAGAAACCGGGTCACCTCCTCGATGGGCGATCCTTCGAAGGGCAGCACCAGCGTCCTGCCGCAAAGATCCCGGAAATTTCGCACCGGTGCGTCCGCGATCAAAAAGGTCAGCCCCGACACGGTGGAGCCGATCATCCGCACCGGCATTCCCTGCCGGAAAAATCGCACCCCCACGGACAGCCCGGTCGAAAGGATTTGCACATCCCCCCGCAGGAACAGGGCATGGGCCGTGGAATGGTTGTCGAACCATTTCAGCACAAGCCCCGGCACTTCCCGTGCCGCCAGCACGATCGGCACGGAAGACGGAGACGCCGGGGCGGAGATCCACGCCGGCCTCTCGGCCGCCACCCCTGCGCAAAACGGCCACAGCAGCCCCAGGAATACCAGGCGAACGACCCACCGCTTCATCAGGTCCGCTCCTCGATTTCCCGCCAGATCTCCTTCATGGTGTGGCGGACCATCCGCCGCCGGTCGGCGTAGGTGGTGTGGAGCAGGTGGTGGGATTTATGGCCCAGGGGCTTTTCCAGGTAATCTTCATAGAGTTTTTCGATCATCGGGTTGTTGTGGGACTGGCGCACCGGACGCTTTCGGTCGACGGCATAGAGCCCGGCCTGCCGTTCGTTTCGGGAGGCCAGGTAGGCGTGCTTGCTCCGGGGCTGACCTCCGCCGCCGGCGCACCCGCCGGGGCACGACATCACTTCGACGAAATGGTAGGTTGCCATCCCGGACCGGACCGCCTCGACCAGCCGCCGGGCGGCCTTCAGGGTATGGACCACGGCCACGCGGACCGGGCCCACAACGGCGCCCAGATCGATTTCCGCCTCCCGCAGGTGTTCGTTGCCCCGGACGGCCGTAAGCTCCAGCGGTTCCATTTCCTCGCCGGTGACGATCTTGTGGACGGTGCGAACGGCCGCCTCCATCACGCCGCCGGTGGCCCCGAAAATGACGGCGGCGCCGGAATACTCTCCCATGATCGGATTGTCGAACCCGGCCGGGGAAAGGCCCGCCAGGTCGATCCCTTCCCGCTTGAGCAGCCGGGCGAATTCCCGCGTGGTGAGCACCACGTCCACGTCCGGCGCGTGATCCCGGGTGAATTCGGCCCGTCCGGCCTCGCCCTTCTTGGCCGTGCAGGGCATGATGGAAACGACCCGCATCTTCCGGGGATCGATATGCATCTTCTCGGCCAGGTAGGTTTTGGCCAGGGAACCGAAGCACTGCTGGGGAGACCGGGTGGTCGAGATGTGCGCGCCCATTTCCGGGTAATTCTTTTCGGCGAAATTGATCCAGGCCGGGCAGCAGGAAGTGAACATCGGCAGGGCGCCGCCGTTTTTGATGCGGTGGAGCAGCTCGGTGCCCTCCTCCATGATCACCAGGTCGGCCGTGAAATTGGTGTCCATCACCAGGTCGGCCCCCAGGCGCTTCAGGGCGGTGATGATCTGTCCTTCCAGATTGGTGCCGGCCGGCGCGCAGAATTCCTCGCCCACCGCGGTACGGATCGCCGGGGCGAACTGGACCACCGTCACGATCTCCGGATCGTACAGATAGTCGAGGGCGGTCTCGATGTCGTTCTTCTCCGCCAGGGCCCCCACCGGACAGGCCAGGATGCACTGGCCGCAGCTCACGCAGTCGGAATCGACCAGGGGAAGACCGTCGCGCACGCTGATTTCGGTCTCGAGCCCTTTTTCGGTGATCACGAGAGCGTCGACCCCCTGGATCTCCCGGCAGACGGTGACGCACCGAAAGCAGCGGATGCACTTGCTCATGTCGCGCACCACCGCGGGCGAGGAGGCGTCCCGGGTGCGGCGTTCGTAGAAATGGGGGTAGTGATAGCGGGACTGTTGCAATCCCACGAACTGGGCCACGTCCTGAAGCTCGCAGTTGCCGTGGCGGATGCAGCTCGCGCAATCCTGGTTGTGGTCGGCCAGGAGCAGCTCCACCTGGAGCCGCTGCATCTCGCGCACCTTTTTGGTGCGGGTCAAGACGGCCATGCCGTCTTCCATCGGCGTGGTGCACGAGGTCACGATGCGGTGTTCGGGGTCGTTCGCCCGCTTGATGTCGACCAGGCAGACCCGGCAGGTGCCCGGGGCGTGGCGGAGGTCCGCCATTTCACAGAGGGTGGGGATGAAATGGCCGCTTTTTCTGGCCACGGCGAGCACGGTTTCGTTTTCCCCGAACGTCACTTCCTTGTTGTTGATGGTCGCGATCATGAAGGCTCCTTATTGTTCGGTGATGACGGAATAAACCCGGTAGCACCGCATGCAGCGGTGGGCTTCGTGATAGGCCTCGTCCATGGAGATGGGCGCTTCCACCTCCTCGAACATCTTCTTGCGGACCTCGGGATCGAGTTCCCTCACCTTCACCCGGTATTCGTGTTTCACGGGGATGGCGACGCCCGAGGCGATCATCGGCTGGACGTCGGCCACAAGCCGGCTCATGCGGGTTTCGGGATGGAAGCGGACCCGGCCGCAGGTGAGATAGTCGTCGATGCACCGGGCGGCCTGTTCGCCCTGGGCCATGGCCTGGACGAGGGTGGCCGGTCCGGTGACGCAGTCGCCGCCCGCGAAGACCCCTTTCCGGGTCGTCATGAGAGAGTCGTCTTTCACGTCGATGGTGCCCCAGCCGCTGAAATTGACCCCGTCTTCCGGTGTGACGAATCCGTGGGCGACCTGCTGGCCGATGGCCGGCACCACGGCGTCGGTCTCCAGAACGAACTCGGAACCGTCCACGGCCCGGGCGCTTCTTCTTCCACTCTCGTCCGGCTCGCCTAAGGCCATCCGAATCAATTCCAGGCCGGTCACCTTCCCGTTTTCCGAAAGGATGCGGGTCGGATGGGTGAGGAAATGGAAGATGACGCCCTCTTTTTCGGCGGCCTCGATCTCCTCGTGATCGGCGGGCATCTCGTCGCGACTGCGGCGATACACCAGGTGTACTTCGTTCACGCCCATCCTGAGCGCCGAGCGCACGCAGTCCATGGCCACGTTGCCGCCGCCGACGACCACCATCTTTTCGCCCAGCTGCATGGGAATGCCCTTGTCGATATAGTCGTGGTTGATCCGGAGGAGAAAATCGACCCCGAAATCATAGCCTTCCAGGTTCGGATCCTCGCCGATCGCCTTCATCGGCTTGCCCTTGTGGGTGCCGATGCCCAGGAAAACGGCTTTGTAGCCGCTGCTGAAGAGGCTTTTCAGGGTGAAGTCCCGCCCCATTTTCCGGTTGTAGAAGATCTGCCCGCCCAGGGTCTCGATGATGCTGACCTCCTGGCCCAGCACCGCCTTGGGCAGCCGGTATTCGGGAATGCCGGTGGCGGCCATGCCGCCGGGCACGCTCTTGGCTTCGTACACGTCCACCGGATATCCTCTCAGGAGAAGGTGGTAGGCCGCCGAGATGCCGGCCGGACCCGTCCCGATGACGGCCACCTTCAAATCCGGCGCCTTTTTGTCGGGAGGCGTGTAGCTCGAAAACCATTCGTTGGTGACATGACGCTCGTGGTCGGCCACGAACCGCTTGAGCACCTTGATGCCCACGGCCTCGTCGACCTGGATCCTTCGGCACGCCATTTCACAGAACCTGACGCAGACCCGGCCGCAGGTGGCGGCCATGGGGTATTTCTTGAGGATGATGCCCAAAGAGTGGGTGATTTTGCCGTCCTTCACGTAATCGATGTACCGGGGCACGTCGACCCTGGAAGGGCAGGCCTCGATGCAGGGGGCCGATACGTAGGTCGTGCAGGGTTGACGGTCGACCCGGGCTCCCCCGGCCGTGTGTGCTTCGAGCTCTTCCCTGAAATACTTGATGATTTCAAGAAGCGCCGTAGTGGCGGTCTGCCCCAGGCCGCACATGGCCGTGGAGCGGACATGCTCGGCAATGGTCCGGATCTCGTCAAGCGTCCCGGCATCGGCTTTTCCCTCCGCCAGCATCTCGAGCTTGGAGGCGATGATCTGGGTGCCCACCCGGCACGGGGTGCACTTGCCGCACGACTCCCGGGCCACCCGCTCCATATACTGGATGGCCGCGTCCAGGAGGTTGACGTCCTTTTCAAAGATGAAAAACCCGTGCCCGCCGAAAAACGCCTTGATCGGATTTCCCGGATTGAACTCATCGAAATCGGCGAATTCCGGATGTTCCTCGATTTCGAACACCTTCTTCCGCCGGTTGTCGATGACACGGCCGTCCCAGGCCCCTAAAATGACTTTTGCCATGCGTTCTCCCCTCCTGGTTGGTCAGCTTGTCAGCCGAGATTGAATGCCTGTCCTCCCCTTTCATCACCGGATCCGGAGAACTTGAAACAGAACCGGCGATTGGAACTGAATTGAAACCGGGAACAGCAATGGCTGTGCCAGTGTGAGACAATGACGCGTAACGATTTTCAAGATTCCGGAATTGTATCTAAAAGAGGAAGAAAGGGGGACGAACACCGGATTGTGAAACCCTCGGAGGAGTGTCAGTGTTTTTTACAGGCTGTAACGGGATTGACGGACGGCGGGAGGATTGTTTTAAGCATGGTTTTGCGTTAATTTATCGATATTCAGGCCGTAGGTTGGGATGAACGCAATGAACCCCAATATCCAAGATAACATGATGCAAACCAAACGATAGGGCAGATCGTCGATAGACGGAACCGCTTCGATGACGGACCGAGATGTCGAGGCCTGAATGTTGGGGTTCGCTACGCTCACCCCAACATTCAGGCCTGCAATGGTAAAATCACCGGCGCCCAGAAGTTGAAAATTGTAACAGAAAAAAACGGGGGGAATTACGGCATGGCTAAAGAATCCAATCCCCTCTGTAAGAGGCGGTATAAATTATTTCCATATCCTTCACCGTCGGCGTTCTCGGGTTATTGTAGGTGCAGATATCATTGAATGCATTATTTGCCAGCTTGTCCAACTTGCCGAAAAAATCTTTTTCATCCACCCCGGCCCCCTTGATGGTATGGGATTGCCCGATATCGTCCTGAAGCTGCAAAATAGCTTTGATGTATTTGTCGACGGCATCCCTCTTGCTTTCATAGGAGATGCGGAGCGCTTCACAGATCTCGGCATATTTTTCAGGCACGGCGACGCCGTTGAATTTAATGACATAAGGCAGCATCAGAGAGTTAGCGTATCCATGCGGGATGTGGTATTCCGCGCCTATCTGATGCGCAAGGCTGTGAGTGATTCCCAAAAAGCAGTTTGTAAACGCCATGGCAGCCATGAGAGAAGCGGTGTGCATTCCTTCACGGGCCGTCTGGTTGCGTCCGTCCAGGGTTGCTTTGGCGAGATTGTCAAACGTCAGCTGGATCGCTTTCAGGGCAAGCGTCTGGTCGATCACGCTAGCGGCAATCGAGGTATAGGCTTCCGTGGCGTGCGTCAAAACATCCATGCCTGTGGCGGCGGTGACTTTCGGGGGCATGGAGGAAGCCAGTTCAGGGTCGGAGATGGAGATATCCGGCAGGATTTCATTCGTGGCGACACAACCCTTGACCGGAGGCATCGCTTTTCGATCGGTGACCACCGCGGCGCAGGTGACCTCCGAGCCCGTCCCGCTGGTCGTGGCGATGGCAATAAATCGCGCTTTTTTTCGCAGCTCGGGCACGCCGAACGGTACGAGGGCGGCTTCCCATGTAATGTCGGGGTGTTCATAGAGAATCCACATGGTTTTGGCGGCGTCCATGGGCGAGCCGCCCCCCAGACCGACGATCCAGTCCGGCGCAAAATCGGACATCGATCGGGCGCCCTTCTCGATGGTTTCACGAGACGGATCCTCCTCGACCTCGTCAAAAACCTTCGACGCGATGCCTGCCTCTTCGAGATATCCGGTGATTTTGCTGGTGAAGCCGAGCTTGTTGCAGTTTTTATCGGTGACGATGAACGCCCGTTTGCCCTTGATCGATTTGAGATACTCAAGCGCCCCCCATCCGAAAACAATGTCCTTTGGAATTCTGAACGTTTTCATCATGTTGACATTCTCCTTTGATTAAGGGTTAATATAAACTTTATACGCTCAACAACTTTTCCGTTGTAGTCCAGGCTGGAAGGGGTCACGCGAGAGGCGGCGGCAAGTATGCACGGTTCCGAATCGGATTGATGATCAGACTATGACAAAAAAGCGATGGATGTCAATGTCAATTTGATACATATCCAACTTGGTTTCGACTGTTGCAACCAAGAAAATATTGCGCGAAGAAGCGTATCCGGCGGTATGCGGATATCACAATATTCCATAAAAGATGCAAGTCCATGTCCCTCTTTCAGGCCGCCGCCCGGTATTGTAATGACAGCCTGAGCGTCTCACTCCGGCTGTCATCATATCGGAGGATGGCCCGGATGGCGCTTGCTCCGGCGGGCCGCCTCATTAACAACCGATCAGCTTTCCCGCATCAGATCATAGCCGTAGTCCGCGGCGGGATTGAAATTCTCCTTGATGGTGCGGGGGCTCAGCCAGCGACTGACATTCTGCTTGCTGCCCACCTTTTCGTTGGTGCCGGATGCCCGCGCACCGCCGAACGGCTGGAGGCCTACGAAGGCGCCGGTCGTCCGGTCGTTGATGTAGAGGTTGCCGGCGCTGTAGCAAAGCCGCCTTTCCATCTCCACGACGGCCGCGCGATCGCGTGCGAAAATCGCGCCGGTCAGGGCATAGCCTGACGTGGTCGCGCAAAGATCGAGGGCCTTGTCGAAATCGGCGTCCGGATAGACGAACACGGTCATCACCGGGCCGAAAATCTCCTCCTGCATCGTCTTGAATTTAGGGTCGGTGGTTTCGATCACCGTGGGGGAAATGAAAAACCCCTTGCCGTCGCCGCACGTGCCGCCCGCGATGATGGTGGCGTCCGCCGCATTCCGGGCAAATTTGATATAGCCGTCGATAGCGTCAAAAGCGTGCTGATCGATCACGGCGCCCATATAGTTCCTGAAATCCTCCACATCGCCGACCCCGATGCCCGCAACCTGCTCGAGCAGCCGGGTTTTGACCGCGGGCCAGATGCTTTGGGGAATGTAGACCCGCGAGGTTGCCGAGCACTTCTGCCCCTGATACGAGTAGGCGCCGCCGATGAGGGCCGGGACCATGGCCTCGATGTCGGCCGTGGGATGGGCGAACAGGAAATCCTTGCCGCCGGTTTCGCCCACGATGCGCGGATAGCCGATGTAGCGGTCGATGTTCCGGCCGACGGTGCGCCACATCTCCTTGAAGACGGCCGTGGAGCCGGTGAAATGGATGCCTGCCAGCATAGAGTGGGACATGACGACGGGGCCGATGACGCCGCCCGGACCGGGAACGAAATTGATCACGCCGTCGGGAAGGCCCGCGGCCTGCAAAAGCTTCATCACGTGAAAGTTGGAATACACGGCGGTGGAGGCGGGCTTCCACACCACGGTATTTCCCGCCATGGCGGGCGAGGTGGGCAGGTTGCCGCCGATGGCCGTGAAATTGAAGGGGGTTACCGCGAAAACGAAGCCTTCGTGGGGGCGGTATTCCATGCGGTTCATCACGCCCTGCAGCCCCTCGGGCTGCTCCTCCATGATCTGCCGCAGAAACCAGCTGTTGTACCGGAAAAAATCCATCAGCTCGCAGGCTGCGTCGGCGTCGGCCTCATAGACGGTTTTGCTCTGGCCCAACATCGTCGCGGCGTTGAGGGTGTGACGCCAAGGCCCTCCGATAAGTTCGGCGGCCCTCAAAAACACGGCAAGGCGGTGCTCCCATGGCATCCGTTGCCAATCCTTCTTGGCATCGAGTGCCGCCCGGACGGCCATTTCGATCTCCCGTTCGCCGGCCATGTGGTAGGTGGCCAGCACATGGGATTTGTCGTGCGGAACGATGCATGTTCCGGTCTTCCCGCTTCTCACCTCTTTGCCGCCGATGATCATGGGGATGTCCAGAATATCTCCTTTCATCTCCTTCAGCCTGGCCTTCAGGTCCGCTCTTTCGCCGCTGCCGGGCAGATAGGAAAGCACGGATTCGTTTTTCGGTTTGACGATGCGGTATATTCCGCCGTTGGACATGATCGACCTCCTTGGGATGAAATGAACGTCAGGGCATTTGCCGTCTACGATTGACATATCACGGGATCACGGCATAAATATAATTCAAAATATTCATCATCAACATGAACGATTTTCATATCATCCGGAGACGCGATGGAGCTCAACAAGCTGAAAACCTTCTATACCCTGGCCCAGACCCGCAATTACACCCATTGCGCCCGTAAGCTGTTGGTGACGCAGTCCGCCGTCAGCCATGCCGTGAAGAGCCTTGAGACCAGCCTCGAGGTTTGCCTGATCGATCGCACAAACAGGAGTTTCTGCCTGACCGGCGAAGGAGAGGCCCTCTTCAACACATGCGAGAAAATTTTTTTCGAACTCGAACGAACGCGGGAAGATCTGCAACGCGCCCGGAATTTTCCCGAAGTCGTGCGCCTCGGGTCGCCGGTGGAATTCGGCATCAGCTTTCTCATCAAGCACATGAAGCCGTTTTTCGACCGGCATCCCCATATCCACGTCGATTTTCACCTGAGCCACCACTTGCTGTCGCCGCTTTTGAACGGCGAACTGGACCTGATCATCGACTGCAGGCCCCACCGCCATCCGGATATCGATGTCGTTCCGCTCTTCAGGGAAGAATACGTCGTGATCGCATCCGCCGACTATATCGCCACAAACGATCTCCGCGATATCGGCGATCTGGAACGCTGCAACATCCTGTCGCTCGACAAGGAGCTGCTCTGGTGGAACAATTTCATCCAGGTGCTGCCGCCGGCGCAGCGGGCCGTCTTCAACCGGGTCACGGCCATCAACCATGTCCGCGGAATCATCAACGCCGTGAAGTGCGCCCTGGGCGTCGGCTTCGTTCCGAAATACACGGTGCTGAGAGAGATTGCGGAAGGATCGCTCATCGCGCTCTTTCCCGAACTTGATATCTTAAACGACCGGATCGATATCTACGTCCGGAAAAAACGCGCGGCGTTATCCAAAATCATGCTTTTGACGGATTTTTTGAAGCGGCTGAGCCTTCAGTGCGAATTGAACTGATCTGGAAAGATTTTTAGAATCGCCGGATCAAAGCGACAGTGCTCCGATCCGGCTCCTGTTTTAATTGTTCAAAAACGTTGCATAAAAACTATCATGTCGAGTTGCAAACCTTTATCACAGGCGAATTTCAAAGGATCTTTCACACTCTTCGGAATTCACATTCAATGAATTCCAGTCTTTCCCTTCGGAAGATTCCATACAGCACGTTGAGAAGGCTTTACATGGATTCGTCAAAAATTTTTGCGATGGAAGGGTTTATACTTGGCGACAAACATATCATAATAATACAAAGCACTGCTCGTCAGGACGGTTTCATTGGTTTCACCTATACCAAAGGTTGCTGTACCACGAATTTTACCCGTCACATAACTATTCCCCCATTGATCTATAGCGATGGCCACGCCTTCATCATCCATAACACCGCCGGCTTGTTTAGCCCAAACCAGACCTCCCTTACGATTATACTTGGCAACATAGATATCAATATCACCAGCGCTCGTCAGATCGGTTTCATTGGTTTCACCCGCGCCAAAGGTCACGGTACCCTGTAAATCACCCGTCACATAAATGTATTTTCCCGTATTATCTACAGCAATGCCGCGACCGATAACATTTTTAAAAACGTCAATACTGGAGGCCTGTTTAGCCCAAATGAGGCCTCCGTTGCGATCATATCTTGGCGACAAACATATTCTTAAAATCATTGCCTGTCAGAACGGTTTTATTGGCTTCACCCCCGCCAAAAGTCGCTGTACCGTTAAAAACGCCCGTCACATAACTATTCCCCCATTTATCTACAGCGATTTTGATACTGGAATCATTATTTACACCGCCGGCTTTTTTAGCCCAAACGAGGCCTCCCTTACGATTATACTTGGCAACAAAGATATCAAACAAACCGGCGCTCCTCAGATTGGTTTCCTTGGCTTCCCCCGCGCCCATGACTATTGTACCCGAAAAAACGCCCGTTACATAAATGTATTTTCCCGTATCATCTACAGCAATGCTATTGCCATATGCATCTTTAAGACTACCGGCCTTTTTTGCCCAATCGAGCTCCTCGGCTCCTGCCGGCCCGCCTGTCAATGACAGGAATGCGATCAAGGAAAATATACAAAGTATCTTTTTCATATGCCCCCCCTTTGGAATGGTTCATGTTTGGTTTTACGTTTCAGGCTTTGCGTTTAGGACCTACAGCCCCTCCCCCTAAATCGTACGGGAAAGAATACGGCAGATGAGGGAAATCGAAGGTCCAATACGGGAAGATCAAAATCTGTCCCGCCCTTGCCAAAAATTAGATGTCCATTGGCATCACCGCCTTTCTTAACGTACATTCACTCCGTATCCAGGATAACGGATTCATTGTTCATCCTTGATCTTTGAAAACATGTCTCGGTAGTGAAAAATTGATCGGGCTGCCTGCGGAAAAATGCGTGGGGACGAATGGGGGAGGTGCGATCAGAAAGGTATGGACGAAATCACAGATGTGCGAACGCTCAGGCGATGACCTGACGGCGGAAATGTCGAATATTGCGGGAGAACAGACGAATATATCTTTTTCGAACAACATGCCGGCTCCCTCGTGCGAAAGGAGAATATACGAAATGCTCCGACCATGTGAAAACGAATGAAACGACTGTTCCTCAATTTTTATCCCTGAAAATTCAATATTCTAAAAACGTTGGAAAAGCAACAAAAAACATGGCCGCCGGAACACGGGCATCACCCGCCGCCCGCCTTGCACGTGTGTTTATCCTGACGCCCGTTGCCGTCTAAGAATGTGGATCGCTGGAGCGGCGCGAATCCAAATGTCCCACACCGCAGTTCATGGTTTTCAATCGGTAGGGGCGAACCGAGGCATCGATCAGGCTGAGGCCGGCGTAATCCTGTTCCAGGCGGAAAAGATAATCGAGCGGCATCTCGAGCAGACGGCAGAGGATGACACGATTGACGCCGGCATGCCCGACGATGAGGATGGGTTTTTCGTGGGTATCGGCAAGCCGCCGGAACACGGGCATCACCCGCCGCGCGAGATCCGAAAACGATTCCCCGCCGGGGGGGCGAAAAGCGTCCATCGCCTCGCCCCGGGCAGCCCACTCGCGGGGAAACCGGGTGCGGATGTCGGCCATGGGCATCCCTTCCCAGGCACCAAGTGAGATTTCCCGGAGCTCAGGAACAATATTGACAAGGAAGGATCCGCCGGTGATGATCGCAGCGGTTTCAGCGGCACGAACCAGGTCGCTGCAGAAGATGCCCTGCCACGGCACATCCTTCAGTGCATCTCGCCACTCCCGGGCCTGCCGCCTTCCGTTTTCGCTCAGAGACAGATCCGTCTGTCCGATGAACCGGCGCAAGGGGCCGGCATCAATCTCTCCATGCCGCATCAGGTAGATCATCACATCTCTCGTTCAAAACGGCCGCGACCGGACGGCCGATGCGGCGCTCCACCTCGTTCTGCACCGCCCGCGCCTGGGCGAGACGGCGGGCGACCGCGGCCGTTGCGTCCGGATCGCCTTCGTACAACGTCGAGCGGTGGGTGAAGCGCTCTTCCAGTGTTACCGGTGTATCGCCTTCCACGAGCTTGTCCGCCAGAAAAACGATGCCCGCCTCCCCTGCCCGGAACGCCACGTCCGGCGGAAGCTCCATGTGGACGGCCACGATATCGGCCACCTCCCCAAATCCCATGTTTCGAAGATACTCCGCTCCGGCGCCGGCGTGATCGGGCGCGTTCCTCGCCAGGTCGTGAACCAGGGCGGCCGCGCGGATCAGATCGAGGCGGAGCATGCCTCCGGCGCTGCCGCGTTCCCGTAACCGGCTGTTCCGCCGATTCACGGCCTGCGCCAGGATTATGGCCGTTTCGGCCACGGCCCGGCAGTGGCGCCAGACCAGGGGCGGCACCTTCAGGATGTCGACCATGAGCGCACGGCACTCTTCGGGAGAAGGAATGCCGTATGTTCGCAGGTCCGCGACAATCTGACGGTAGTCTTCCGGACGGTCCATATCGGCCAGAATGAACCGGTCGGCCACGGGAATTTCACGGGCGCAGTCAGGCATGCGGTCGAAATAGGCGCGGAGACCGCCGTCGCCGCGCCAGGCCGCAATGCCTTGAATGTGACCCGCGTCGATGAGCGGCGGGTGCCCCCGCAGGCCCTGAAACGTCGGATGGAGAACCACCGACGGCGCATCGCCGTCCGGGATGCGGCCCCAGGCGTCCGCAAGCCTCTCGATCGTAGCGAGGCGGACGAGCGGCACATCGACCGGCAGCATGAAAAATCCCCGGCAGCGGGAATCGAGGCTGCGCACCCCCGCCAAAACCGAGGTGAACATCCCGCCGGCATAGGCGGCATTGACCACCGCCCGCGCGCCCGCCTTTCTAACGACCGGCGCCGTCCGTTCGGCAAGGCGGCCGACCACCACCCGGATGTCCGCGATGCCTGCCGCCTGAAAAAGAGCGATGGCCCGCTCGACCACCGTCTGGTCGCCCATCGGGAGCAGGGGCTTGTGGCGCCCCATGCGTGTCGATTCTCCGGCGGCAAGAACGACGGCGGCAAGGCCCGTTTCGGTCATTTCCGCGACGCCCGGGCCGCGATCAGCTCCGCTGCGATGCTGACGGCGATCTCTTCGGGGCTCTCGGCGTGGATGCTGACGCCGATGGGGCAGTGTACCCGCGCGAAATCCCGGTCGGTAAAACCCTCATCGCGAAGCGCGGCGTAAATGGCGTCGCGTTTGCGCCGGCTGCCGATCATGCCGATATAACCGGCCGCCGTCGGCAGCGCCTGGGACAGGACGGTCCGATCGTGGGAATGGCCGCGGGTGAGGATCACCAGATAACTGTCGCCGTCGACGGCGAGTCCTTCGAACGCTTTACTGAAATCATCCAGCACATGAACGTCGTCGGCCTCCGGAAACCGCGCCGTATTCGCGAATTCGGGCCGGTCATCGAGAACGACGGTGCGAAAGCCTACCCGGCGGGTCAGGCGGCATACCTCCCGGGACACGTGCCCCGCCCCGAACAGATGGACGGTTCCGGGCGCAAACCACGGCTCCGCCAGATAACGCCGCCGTTCGTGCTCGACCAGCACCGGAGCACGGTCCTTCCGGGTCTTTTCCAGAAGCGCCGGGAGGACCGAAACGGGAAACCGGCCGCCGGCGACCCGCGAACCGTCCTCGAAGATCGCCGCCCGGTCGATGCCGCCGCCGGTGTCGTTTGATTCCGGGATGCGCGCCGCCATGAGGAATTTCCGTCCCCGGCGCCGGGCCTCCGCCAGTTTCCGAAACATGCCGGTGAGCTCCGGATCGGGCGCGAGCCGCTCGATGAGCACATCCAGCCGACCGCCGCAGATCATGTCCATTTCGTTTGCGGCACCGGCCCGGTCGAGGTCGAACGAGCGGATCGCAAACCGGCCCGAACGGAGGATGTCGGGAGCGGCGGCCATGACCGCGATCC
>AMWB02052212.1_pt1 | contig 13812 bp, 11 predicted proteins | sample 200311 | NCBI WGS metagenome assembly AMWB02 (sample SAMN02737377, study PRJNA173069) | bioreactor metagenome | biome: anode biofilm in microbial fuel cells | place: USA: California | collected 2010-12-16 | reverse complement strand
TCAAAAGATACCCGGAAAAGCCGCGGTCAACCAGGGGGACATTTGCAAAATTACCACACCTGCCAGGATTCCTAAGAGAATGCCTGCCAGAATGTCGGAGAGATAATGTACACCCATCCAAACCCGGGCCAGACTGACGAGGAGCGCCCACACGCAGAGCATGATGCCCAGCCAGAGCGGTCCGGCACCAAAGGCGATGATGGCCAACATGGCAGTACGGGCGGCGTGGCCGGAGGGGAAGGAGTGCGGATCGGTGTTGCGATAGATCGCGCCCCAGTTGCCTTCAGGGCGGCGCCGGCGGATGGTGAACTTGATGGCAAGCACAACCAAGGCCAGACCAACTGTGCCGCCGGCCATCAGCGCGGCCAAGTGGTGCCACACGCCACGCGTGATCAACCAGATCAGAAGCAGCCCCAGGAGCACGAACCAGGAATCTCCCGAGTGCGCGAAGAAGGCTGCCGCGGGTTTGAACCTGGTCTGCGTCTCGGTCAAACGCAACTTTGCGGTGGTCGATTCATCCCATTGAAGGATCTTTTTTATCCACATGCAGCCAATTCTACCGCATGCCAGCGACATGGTAATAAACAAATTGGCGATCATGTATCAGACAGCTTGTATACCTGGGTGCGGCTGAATCCTTTCTTGATTGAGTGGAAAGGCAATCCACTCTTATTATTTATAAGTAAAATTTTGGTAAAAAACGAATTTGTAAATTGACACATAAAAGGATTACCGTATAATGAATCCTAGCTATTCTCATCCGTTCGTCATAGTCACAACCTTACAACTGAAGCGAGAAACCGTCATGAAAAAACACTTCCTTTATGTTGTCTTTTCGATTGTTCTTGTACTCGGTATCTTTCTCTCTGGATGTACAACAACCACGACAGAAGGCACGAGCCTGGATACTTATCGGGTTACCGCTGTGCGCAGCGCGAATTGCGACTACGGAGGAGAGATCAAATCAGTTCAGTCCATTGATGAATTCACGGTGCGTTTCACGTTGTGCTACCCGGATTCAGCGTTTCCAGCGAAACTGGCCGCGCCGATCTTCACCATCCAGGATAGTGAATATTTGAAAGCGACCAAGGGGGATTCAACAGCCATCTCCGCCGCACCTAACGGAACCGGTCCGTATATTTTAAAAGAATGGCGGGCGGGTACAGACACCACGCTGGTGCCATCGCCCACGTACTGGGGCGTTCCGCCAGCCACACCCAAGATCGAATTTCGTTGGCAGCCTGACCAGAGCCGCCGTTTCAGTGAATATGATTTCACCGCGATCGAAGGCATGGATTTTCCTTCCATCGTGATGACCAAACCATTTTCCTATCTTACCTACACGTATGCCAATCCGGACTTGAAAGTGGTCACGCATGAACCCTTGAACCTGTACTACCTTGGTTTTAACAATAACATTCCTCCCTTTGATAACGTTAAAGTGCGACAGGCAATTTCCTACGGGCTGGACCGGGCTTCATTGCTCGATATTTCCTTCCCCGGTGGTACGGAGCTGGCACAGCAATTGATCCCGACGGGTGTTACGCCGGGACGCACGGCAGAATTACGGTGGCATACCACCAATCAGGAACAGGCGACGGCACTTCTGGCTGAAGCAGGATATGACACTGCCCAGGAACTTACCATCGCCTACCAGAATTCCCCCATGCAAACATTGTATTCACCTGGTGCGCTTGCCCAGGAAGTACGCAATCAGTTGGAAAAGATAGGTGTAAAGGTGGTGTTAAAACCCCTTGATGTCAATGAATTTGAGAAAAGCATAAATGAAGGTAAAGAGATGTTCTTCATTCACTGGTATGCGGTGGATTACCTGGATGCCAATGCATTTTTTGACAAGCCATTTATCAGCCAGGCAGCCAAATTTGGAAAACCTTATACCGGGATCCAGCAAACGGTTGCAGAGGTGCGCGGAGTTGCAAACGCAGACCAGAAACAGGTGCTTTTTGATAAATTGAATAACATGGTTCTCACCGAGGTTCCGCTGATTCCTCTCGGACATTCTCCGAACCTGACGGTTTTCCGTTCGACGCTGCAAAACATCAGTTCCAACGCGTTTTACGAGAACCTGGAAGAAGTGGTGAGCGACAAGAACACGATCCGGTTTGTCGGTGCGTCAGAACCACTGAGCCTGTGGCCTGCGGATGAAGACGATTGGACGACCTTCAGGATCACGCGCCTGCTGTATGACACGCTGCTTATGCCTGGATTTGGCGGTGAGAAATTCCAACCGTTACTGGCTGAGAACTGGGAGTCCAACGCGGACCTTACCGAGTGGACTTTCAACCTGCGTTACAATGTTCAATTTTCTGATGGCAGCCAATTGGATGCCAACGACGTTGTGGCTTCTTTTGCTGCCATCTGGGATGCGTCCAATCCGAATCACAAGGGTCGCAGCGGTGAATTTGCCATGTTCAAGCGTTTGTTCGGGAATCACATCAACGCAAAATGATCATTGCAGAACAAACGAAAAGCGCTCCCGACTTAAGGAGCGCTTTTGTTTTTAGTTAAGCGTTAAATTCCAACGGTGCGCGGCTGATTCGATGATCTTACGCACCACATCCCGGTACGTGTAACCTGCGGTGACGGCGGCGAAGATCAGTGAAGCCTGGTTGGGATCAGGGTCCATCAGGGGGATGGGGTTGACTTCCAATACATAAGGTTTGCCGGCCGCGTCCATGCGCATATCCATGCGGCAAACGTCATACAAGTGCAAGACGTTCATCGCACGCCTGGCAAGTGCCTGGAAGGCAACAGCATCTTTTTTACTCAACGGTGCCGGGCTGATGCGTCTGACCTGGCTGTTGAGATCTTCCTTTTGAGAGTTCGAATAAAAGCCGGTAGGCGAGATGATCTCCACAATCGGTAACACTTCGTTGCCCAATATTCCGATGGTGAACTCGCGACCCGCCACAAATTCCTCGACGAGGATCAATGAATCGATGATTGACCTGACGTATTTTACCTGCCTGACAAGTTCTTCTTCGTTGTAAACAATGGCAGCATCATTGATGCCAATGGAAGAACCTTCTACAGCCGGTTTAACGAACAGGGGATATTTCATGGTATGGCTGGGGATATTTATCCCGTCGCGCACCACAACGAAATTCGCCGTTGGGATATGAGTATCCCGGAACATTTTCTTTGCGACTGCCTTGTTGTGAGAAAGGGACATACCCAGTACACCAGCGCATGTATAAGGGATGCGCAAGCTGTCCAGGATCGCCGGCATCTGGGCTTCGCGAGAGTCGCCGTAATGTCCTTCAGAGGAGTTAAAACAAAGATCCGGCGCAAATTTGCGCAGATCGTTGATCGAATCCAATGTAGCGGGAAAATATTGTGCGTTGTGACCCAGTTCGTGCAAAGCCAGTAATATGGCATCCACCGTTCCGCGGTCGTCGAGGTCATCCCATCGCCCGGGAGGGTCTTCTTTGTTTACAGGTGCGTCTTCCTTAAGATTGGCAAGAACAGCAATGTTCATTTTTTCTCCGAGTAATTTTCACAAAACGAGTGCGATTATAAGACGATTCAACAGGAATACAAGAGTGCAATATTGCATCTACATTACACCTGCCAATCATGACAGGTGTACACGCTGCTCCCGTAAGAATCCTTTCTGGATTACAATAATTGACTGTATGGAGTGAAAAATGGCAATGAGTATTGATCAACAAAAACGCTTTCTCGCGGTCATCCCGGCTTATAACGAAGCGGAACGGATCGGTAATGTAATCACACGGACAATGCAACATCTTCCCGTCCTGGTCGTGGATGACGGATCAAAGGATGAAACAGCGGGCGTGGCACGGCTGATTGGTGCGGAAGTGATCGGACAAACTCACAACCTCGGGAAGGGGGCCGCATTAATGACCGGATTCAAATACGCTGTTGAGAATCAATATGACGCGGTCCTCACGCTTGATGCTGATGGCCAACATGACCCCGCTGAGATCCCGCTCTTCCTGGAGGCGTTCGCGCAAGGAGCGGACCTGGTGATCGGTCAGCGCGATTTTAAGAAAATGCCCTTTCCCCGCAACTACTCCAATGCTGTTGGCACGTGGTTGTTCTCGCGGGCGCTGGGTGAGTACTGCCCTGACAACCAATCCGGTTATCGCCTGCACTCACGAAGGATGGTTGAAGTTTCGTTGACGAGCGAGGAATCCAATTTTGAGTTTGAGGTGGAGATCATTGTGCGTTGTGTCAGCCTGGGTTATAAGTTGGCATGGGTCCCCATCAAGACCATCTACGCGGGCGAGCGCAGCCATATCAAACCATTGCGACATGCCAGGCATTTCATGCGCATCGTCAGACAGACCCGCGCGATGATGGCACAGAAAAAGAAACCCTGAAACTGCACAAATTTTGGCCATTACAGGTAAAATAACCTCCTGCATTGACGCTTTTCCGGCTTTTCCCTGCAACAAGATTATCCGTTCCAACCATTTTTCTTATTATTGGCAACTATGTGAAGGTTAAGGATGATCAATAATCAACAAAGTATCAATGAGTTTCTCCAACAGGAAAAGATTGCGGTTGTGGGGGTTTCACGCAACAAAGATAAATTCGGCAACATGATCTACCGGGAGTTAAAAACCGCCGGTTACCAGGTGATGGCGGTAAACCCGAACGCCGATATGGTGGAGGGAGATCGTTGTTATGCCGGTTTGGGTGCTTTACCCGAGGTGCCCGATGGTGTGATCCTGGTCATTCCGTCAAAACAGGGTGTTGAGATCATTGAGGAAGCTGCCCGGTTGGGCGTGCGGCATGTGTGGGTGCAACAGGGAGCAGATTCACCTGAGATCGAGCAACGCTGCCGCGAATTTGACCTGGTTTTCGTCAGTGGCGAGTGCATATTCATGTTCCTGGAGCCAGTGAAATCCATTCATTCCGTGCACCGTTTTTTTAGAAAAGTATTCGGAAAGATGCCCAAATAAGAAGCGGCCGGGTTTTTCCCGGCCGACTTTTGTTATTTCAACTGAGCTTTAATCTTTTCCCTGGTTTCAAGAAATTCCTTTAGCTTTATACGTTCCTTATCCACAACTGCTGCCGGAGCTTTTGCAGCAAAATCGCTGGCCAGCAATTTTTCCAACCGGTCAACCTGTGAATCAATGATCGCCAACTCTTTTGCCAGGCGGGCGGCGTCTTCCACTGAATCCACTTTTTCCGCGAGGTCAAGGAAGATCTCCACCCCGGAAACCACCACGGACACAAACGAGCTGGCATCCTCTTTTACCTTGCGGGTGATGCGGGAATTTTCCTTGTCCAACGAAGCAAGCACCGCCAGTGTTGAGCACTGACCGCGCAGGATGTCCATTTTAGAACCGGCAGAGATCACCGCGGGGATGCGGCGATCGGGTTTGACCTTCTTTTCAGCCCGTACATTGCGAATGGCGCGAACAATATCCTGGATAATTATAAACTCAGACGTGGCTTCGTCTTCCCAGCCCTCTTGTTCACCGGCTTGCGGCCAGGCAGCCGAGATCAACATCTCCTCCCACGGACGCTTTGAGCTGAACGGTTTATAGCCCTTTTCCAGCGCAGCAGCTTTGAGGGATCCCCAGAGTTCTTCGGTCACGAACGGCGTGAATGGGTGCAGCAGGCGTAGGCAGGCATCCAGCACCCTCACCAGCGTGGTCGCTGTGTAATACGCACGGTCTACCCCTTCACCCATCTGGATCTTGGCGATCTCCAGGTACCAATCGGCAAAGTCGCTCCAGAAGAACTCGTATATCTGGCGACCGGCTTCTCCGTATTGGTAATTTTTGAACAGGCGGTCGGTGTCCCGGATCAAACCTTTCAATTTTGCCCAGATCCAAGAATCTGCAAGCGTCCACTCCGGTTCATTGCGGGCAGCGGTAGGAGCATTTTGCAGGGTCGAAAGGACAAAGCGCCCGGCATTCCACACCTTATTGGCAAAATTCCGGTTGGCTTCAACCTTTTTGATGTCCAGGTTGGTATCGTGACCCGGGGTGGAACCGACGAGCAGGGTGAAGCGCAGCGCGTCTGTCCCGAAACTGTCCATGACCTCGATCGGATCAACCACGTTGCCCTTGGTCTTGCTCATCTTCTGCCCATCCTTGTCCAGGATAAGACCATGCAGATAAACGGTGTGGAAGGGCACCTGACCGGTGAATTCCAATCCGAACATCATCATGCGGGCGACCCAGAAGAATAGAATATCCGCGCCGGTTTCCATAACGGAGGTCGGGTAAAAATATTCAAAATCCGGGGTTTTTTCCGGCCAGCCCAGGGTTGAGAAAGGCCACAGCCCGGAGGAGAACCAGGTATCCAGCACGTCCTCTTCCTGGCGCAGTGTGGTCTTTCCGCATTTCGGGCATACATCCGGATCCTCGCGGGCAACAATTACCTCACCGCAATCATCACAGTACCAGACCGGGATGCGGTGTCCCCACCATAACTGGCGGCTGATGCACCAGTCGCGGATGTTTTCCATCCAGTTGTAGTAGATCTTGGTGAAACGTTCGGGAACGATCTTCGTGCGGCCGTCTTTCACAGCTTCGAGCGCTTTTTCTGCCAGGGGTTGGATCCTGATGAACCACTGGGTGGAGATCATCGGTTCGACGATCTCACCGCCGCGCTGTGAGCGGGGTACATTCAACGTATATGGTTGTTCCTTGATGACCAGACCGGCGGCGCGCATATCCTCCCATAATTTCTGGCGGCATTCAAAGCGGTCAAGACCCTGGTAAGGTCCGGCCTGCTCATTCATCCTGGCTGCCGTATCCAAAATACTGATCATTTCAAGACCGTGTTCGATGCCAATCGCGTAATCGTTGGGATCATGCGCCGGGGTGATCTTGAGTGCGCCGGTGCCAAATTCCATCGTGACATACGGGTCAGCAATCACCGGAATCAAGCGGTCGATGATCGGCACGCGTACCTGCTTTCCGACCAGGTGTTTGTAACGCTCATCATCAGGGTGCACCGCCACTGCCGTGTCTCCGAGGATCGTTTCCGGGCGGGTGGTTGCCACCGGGATGAAGTCGCCTGAACCGTCAGCGAGCATGTATTTAAAATAATAAAGAAAACCGGGCTCTTCGCTGTATTCCACTTCAAGATCGGAGACCGCCGTGCGCAGGGCAGGCGACCAATTGATCATGCGCGGACCGCGGTAGATCAGGCCTTTCTCATAGAGGCGGACAAACGCTTCGCGCACGGCTTTGGATAACCCGTCATCCAGCGTGAAGCGTTCCCGCGTCCAATCGCATGAGGCTCCCAGGCGGCGGATCTGGGTGGTGATGCGTTGACCGTATTCTTCCTTCCACTCCCAAGTCCGGCGCAAAAACTCCTCGCGGCCCATTTCGTCGCGTTTTAACCCTTCGCGGGTAAGGGCTTTTTCCACCAGCATCTGGGTGGCGATGCCGGCGTGATCGGTACCGGGAACCCACAGGGTGGGGATGCCTTGCATGCGGTGGTAACGGATCATCAGATCTTCCATGGAGACGAACATGGCATGACCGGTGTGCAATTCACCGGTAACATTTGGCGGGGGAATGGAGATCACGAAGGGCTTTCTCGCTGGATCAAAACCCTCCTTACGGGGATCGTTGGAAGGCTGGAAGTACCCGCCCTCCTCCCATTTTTTATAAAGCCTCACTTCGGTGGCTTTGAAATCATACGCCTTGGCCAGTGTTGGTTGAGTCATGATCCATCTCCTGAAAAGAAATAAAAACCTTTCATCCATAGAGGACGAAAGGGAACATTCGCGGTACCACCTCAATTCGCCATTGCTGGCGCACTCCTCCGGACGTTCATCCGGATTCCGCGCTAACGGGCTTACCCGTGCCGGTCTACTTCCTCTTCAGGGTTTCTTCGGCATCACTGCCAAACGACTTCGGTCTGCGGATGCTGTGGAGCTTTCCAGCCGTGGGCTCCTTCTCTGTCAGCTTTCAATCAAACCTACTACTTTTGGCGTTACTCGTATAGAATTGTGACTTGATTATACAAATAATGGGGGCTGTCGTCAATTAGAATCAGGGTGCAGTTGTGAGGGGGTCAGCACATGGTATACAGTTTATGAACAAGAGATACGACAAATAGAGGGATAAGTGTCCAGAATTGGTCGGGATAAGTAACAACCAATTGGTTAGCTTTTGTTATGACCAACCCCTCCGATTTTGATTGAAAGCCTTCTGCATCTCGGTTATACTGATGACTCAATAAAAGCCACCGGGGAGAAGGGTTCGACTTGAAAAGGTTTCCGCTAAGCTGGTTTGTGATCCTGGTTATACTGATGACCATCCTTACCGCGTGTGTGCCGCAGGCTGCCACGCAACCCGCCCCATCGACCCCGGTCCCCTCCACACCAATCATCACACCACCTGCCACAACGCCTGAACCGACGAGCAATGTCCCGGAATTGGGTGTTCAGTTAAATGAGATGAAGGATTTGCAGGTCCAATTTCTACATCCCTGGACGGGTGAGATGTTGGATGAATTGGTAAGCATGGTGGATGATTTCAATCAGACCAATGAATGGGGCATTCATGTGATCATGAGCGCGCCCGGCTCGGCTGCCATGGTGAGCAGCAAAGTATGGGAGGGCATTGCCAACGATCAACCGGCTAATATCCTCGCGGCATCCCCCAGTTTCCTCATGACAATTCACGAAAAGACAGGACTGTCGATCAATCTTGATTCTTATATCAACTCAACTTCTTATGGACTGTCGAAAGATGAAATAGCCGATTTCGTTCCGCTGTACTGGGACGAGGACAATGCCGATGGTAAACGTTTCGGAGTTCCTGCCCAGCGTAGCGCACTATTCCTGATTTACAACAGCACCTGGGCAAACGAGCTGGGTTTTGCTACAGCACCGCGCACCGCAGATGAACTGCGCACCCAGTTGTGCGCTGCCAACGCTTCATTCAGAGAAAATGCAGATCCCGTGGATGATGGGCTGGGAGGGTGGTTGATCAATACAGAAGCGGCAACGATGCTGGGCTGGTTGCGGTCTTTTGGCGTAGAACCTTATGATGGTGAGAATTTCCGATTTTCCAGCGCAACCAGTGCGGCTGCATTCGAGTACCTGGTCGACCTGAAATTGGATTCCTGCGCCTGGACGGGCAAACCCTCCAAAGATGTTGAATATTTCACCAACCGCCAGGCACTGGCAATCACCTCCTGGTTGCAAGACCTGGGAGGGTTGGAATCAGCGCTAAAGCGCAACAATTCCTCCGATCAATGGACAGTGATCCCATTCCCCGGCGCAGATCAGCAAACGGTGGTCACCGCCGGAGTATCCTATGGAATCCTGCATAAAACACCTGCTGAAGACCTGGCGGCATGGCTCTTCATTCGCTGGCTTTCTCAACCCGTGCAGCAGGCCAGGTTATTGAAAGCCAATCCGACCCTGCCTGTCAGCGCGCAGGTAATGTCTCTTAATGGTTCCCCGGCAGCATTGCCACAGTGGAAGGCTGCAGTCGAATTGGACGAGTATTTTGTATCTCCACCGGCTACTGCAGACTGGCAGGTGGTTGGTCCTGTATTGGAAGATGCCGGTTGGCAGTTATTGAGAACGGAAATGACAATCGCACAGATTCCGACCCTGCTGACAGAACTGGATACCCTGGCAGAAGATCTGGCTGAACGGCATCCCTGATGGACGAATACGTGATCTATACCGATGGCGGGTGCGACCCTAATCCCGGTCCCGGCGGCTGGGCTGCCCTGATCCTGCATGACGGACAACGGCAGGAGATCTCAGGCGCGGAGATGCACAGCACGAATAACCGCATGGAATTGACGGCTGCCATTGAAGCATTGCGGCTATTCGAGGCACCGGCGAGAGTGACGATCTACACCGACTCGCAATACCTGCAAAAAGGGATCAATGAATGGATTCCGAAATGGCTGGTGAAGAACTGGCGGGGGACAAACGGACCGGTCGCTAACAAGGATCTTTGGCAGGAACTGCTGGCAGCCAGCAGGATGCACCAGATGGATTGGCACTGGTTGCGCGGTCACTCAGGGAACCCCGAGAACGAGCGCGTGGACCATTTATGCCGCCTGGCAAGGCGGTCTCTTAATCACTGGTAGGTGGGGGAGGCTGTGAATTGAGGACCTTTCGCACGTTGTCATAAACCTCATCTTCAGACAGACTGATCAGGATATCACCCGCTTGCAGGACTGTGCTCCCGTTGGGTTGAATGTATTCACCGTCATGGGAGATCAACATGATCAGGTATTCCATGGGAAGTTTCAGTTCAAAAACCGCTTTAGCCACCGCTGGTGAATTTTCTGCCAGGCGAATCTCTCTGAGTTTCCCCTTGAGTTTTTCAGTTGAAACGACTTCAAAGGGAATGTCTGAGCTGGCAGGAAGGGCTTTGTCCACTTTGAGCCAGCGCGCCATCTTTGGCAGTAGCGTACCCTGCAAGACGACCGAAGTGATCACGATGAAGAAAACCAGGTTGAAGATGAGATTCGCACTGTGGATGCGCGCAACCAGGGGAAAAGTAGCCAACACAATGGGAACCGCACCGCGCAGACCCACCCACGCGATAAAGGATTTTTCTCTCAGCGAATAGCGGAAAGGAATGAGCGTGAGGAATACTGCAACCGGACGGGCGATGAAGATCAGGATCAAAGAGATCAACAATCCCGGCAGGATAACAGGGAATATCTGCGAGGGGAAAACCAGCAGCCCCAGGGTGATGAACAGGGCAATTTGCATCAACCAGGCATTTCCGTCAAAAAAGCGCAGCAGGCTGCGTTTGTGCAAAAACTCCGTTCTGCCCAGGAGCAAACCAAACACATAGACTGCCAGGTAACCGCTGCCTTCGAGCAGGGTGGCCAGGCCGAAGGTGAGAAAAACCAGCGCAAACGTGAGCACGGGGTAGAGACCCTCATAACCGAGCTTCAAGCGGTTGATCAGGAAGAGAGAGATCACACTCATCAACCAGCCAATGATCAGACCAATGCCCATTTGCATCACGAAGAGGAGTAAAAGGTCAGCCGGATGGTCAACGCCATTCTGCATCCATTGAATGATACCGATGGTCAGGAAGATCGCCATCGGATCATTGCTGCCGGACTCGAGTTCCAGCAACGGTTTAAGATTTCCTTTCAGGCTGACGCCTTTTGCGCGGAGAAGGGAGAATACAGCAGCGGCGTCAGTGGAGGAAGCGATTGCTCCAATCAACAGGGATTCAGGCCAGCTGAGTTTGAGAATGAAGTGGGAAAAGATGCCCATCACGCCAGCCGTGATCGCTACACCAACAGTAGCCAGCAGCAGGCCTTCCTTAAAGACCGGTTTGATGCCCTGCCAGTTGGTATCCACACCACCTGAAAAAAGTATGATTGCCAGCGCAACTGTGGCGATCCATTGGGTCAACTCAGGGTCGTCGAAATAGATCCCGCCAAGTCCTTCAGAGCCAGAAAGCATGCCCAGAATCAGGAACAACAACAGCAGGGGAATCCCGTAACGATCAGTGATCTTACTGACAAAGACAGCAAGAAGTACCAGGATCGAGCCAATGATGAAAACAATATCCAGGTTCGCGGGCATATAAAAATTATAAGGGAAAGCAGTGATTATCGCAAAAAAGGAGGAAAAGAGGGCTGGTGACTGGAGGGGATCCAATTTTAATTGTTGAGTTAAATAAAAGAGGCGACGATCGGATTTGTCATAACGATATGGAGATCCTCGAAGCTGATTTTGCTTCGAGGAAACCCGACCACTTGACTGATTAAAAAACTTGAGGCGACGATGGGACGTGTCCCCGAACGGTTTATGTGAGGGGATTTGTCGTAACGAAGTGGAGATCCTCGAAGTTGATTTTGCTTCGAGGAAACCCTCAAAACTTAGCATATTAAAAACTTGAGGCGACGATGTGATTTGTCGTAACGAAGTGGAGATCCTCGAAGCAGATTTTGCTTCGAGGAAACCCTCAAAACTTAGCGTATTAAAAAAACTTGAGGCGACGATGGGATTTGAACCCATGATCAGGGTTTTGCAGACCCTTGCCTTAGCCTCTTGGCCACGTCGCCTTGCGGAATAGATTTTATCAGATGGTCAAACGATGGTCAAGCGAATGCCTTTTCCCGAATGCCTTTTCCCGAATGCCTTTTCCCGAATGCCTTTTCCTTATAAAAAAATGGAGTCGCAGTCTCCCAGAGCTTTTCTCATAATCTTCCAATGTGATGGGAGTGCAGAGTCTTCCAGAGTAACAAAAAAGACGCTTACGAATGTTTTTAAGCTGGCGATGGGATCGTTGAAGCGATGCGGAAACCCTGGTGAGGGTAGGAGCGGAGCGGAAATCCCAATAGGGAACCCCACGACCTTCTCAAACCAGAATAAAAAACAACAAAAAAGACCCTTTCGGGTCTTTCGAGAGCGGGCGATGGGATTCGAACCCACGACCTTCTCCTTGGCAAGGAGACATTCTACCAACTGAACCACGCCCGCATTCTTTCCAATTGCAAGAGCGATTTTACCCGAACTTGATGTGTGAGTCAACCCTTTTTTGATAACACCCTTTTTTGATAACATCCTTTTTTGATGGATGTGGCAGGCCACGGGTATAATTTGTTTGCAATGGAAAAATTTATTCAGGATACCGCAAAGATCATAGGCCTACACCTGAACGCACGGCAGGTAAGATCATTTCAATTATATGAAAAGGAATTGCTGGAATGGAATGAAAAAATAAACCTGACCGCGATCAACGAACCTGAAGCCATTCGCACCAAGCACTTCCTGGATTCACTGACAGCCATCTGTGAACTTAACAATCCAACTCCTGAACGGCTGGTAGACGTGGGTACCGGTGCCGGTTTTCCGGGCATCCCGCTGAAGATCATGCTGCCGGACCTCAAGTTGACCCTGGTTGAATCCGTCGGGAAGAAAGCCGATTTTTGCCGGCACATGGTCGAAGTACTAAAACTGGAGAATGTAGAGGTGCTGACTACGCGGGCGGAAGACCTGGGACAGCAGGCGCAGTACCGTGAAAAATTCGATTGGGCAGTAGCCAGGGCAGTGTCACAGCTGCCTGTGCTGGTGGAATACCTGCTTCCGTTGGTGCGGGTGAGCGGGGGAATGCTGGCGCAGAAAGGCGAGCACGCTCACGCAGAGGTGCAGAGCGCTGAGAAGGCGATGCGTTTACTGGGGGGAAGTTTGCGCCGGGTCAGCCCGGTTACATTACCGGGAGTGGCTGAGGAACGCTACCTGGTGGTGATCGATAAGAAGGTTACCACACCGCTGCAGTATCCGCGCCGGGCGGGTTTACCGATCAAAAAACCCCTGTAATTATTCTTCGTTCTTAAGTTTCTCCACGCTGCCGCTGACGACCTGCCAGCGTTCACATTTGCTCCTGAAATCAGACGGGAAGAGATTCATATCTGTGGTGGTGAGGATGGCCTGTTCAACATTCACAAGATATTCCAGTAGGTAAGCGCGGCGCCGGGTATCCAGCTCTGCCAGTGTCTCGTCGAGCAAAAGGATAGGCCACTCGCCGGTTTTGGCTTTCAGCCACTCCACCTCAGCCATTTTCAATGAAAGCAGGGCAGTGCGGATCTGACCGCGCGACCCGTAATCGGTCAGGTCAATTCCGTTGCACAAGACGCGCATCTCATCACGGTGGGGACCGATAGTGGTGACACCGCGGGCGATCTCTTCCTGGCGCAGGCTGGCCAACCGGGTGATGAAGCCCTGTTTGACCTTTTCGGCGGTCAGGCCGTTGCGTTGGATCTGTACCTGCATCGGCAGCGAGATCTGTCCCTGCGGCGGGGGGAGGGGGTCGTAAGACGGCTGGTAGATCAGGCGGATAACCTCAG
>AMWB02114660.1_pt1 | contig 13831 bp, 13 predicted proteins | sample 200311 | NCBI WGS metagenome assembly AMWB02 (sample SAMN02737377, study PRJNA173069) | bioreactor metagenome | biome: anode biofilm in microbial fuel cells | place: USA: California | collected 2010-12-16 | reverse complement strand
ACTGTTTTCATACAATTAACGGTAGAACCAATTTTTTTAATCAATGCTTAAAAACAAATTAAGGTGTACAAAATGAAAAAGCTATTCTTTGTTTTCTTTTTGATGCTCGCAATCGGTTTTACCCAAACCACCCAGGCTCAATTTTTTGATAAACTGAAAAAAAAGACTGAGGAAAAAATTAAAAAGGAAGGAGAAAAAAGGGCTGAAGATAAAATAAATAAAGGTGTCGAAAAAGGTTATGATGAAGTTGAAAATCAGGTTGAGGGAACTGGCGACGATCAAAAACAAAATGACGACGCAAATAAAAATGACCAGAAAAATAAAGATGGACTGAAAACTAATAACGAAAAAACTTCTGATAACAACAATCCTCAGGAAGATCCAAAGTTTGTTTCAAGCTCTAAATATGATTTTGTACCTGGCGAAAGGATAATACTATTTGATGATTTCAGCCAGGATGCTGTTGGAGATTTTCCTGCTTTGTGGACAACCAATTCGGCGGGTGAAATAAACACTGTAAGCATAGCTCCGGGAAACTGGTTCAATTTAAACAGTACGGATGGAAATTATTTTCTTTTAAATGACATAGATTTTCCGAAAAATTTTATTATAGAGTTTGATATTGTTCCTAAAACAAAGGGCGGTCGCATTGCTGCGGGACTTTTGCTTTATGGAGAATCAAAGAGAAAAGAAATGGATAACAATCCCCAGCCCGGTAATGGTGGAATAATGATTTCAATCGAAAAGGGCTATTGGAATACGTGGGGATATAAGGCTGGCGAAAACGAAAAAATTGTTGGTAAATCTGATGTTAATCCAGTTATTGCTGAAAAAGTAAATCACGTTATCATTTGGGTTCAGGGAAGAAGATTGAGAATTTATCATCAACAGGCTAAAGTGCTTGATATGCCAACAAACATTTATGACGGCGTTAAATTAAGCAAGCTTTGCTTCAGGTTAAGTCGTGGTGCTTCTTCTGGCGCTTACATATCTAACTTAAGAATAACTGATGCTTCACCGGATATGCGAAGCAAACTTTTAACAGAGGGCAAGCTTATTAGTTATGGAATTTACTTTGATGTAAATAAAGATATTGTAAAATCAGAATCATATGGAACGCTAAAAGAAATCTCAACCGTACTTACAGAAAATCCTACCGTAAATATTAAAATTGTTGGACATACTGATTCTGATGGTGATGACAAATCAAATCTTGATCTTTCCAAACGTCGTGCTGCATCCGTTAAAAATGTTTTAGTAAAAGAATTTGGTATCGATGCTGCACGAATCGAAACTGATGGTAAAGGAGAAATCGAACCAATTGCTAAAAATGATAGCGGCGTAAACAAATCGCTTAACAGAAGAGTAGAGTTTTTAAAGCTTTAGATCAAATATTTATTCTTAATAACGAGCTTACAAAATGAAAAAGATTTTAATTGCAGTAATGTGTTTTTTTTCTGTGCAAATTTATTCACAAACAGGAATATACTTTTATAACAGATTTCCGGAATTGCCTGGCGCTGTTTGTGAAGTGGATACCTCGCTTAAGGGCCAGTTTATGCGCCAACTGAGCAATATAAGTCAGCAGGTTGATGAAGTGTATTATAAGAAAAAGAAGGAAGTTCAGAAAGAGGCAAATAATTTAAAGCCTGAAATGGAAAAGAAAATAGCTAAAGATTCTGGTTTGTCCGATGCTGACATTCAAAAACTCAAAAACAAAAAGATCAGCAAGGAAGAGAAAAAAAAGATTGCTGACAAAATGTTGCAGAATAAAGCAAATATTTCAATGGAAGAAATTGTGCGTCTGAAAAAAATGAGTAAGGAAGGAAAAGAAGCCTGGGCAGAAGCATACAGCACAGAAATGATGGCAACTATGCAAAGCGGCGATTCTGTTAAAACAGATGAACAGATTAAAATGGAAAAAGAGCTTGAGACAAATTCTAAGCTAAACGTACTTGTTAAAGAGCAAAAACTAATACTTGACAGAATTCATGCTGTTGATAAAAAGTACGCCAACAAAATGACTGAATTTAGAAGAGAAGATTCTATTCAAACTGTTATACTGGAGGAAAAATTAAAGCCACTAAGAAAACAGTTGGAAAATTATCCATCAAAGGAGGAGCAAAAAGTTATTTATAAATCAATGTTTGGACATTATTTAACTTATTGCAATAAGATGTCTCCAATGAATATTAATATGATTGCAGATGCAAAAAATTCCCTGGCGCCATTGCTGCCCGAATATGATAGACTGGAGGAGCTCAATACTGAGATTAACAAAATTATGTTTGGAGCTAAAGACGGATTGAACTCGCCTGGCTTGATGCAGCTTGGTGCTGTTAAATCATTGATCGATATTATGGCTGGTGCATATAGTTATACAATTCCACAAGATATAGCATTAAAAGTGAATGAGTAACATTTTCTTTATAGGAATTTTTATGAAATATTTTTTATTGATATGGATTTTACTATTTGCAGTATCTGCCTTTTCACAGGATATTGATGCCACTCAAATTAAAAAGAGGATGTCCGAAATAAGAAAGACAACTGACTGGGATAATCCTTCCGAGGCAAAAAAGGCTAATGATGAAATCAAAAAACTTTCTAAGCAATTAATGATGTCCGGAAAAAATCAAAATCCAGCCAATCAAACCGATTCATTAAAACTTGAACAAGAAAAAGAAAATATTGATTATAAACTAAAACTGTTGGACCAAATACACGAATCTGTAAAGCAAGGCGAGGGTGCCGATATTTTCTTGGGTAAACCGATAAGGGAAGAAATTATAGAAGAGTTTAAAAATGATGAATCGCCAATAATTAAAAATCCGGAATATTTTGATGAAATGACTTTGCTCATAATTGATATGTCTTTAAAAACTGTTCAACGTACAATTGATCAGATGGAAAAATTCAAATCAATTAAGACATTGATTATAACTGGCGGGCAGTTTGGCACAGCGGTTAATCTCGATGATCTTTTAAAAAAGGCAAAAAACTATCCATTGGAAGAATTATACATTATCAACTTTAAAATTTTTGTTAATTCAATTCCAACACAGATAAAGCAATTTAAAAACTTGAAGCTGCTTTCGGTTCTTAATAATAATGTTAACCATCTTCCGGCAGAAGTTGGAAACCTCCCTTCGTTACAAACTCTTTATGTTGATATTAATCCTATTTCAACCTTATTGCCAACGGTTGGAAAGCTTAAACATCTTGAAAAGCTTGGAGTAGGAAAAACAGGCGTCAGTGAATCTGAAATAGTTCAAATCAAACAACTTCTACCAAACTGCGAGGTGTTATTACAATGAAAAAACAGTTTATCTCGATTATACTAATATCCCTTTTAGCAGGAACCTTGAAAATGGAAGCTGCTCCAATAAAAGTTTTTATTCAAAAGAGATCTTTTGATGACAAAGGTGTGCTTCGTGCTGACGCAGTAATACAGGCAGTTGATATGTTTTTGGTTTCAAGACTTAACAAGGATTATCCATGCGTCGAGTATTTAGACACCGATGGGTTAACTGCTTTGCTTAGCGTGGAGAGGCAGCGCCAACTGCTTGGAACCGGTGATGAAAATTCTTTGCAGAATATGGCTTCTGCATTAGGTTGTAAATACTTAATTTCGATTACTGTAAAAGTTATACAAGATCAGGCAATTATTTCACTTCTTTTTATGGATAACACAAGCGCCAAAACTCTTTCACGGTCTTCTCAGGTCGCCCAATATGGTGATCCGTCTATAGATGCGGCAGAAAAAGCAACTAACGATTTGTTTGATGGTTTAAAGACGTATGAAATATGCCCCTTTAAAGGCGAAATAACGCTTAAAATAACCAGCTCTAAAAAAGATGATCAAGCGGAGCAATATTCGGTATATTGCAATGGAATCGATGGTATTTTTAATAAAACCATTAAGCTTGATAAATATTCTGAAAATGAATGGTCTTTATATAAAAACAGCTTTAACGCTTCAACAGGAAATGTTAAGTTTAATCTTTCAGAAGAGGTAACTATCAATGAATATAATCCGTGTTATGAATGTTCTCCTACAAAACAAGGGAGCAGAAGTTATAATGAAAAAACTACAACATATGCCAGCCTTCAGAAATTATCAAACGAAAGTGAAAGCGAAGGAGTAAAGGTTGATGACGCACGAGCTTATCTAACTTTTCTTGATGATGGAACATATACATTAAAAATAAAAGCGTCCTCAGCCCAGGGAGAGAAAAAAACAATAAAAGAAGTTACCGCTCAAGGTGTTTGTGATAATTTAAATGAACCCCCGAAAAAAACAACAAACAAAATTGATGAAGGAATTCTTGAAATTTTTGGTCCGTTTACCGGGACAGCTCAAGATAAGTCTCTTTCTAACAGCGATATTATAACAAGAACAAATCCTGCTTCTGGAGAAGACGAAACAATTACTTACGAGTTTAATTTAACTAGAGATTAGGCTAACGCTATATATCTATTACATAAGATTTAAAAAGTTGGTTTTTCAATTTATGCTAATAAAAATTTACGGAGTTTAATAATGCCGAAAGCGAATTTGTTCTTAATGCTAATCTTGGGATTAATGATATCTACTGCTTTTGCAATAGATGTTCCGCCGCAAGATTATGCGATTGTTTATGTCTTTAAAAATGCAGACAGAACCGTTTCTAATATGATAAAATACTATATGCGTGATAGTAACAAATTCCGGACAGAATATATTATAACAGTTGAGTATAGTATGACCGCCAACACTGAGGCTTCCGATGATTTAAGTAATGATACCAGCACTAATGTAAGCAGCACAACACAATTAAATGCAAAATCCATCTCCAATCCCGAACCTCATACAGTTGAAATTTTACGAAATGATAAAAAACTTGTTTGGTCTTTAGACCCTTCTTATAAAAACTATATAGAGGTTTCCCTGAAACAAGAGTCATGGGAACACATACTCACAAATGTTTTTATTAACGACTTTCATGATTTAAAAAAAACCGGAGAAGCAAAACTGTTAAATTACAACTGTGATATTTATAAAAGTGTTAAAAAAGTGAAAGAGGATACCTGGACAAACATTGCTTATGTTTCTCACGATCTGGGTGTTATTATGAAGACGGAGCTCTGGCAAAACAGTAAGTTAGTCCAGATTATGGAAGCTACTGAGTTTAGTTTGGATAAGCCGGCATTATCACTGTTCGAGATTCCTGTTTCATATACAAAGTACGATAGCAACGAGTAAATAGTGATTGAAGCAACGCAAAATCAGGGTGAGCTTTTTTCAACATCTCAAATCAATATAAAAATGATTTATAGAAATAGTTTATAAAACAGAATTACAACAAATCATAGGAATACAAAAATGGAATCCTTCTTCCAGCTTCTACTGTGTGCGGTACTAATAATAAATTCCGCTAACATCTTTGCACAAGAAAGGAACAAAATAAACTCTAAGTACGATTTTATTCCCGGCGAAAAAGTTATTTTTTATGACGACTTTACAACAGAAAGTATTGGTGATTTTCCTGTTCAATGGAATACAAATGGCAGCGGTGAAATTGTAACTGCAACCAATTATGATGGCAGGTGGTTTCAATTTACCAAAACTGGTTACTACATTCCTGACGCAAAAGAAGATTTTACAGATAACTATACAATTGAGTTTGATATTGTTGCTTTAAATAGCGCTAATATGGAAACAATATATGGGCTTGATTTCTTTTTATTATCTGGTGATTTAAACAATCCGGCAGGTGGTTCACAGCCCGGCACAGCAGGTTTCAATTTTCGATCTGATTATGATAATGTGTTTTGGAGAAATTGGTCCGAGGCTCGCGAGTGGCAAGGCGAGGCAGGTAGTGTTTCCGCAACATTAAAATCTTCAGAAAAATATCATTTTGCAATTTGGGTACAAAAACAACGAGTTAGAATTTATGTAAATGAAAACAAAATATTAGATGTTCCAAAAGGCTTGCAGGCAAACTATAAATACAACATCTTTAGAATAGAAACATACACCGATGAATCAACTCCATTAATTAGTAATTTTAGAATTGCTGCAGGCTTGCCTGATATGAGGAACAAATTAATTACCGAAGGCAAACTAATTTCTTACGGAATTACTTTCGATGTTAACTCCGATAAAATTAAATCGGAATCTTTTGCAACGATTAAAGAAATTGCTCAAGTGTTGAAAGATAATCCAACTGTAAAAATTAAAGTTGTTGGACACACTGATTCTGATGGTGATAATAAATCTAATCTTGATTTATCACAACGACGCGCTTTATCTGTTAAGAATTCTTTGGTAAACGATTTTTCAATTGATGAAACTGGAATTGAAACTGGTGGCAAGGGCGAATCAGAACCAATTGCCCTAAATGATTCCGGCGTTAACAAAGCAAAAAACAGAAGAGTTGAGTTTATAAAGTTGTAATGGATGGGATTTAATGTGGTGACCACTTTAAAAGTGGCTCCACAAAATAATTATGAAAAACATTTACAAACATATTCTCTGGTGGCTTGCCTTTCCATTTGTTGGCATTTTAAATGGCACATTAAGAGAGCTTACTTACAAAAAATTAGTTGGCGATCTTCCTGCTCATCAAATTTCAACAGCAACTGGAATTGTTTTCTTTGGATTAATATTTTATTTCATTTTCAGAAAATGGGAAATAGAATCTGTAAAAAACGCAATTCTTATTGGTGTTATTTGGCTTGGATTAACAATTCTATTTGAGTTTGGATTTGGACATTACGTTATGGGCAACCCGTGGGAAAAACTTTTACACGATTACAATATTGCAGAAGGCAGAGTTTGGAGTTTGTTTTTGTTGTGGATAACAATTGCTCCGTATATTTTTTATAAGATATTAAATAACAAAACTGTAAAATAATTTATGGGTAACATAAAATTTCAAATAATTGACTGGAATAATATTTCGAAAACCGAACATAAAGGCGAAACCGGAACATCATTCTGGCAAACATTGCAGTTTGATGGTTTGCGAGTCCGAATTGTAGAATACAAATCAGGATATCTTGCTGATCACTGGTGTAAAAAAGGTCATATTGTACATTGTCTTGAAGGAGAAGTTTTAAACGAACAAGAAAATGGTGAAAAACATTTACTCAAAGAGGGAATGACTTATATAGTTTCTGATGATTTGAGTTCCCACCGTTCAGTTGCAAAAGAAAAAGTTAAACTTTTAATTATTGATGGCGACTTTCTTAAATAAGAAAAATCGTTTAGCCTAATTGACATGGACTTTTTTAATTAAGAAATAATTAACCTTCTATGAGCAAGGTACCGAAAAAAGATTAAATCTTTTTTCAATTAACTCTTAAAACTATTTTTCCAATATTTTTATTTTCTTCCATTCTTTTATGAGCCTCAGCAACTTCCGTCCAATCATATATTTTATCAATTACCGGCTTTATTATTCCTTTACTGATTTTTTTATAAGCAAAATCTTTAAAATCTTTTGTTAGTTTAATTTGATAATCAAGAGATCGTGAACGAAGTGATGAACCAATTATTTTTAATTGTTTAGCTAAAATCGGGCGTACATCAAATTCCTCAACCTTGCCGCCGCTTAGTGTTGAAAGTATAACTAATCTTCCATCTCTTGTTAGAGATTCAATATTTTGTTTAAAGTATGATCCGCCGATAAAATCAATAATTACATCAGCGCCATAATTATTTGTGAATTTTAAAACTTCATCTTTAAAATTTTTAGTTTTATAATCAATAGTTAAATCAGCACCAAGATCTTTGCAGATTTTATGTTTTTCTGCAGAGGCTGTAATTATAATCCTTGCGCCAAGTTCTCGTGCGATTTGAATTGCCGCAGTACCAACACCGCTTGCGCCAGCGTGAATGAGAACAAAATCAGAGGCTTTTAATTCACTTAGCCAAACAAGCGATTGAAATGCCGTTAAAAAAACTTCTGGAATTGATGCTGATTCTTCAAAGGAAAGATTAGCCGGAATTTCGATTGCCATATTTTCATTAATGACTGCATATTCAGCGTAACCGCCACCGGGAATCAGTCCAAAAACCTTATCTCCGCTTTTCCATTTAAAAACTTTTGATCCAACACTCTCTACAATGCCGGCTATTTCTATACCTAAAATCGGGCTTGCACCAACAGGAGGTGGATACTTTCCTTCTCTTTGCATTATATCAGCTCTGTTTAATGCTGTTGCTTTAACTTTAACAAGAATTTCAGTCTCCCCGCATTGTGGTTTGGGATAGTTGCCTAATTTTAATTGTTCAATGCCACCGGGTTTCTCTACAATTATTGCTTTCATGATTTTTAACTTTTTTAATTATAACCCATTTGCTTAAAGTAAGATAACTACTTAAAAAGCTTTTAATAAAAAATTTTTTATTGCGCTGGCAACTTCTCCTGGTTTTTCAATTGGTGTCATATGTCCGGTGTTTGGTATTTCCACAAATTCTGCCTTCTTTATCTTATGAAAAATTTCTTTCATCAGGTGTGGTGGAGTAAGCGCATCCTGTTCACCACAAATTATTAAAGTAGGTATGTTTATTTTTCCTAAGTTTGCTGTTGTATCAGTTCTGCTTAACATTGCCAGCAAACAACCTTTAACTCCAACTGGATCAAAATCAGATGATTTTTCAATTATCATTTCAAAGATATCTTTATTATTTTTTTTAAAATCATTACCAAAACAGGTTGTAACAAAATCACGTACAAATGGTGCAAGTCCTTCAGTATTGATCCTCTTAATACCAGCAGCACGTTTTAATTTCCCTTCGTTGTTATCGGCTTCTGATTTTGTATCACAAAGAATTGCTGCAGAAAATTTATCGGGTATTCTTTCAAGAGTTCTAAACGAGATATAGCCTCCCATTGAAAGTCCGCAAAGAATTGGTTTATCTAATTTCAATTCAATTATAATCGATTCTAAATCATCAACAAAAGATTCCATTGTAAATTGTCCATTACCCGCAGGTGATTCTCCAAGTCCGCGAATATCATAAGTAACACAAAAATAGTTTTCACTCAATTCATCAATAACAGCCTGCCACATTGTGTGATCATAAGGAAAGCCGTGTACAAAGATTATTGATTTGTTTTTACTATTTCCCTCAAGAAAAACAGATAGTCCATTTATTGTTTCTTTCATTTGTCGTTCCTTTAATAATATTTTTTTTAATGGCGAACACCGGATGTTGAATTATGAATAATGAAGTGTTTGCATTTAGTTTTAACATTTAGAATTCTTATTCTATATTCATTATTAATTATAATTCTTTTTATTTAATATGTAATTTAAATCATTATAGTTTATTATTCACTTGTTATTTTTTTTCTATTCTTTGTCACATTGAGCTTGTCAAAATGTGACTGTCACTTTCACAACCGTTATCCTTCGACAAGCTCAGGATAACAATATACAAACAACTAAAATGAAAATAGCATTTGTTACAACAGAGTGCGTCCCTTACGCAAAAACGGGTGGTCTTGCAGATGTTGCAGGTTCATTACCCAAAGCATTAGAAAAACTTGGATGCGAAGTAAAAATTTTTCTCCCCAAATATTTATCAATCGATGAATCTAAATATGGGCTGCGCTACAACTGGACAATTGGCGAAATGCCCATTCGCATAAATGGAGTTACACGATCGGTTCATCTTCATCAGGCAAAACTTCCTAATTCCAATGTTGAGGTAAATTTTATTGATTGTCCAAATTATTTTAATCGCAGCAGCCTTTATACAAATGATATGGATGAGGACGAAAGATTTATTCTTTTTTCTAAAGGCGTAATCGAAACATTACAAAGAATGCAATGGAAGCCTGATATTATTCAATGTAATGATTGGCAAACAGGATTGATTCCACTTTTTATAAAAGACAATTATAACTGGGATAGAATGTTTGATAAAACGGCAACGGTTTTTACAATTCACAACATTGGTTACCAGGGAAGATTTTCTAAATCAACTTTGTTTGCCGCTGAAATTCGTGGTGATTTATATTATCCAGGCGGACCTGTAGAATACGAAGATTCAGTTTCGTTTATGAAAACGGGAATTGTTTTTTCGGATATTATTAATACAGTAAGTAATAAATATTCGCATGAGATTTTAACAGAAGAGTACGGCGCTGGTTTGCACAATATTCTTAGCGACCGGAAAGAAGATGTTTATGGAATCCTAAATGGTGTTGATTATGATGAGTGGAATCCGGAAACAGATAAGTTTTTACCATATAATTTTTCTGCAAAGGATTTATCAGGCAAAACAAAAAATAAAAAGTTTTTAATGGAACATTTCAATCTTCCATTTGATGAAAACACACCGCTTATTGGTGTTATCTCCAGATTAGTAATGCAAAAGGGCTTTGATATTTTTTCCGCTGCAATTAATGACCTGATGAATATTGATGCACAGTTTATTGTTCTTGGAAGCGGCGAAGATAAATACGAAACCTTCTTCCGTGGTTTGCCGCAATATTTTCCAGATAAAATTGCTACATACATTGGTTATAATGATGAACTCTCTCATTTGATTGAAGCTGCCTCAGATATTTTTTTAATGCCTTCGCGTTATGAACCATGCGGGCTTAACCAGATTTACAGCTTAAAATACGGGACTGTACCGGTTGTTAGAAAAACAGGCGGACTTGCAGATACAGTAAAAGATTGGGATGAAGAAAAACATTTTGGATTTGATCACGGAAACGGATTTTCTTTTTATGATTACACAAGCTTTGCGCTTTCATCTTCGGTTGAGCGCGCTGTAAATGTTTTTAAACAAAAAGATATCTGGAAAAAAATTCAACATAACGGAATGAAATTAGATTTTAGCTGGAAAAAATCTGCAGAAAAATATTTAGAGCTTTATAAGCTGGCTAAGGAAAAGAAATCTTAGTTATTTGGTTTCCATATTTCTAATTTTATAGCTTTTCATACTATTTGCGGTAGATCACTTATGGATCAAGCGCTAATTGTGTAAAAACAGTTTCAATTTACCCTTAAAGAATTACACGGTATATTACAAATTATTAAATTTACTATAACTTTATAACTGGATTTATCAATAAAAATATTATAGAAATCTAATGTTTTTAATAAAAGTTATTATTATTTTGTTAAAAGTTAATATTAAATAATTGGGATAAAATTATCATGAAATTTTTCTTCAAATTGTTTTTCCTTTCTTCAATCTTCCTAATTGGCTGCTCCTCAAGTCAGGACTGTGGTAAACAGGAAAAAGAGATTATCGGAATTTCCAGTATAGTTGGTAACGAGCCGTTTACAGAGGTTGCTATCATAACAGACAATAATGATATTTATATTATCAAAGAGCCGCTAAACATAAAAAATGTTTTATCCGGTACTCAGGGAAATTATTATAAAGTTAAGTATAAAGCATTAAAAGATAGTGCAGGGGTTCATATCATCATTCCAACAGAAATTAATAAACAATAATCAACAAATAAAAGGACTTTAATGAAAAAGTTATTTTACATATTCGTACTATTCCTTTTTTATTTGCCAACAGGAGTTGCACAGGTTTCCATTACTCTTCCTCAGGCAGATGAAAATTTAAAGAAAAGCTATCCAATAGATGGAACATATATTTTAGAATCAAAAAACCAGGTTGTTTATGATTATTTCAGAGACAATCCTCTTCCGGTAAACGCACAACAATTAAGAAAAACTGTAGATTTAGGCTACACTGTTGGAATGGCAAAAGCATTTTTTGCTTATGATTTTACAACAAGTACAAGATATTCAACTAACTTTACTTGTCGTGCTGTTGGTACTGATTGTTATATTTTTGTTGAAGATGCTATCTGGAATACTTCTGTTAATCAGGCGGGTGTAGATTCTGTTAAAAAAGCCTTTGACTCAAGCACACCGGCAAACCCTTCAAAAGGTATTTATGCAATGGATACTACTGCTTTCGGTCAACCTCCAAATGTGGATGGAGATCCACGTATTGTTATTTTAATCTTAGATATTAAAGATGGATTTACCGGCAGTGGTGGATATGTAGCCGGTTATTTTGATAGTTATAATGAAATGACTTCTGCAAGTTATCCTTCCAGTAATAAAGGTGAGTGTTATTATATTGATGGCAATCCACTTAATCTTACAACTCAAAGTGGATTAGAAACGGGAATGTCAACAACAGCACACGAATTTCAGCACATGATAAACTGGAATTATCATCAATCAAGCCCACAAACAACTTTTATTAATGAATCCTGCTCAATGCTTGCTGAACTAAATGCTGGTTATCCTCAGTACAATCAATCTCTTTACTTGGATGAAACTAATCATTATTTACTTGATTGGCGATATAGTGATAATGTTAATGTTTTAAATGACTACTCAAGAGCACAAAAATTTGCTCTTTATTTATGGAATCAGTTTGATATAGGAATTTTTAAGTACATTGTGCAATCATCTGCTTATAACGGAATACCACTTTACGATTACTCATTGCAACAAATTGGTCAGTCATTAACATTTACTGATGTATTTACAAATTGGCTTATTGCAAATGAATTAAATGATCAATCTTACAATTCCAGTTATGGATATAATTACCCTGATATTCAAACTGTTACTCCGACTACTTATTATAATCCTAATGCAACAGGTGGAACCAGTGTAAACAGGTTAGGCGCAGATTATTTTTCCTTTGCTTTAGGAAGTAATTTAAAGATAACATTTTCAACTGTTAGCACATCTTTAGTTGTAAAAGCTATTAAAACAGGCACAGGTGTAACCGATGTAGTTAACGTACCATTAAACTCACAATTTAGTGTTCCGGATTTTGGAACTACTTATTCAAATGTAACTTTTGTTGTAATTAACACAAATCAAAGTGTTAACCAAAACTATACATTTACATCTACCGGTGTTGCTACCGCTACAGCGCAGGAACTAAAATGGGATACAACTGAACCTACCGGTTATTATAGCACCTTAAGTACAGGCGATACGCTTGCTGTGCAATTTAATGCTTACCCTGGTGCACGATTGGATTCGATAAGAGTAGCATTAAGAAGAGCAGGTTCAATAGTAGGTGGCGTTTGGGAATACACAGGACATTCAATACCGACACCACTTGGAGTAAAATTAGCTGCGCCAATTACTGCTTCAATTACGACGGAAACAACTGTTCCTTACCCCGTGCCATATCAGAACTGGGCAACCGTTGATTTGAGATCATATTCCATTTCTACAGATAAAAATTTTGTTGTTGGGTTTGTAATTGGGAAAAATCTAACCGCTCCTGGAATTATGTTTACAAATTATCAGAGCTCTGAATCTTACCACAATTTTACTTATTTACAGACAACAGACGGAGTTGCTACTGCCGGTTGGTATTACATTGGGGATGGGACCACTGTTTCACTTTATCTTATCAGGGCATATGTAAGCGTTATAACTTCTACTGGTGAAGAAAAGGTTGTTGAGCTAACTCCTTCAAATTTTTCTTTGGGACAAAATTATCCAAACCCGTTTAACCCAAACACAAATATTCAATATTCAATTGGCAGCAGACAATTTGTTTCCTTAAAAGTTTATAATTTGTTAGGTAATGAAGTTGCTACATTAGTAAACAAAGAACAACAGGCAGGAACTTACAATGTGCCATTTACAATGAGCAATTTAAATTTAAGTTCCGGAACATACTTCTATCGTTTGCAAGCCGGAAATTTTGTTGAGACTAAGAAAATGATTCTTCTCAAATAAAATTACCCGGAGAAAATAATTTAGATGATAAATTCAGGCTGCCAAAAATGGCAGCCTTTTTTATAAAATTTTTAATCGT
>AMWB02043210.1_pt1 | contig 13846 bp, 11 predicted proteins | sample 200311 | NCBI WGS metagenome assembly AMWB02 (sample SAMN02737377, study PRJNA173069) | bioreactor metagenome | biome: anode biofilm in microbial fuel cells | place: USA: California | collected 2010-12-16 | reverse complement strand
ATTTTAATATCAAATATAGACAGATGTTGCAGATTTTAAATTGATATTGACTCGCTTGGGTTTCCATGAAATAAAAAATATGCGCTTTTATCGGTTTTGATCGATCGCACATACCGGACGGCGTTCTTTTATCCGCGTCTATTTGGACTCAATTTCTTCTGATTTGTACGGAAGCGCAACCATAAAGGAACCCCCGGAGTCCGGCCGCAGGCTCCGGGGGTTCCTCCAGATAAATTTCCTGCCGTTAAATATCCAGCGTGCTGACCTCCAGCGCATTGTTTTGAATGAATTCTCTACGCGGTTCAACTTCATCGCCCATCAATATCGTGAAAATTTCATTGGATTCAACGGCGTCAAATACCCCGACTTGCAAAAGAATGCGTTTTTCAGGATTCATGGTGGTTTGCCACAACTGCTCGGGATTCATTTCTCCCAACCCTTTATACCGTTGAATGCTGATTCCCTTTTTGCCTTCCTCGATCAAATGGCTCAACAATTGGCGCTTGTTGTCGAAGGATTGGGTCGCTGAATCATTTTCACCACTGATCACCACGAAGGGCGATTGATCGAAAGTGATCATATTCTTGGACGCCGCCAGGCACTTTTGATATTCCATGGAATAAATCAGGGCTCGGCCGACCTTTATGCTCGTACTCCGACTCGCGCTGCCGTTGCCACGTTCCACCGCAATTTCAAAAACATCCCTGTCGGCGTTCCAAGACGGCGGATCCACGACATACCCAAGCGTGCGCAGCAACTCACACAGCGTCAGCATTTTGGGCTCATCCTGCAAAACTTTTTTATCTTCCACACCCTGTTTGATCAACGCATCTATCAAACGTTCATCGAACCCCTGATTTTCCAGCTGACGCAAGGCATCATAGTAAGAAGACAAACTGCCCACAAAGAGGTAAAGCCGGAGCTCGTCTATTTGAGCCTGGTCCGGTCCATATTTCAGCTTAATCTTTTCACACACTTTTTTTAAAACAAAATCGTTGAATTCGGTTTCGTCCTTGAGATATTGTTCGTTTTTGCCCTTACTGATTTTGAACAGCGGCGGTTGGGCGATGTACAAATATCCTTTGTCAATGATGTCCGGCAATTGTCGGTAAAAAAAAGTCAACAGCAGCGTACGGATGTGCGAACCATCCACATCGGCGTCTGTCATGATGATCACTTTTTTATACCTGATTTTTTCGATATTGTATTCTTCACTGCCAACACCAGTTCCCAGGGCAGTTATGATATTTTTGATTTCCTCGCTGCGCAGAATTTTGTCGAAACGCGCTTTTTCAACGTTGAGTATCTTTCCGCGAATAGGCAAAATCGCCTGAAATTTGCGATCGCGCCCCTGTTTGGCCGATCCCCCGGCCGAATCGCCCTCGACGATAAACAACTCACGCAATTCCGGGTCGGATACCTGGCACTCCGCCAGTTTCCCCGGCAGGGTCGCATCCATCCACGCACCTTTGTTTCGTGCCATGTCCCTGGCACGCCGCGCCGCATCGCGCGCACGCGCGGCATCCACCGCCTTGGCGATAATTTTTTTGGCTGTGGACGGATTTTCTTCAAAAAAGAGTGACAGCTTTTCATTGAGCAGCGATTCCACGAGCCCTTTGACTTCGCTGTTCCCCAACTTGGTTTTGGTTTGCCCTTCAAACTGAGGCGACTTGATCCGCACGCTGATTACAGCGGTCAACCCCTCGCGGACGTCATCCCCGCTGATTTTGATATTCAGGTTCTTGGGCATATTGCTGGCGGCATATTGATTCAACACGCGCGTCAAAGCCGTCTTGAAACCGATTAAATGGAACCCTCCCTCCACTGTATTGATATTATTCGCGAAAGAGAACAAATTTTCATTGTAGGTGTCATTGTATTGAATCGCCACTTCAATTTGGGTTTCATTGCGTTCGCCTTCGATAAAAATCGGATCGTGCAACTTGGTGTGGCGGCGGTTCAGATATTCAACAAAAGATACAATGCCGCCTTCATAACGAAATTGATCCTTTCTGTCGGACCGCTCATCTTCCAGGGAAATAAAAACACCCTTGTTTAAAAAGGCCAATTCCCTCAGTCTGCGTGAAAGAATATCGTAAGTAAATTCAACGGTGTTAAAAATGGTTTCGTCCGGGTAAAAACGGACTTTGGTCCCGCGTTTGTCGGTCTGCCCGGTAATGGCCAGTTCAGTGGACTTTATCCCTCGTTCATATTTCTGATAATAAATCTGCCCCTCCTTGAATATTTCGACCTCAAGGACCTTGCTCAGGGCGTTGACGACCGATACCCCGACACCGTGCAACCCTCCGGACACTTTGTAACTGCTGTCGTTAAACTTGCCGCCGGCATGCAATTTCGTCAGAACGACTTCCACGGCCGGGACTTTTTCGGTTTTGTGAATGTCGGTGGGAATTCCACGGCCATTGTCTTCAACCGTCACGCTGTTGTCCGAATGGATCGTGACATCTATTTTATTGCAAAACCCGGCCATGGCCTCGTCGATACTGTTGTCCACCACCTCGTAAACCAGATGGTGAAGCCCGGCCACATCGACATTTCCGATATACATCGACGGTCTCAGCCGCACCGGGTCGAGACCTTCCAATACATCTATACTGCTGGCATCGTATTTGTTTTCCATTGCTGTTCTATACTCTCATTGGCATGATGACATTCAAGTAGGATTTATCTACAGCCCCTTCAACCAGACAGGGCTTTTCCTCACTGATGATATCAACGATTATTTGTTCATCTTCAATCATATTCAGGGCGTCGATAAAATATTTGGGGTTGAAGGCCGCTTCTATTTTATCGCCTGAAAAATCAATCTGCATATCTTCCTTGGATTCGCCGATATCGGGATTGGTCGCCTTGATCACCAGTTGATTGTCGTCGAAAGTAAAAATGGCGGCTTTGTAGTTATCGGTGCACAAAATCGACATACGCTTGAGCATATTGAGAAAAAGCTCTTTTTCGATCGGAATCAGGTGCCCTTTTTCGCGGAAAACGACATCCTGGTATCGCGGATACTGCCCCTCAAGCAGGCGGATCGCAAGGGTTTCGTTACTGCTTTGGATTATGAAATAGCTGTCCTGAATGCCGACCTGAACCGTTCCGCTGCTGGACAAAAACTTGCTCACTTCATGCAGCCCTTTTTTGGGAATCAGCACGTCGGCGCCACTGGTCACCGCCAGGCCTTCGCTCGGGGAAAAATCGTACTTGGATAATCGACTGCCGTCGGTGGAAACCATGCGCAACCGAAAAGGTTCCGATTCAGTCAAACGTTCGAATAACACGCCGTTGATGTGCGGTTTTTTGTCCTCGCCGATGCCGCTGATCATTATGGATTTGTCGATCATTCGTTTCAGTTCACCGGCGGGAATTTCAAAATATTGAATCTGTTCAAAAGTGGGCGTGGGTGGAAAATCATCCGCGTTCATCCCCATGATGCGGTAAAACACCTTTTCATTGCCAATAGTGAGCAGACGGTTTTCCGTCTCCTCAATCAAAATTTCCGCGCTGGGATATTCCCGCACAATTTCAAAAAATTTTCGCGCACTGATGGCAAGGGTGCCTTCCTGGGCGATGTCGGCCGGAAAAAAGCCTTCAAAACAGGTCTCCAGGTCCGTGGCAACCAGGTGAATCTGATTTTCTGTCGAGAAGATCCGGATACACTCGGTAATGGCCAGACTGCTGCGACGGCCTGTCAGCCCTTGAAGTTTGGAAAGCACTTCCTGGATGTCATTTTTATTAACGGTAAATTTCATAGATTACCCATTTCATTTTTTAGAGAAATCTTAATAAATACTTATAGGATCTGTCTAAATGTTCAAAAATGACGTAACCATCCATATTTTTTGATGAATGAAAAATTAAGGTTGTCTAAAAGCCAAACAACAAAAAATTGAAAACCACTCATATACCAACACCACCGATTTTGTTGTTCAAAAATAGACTTTTTTCGACAATCCCCAATCGGGTAGTTGACAAAGAGCTCTCTTACGCCTTTGGCTGCAGCCACTGTTTCATCCGCACCTGGGTTTCCTCCCGCCACCTGTCTGAAAGCCTCAATTTAACGAAAAGAATGTAAAGCTGATCGATAAATTTGAAAGGCTTGTCGTACAAATAGAGCTTTTCCAAGACCAACGCGTCAAGATCCTCGTTTTTTTCGTTTGTTGCGCATTCGGGCAATTTAAGGTTGCTGAAACTCAGACTCTCACCTTTCAAAGTAAAATGGAATTCAGTCGGGCCGCTTTTATAAATCAAGTTTATTTCCGTAATCACGGCCCCCTTGCTTAAAGATAACAAAGCCTCTTCCAGACCCGCGGCATCGCCTCTGATGGTAACGATTTCCTTGCCGTTGGAAAGCTTGTTTTCAAGAACCATTCGGTTGCCCACCGTCAATTCAACCACTTCCGGATCGCATTGTCGAAGCAGCTGCATGTCATTTTCGATGATGAACCAGATCCAGGTCAAAAACTCATTTCCTAAAAAAACATAGCGGTTATAAGCAATGGCAACGTCGAGCATCATTCAGCCTATTGTGGGTTCGTTACGGTTAGCTGGTTCACGTTACGGTTAGCTGGTTCAATTGATCCCGTTCAGCCGTGGACAGCGATGCGTTCATCGATGCCATGGTATAAGGAATCAAGCGCATGGGGTGAAGTCCGAACGATTTGAAAAAAAGGGTTTCAAACTGTTCGTTGGATTTTTTCAAATTGGAAAAAAACCACAAATCGCCAATTTCATATTGCCATACCACATCATAAGTGTTCGGTGTGGCGGGCATTTTTGTATTCAGATGGGCGACGACACTCTCCTTGATGTTCTTTTTTTCATCACGCGAAAGGAAATCGCGCTCCAACGCTTTCAACCGTTTGCCCCATTCGGCGATGCAGTGCTTTTGAATCAATTTGGCAGGTACTGTCTTTTTATCGATGCGCAACGAAAAGACGACATAACTGCCTATTATAAAGGTTGAGCCCTCGAAGATAGGCTCGTAAGGATGTTTGAAAGAAGTCCACCCCGAAACCTGTTCAGAAGGTTCGCCATCGATATCGGTGATCGTGTGCTTTACAAGTCCCGCGGAAATGGTATCTATGACCGGTTCGTTCAGTTTACCTTCCAACTTATAGCGTGTTACAGAGGTGGATGCTGAAAGTAGACCCATTTTGCTTTTTTGACCCTGTTTGTTATTGATGCACGGTTATTTGAACAGGTTAAAATATCTTTTTTCAAATTTTTTCACAAGGTTTTTTTAAATTCGAAAACAGTATGCAATTTCTCGCCGACTTTCATATTCATTCCCGGTTCTCGCGTGCCACAGCCAGAACGCTCGATCTGGAACATTTGTATCAGTCCGCCCGGATTAAAGGAATAACGGTTCTGGGCAGTGCTGATTTTACCCATCCATCCTGGGCAGCTGAACTCGAACAAAAACTAATTCCGGCCGAAGAGGGGCTGTTTGCGCTCAGAGACGATATCGCCGGGTGGTGCGAAAATCAGGCGGCGCCTGCTCGTCGCCGACCCGTGCGTTTCATGTTGGCCACCGAAATCAGCAATATCTATAAAAAGGAGGGCAAGACCCGCAAAAATCACAATCTGGTATTTTTTCCGGACATGGACGCCGTCAAACGGTTCAATCGGCGCTTGGAAAAAATAGGCAACATTGTTTCCGACGGCCGTCCGATTTTAGGTCTGGACGCGCGGAATCTGCTTGAAATTGTGTTGGAAACCTCATCATCGGGATTTCTGGTGCCAGCCCACATATGGACCCCCTGGTTTTCGGTATTGGGATCAAAGTCGGGGTTCGATTCGATTCAGCAGTGCTTTGACGACCTCACCGAGCACATTTTTGCCCTGGAGACCGGTCTTTCTTCAGATCCCGGGATGAACTGGCGCGTATCTTTTTTGGATCGATACACGCTGATATCCAACAGTGATGCCCACTCGCCGGCCAAATTGGGTCGCGAGGCCAATCTGTTCAATACCGAATTGAGTTTTGGCGCCATTCGTCGCGCTTTAGAAGGGTCGGACAGAGAAGGTTTTCTCGGCACGGTGGAGTTTTACCCCGAGGAGGGAAAATACCATCTGGACGGTCACCGGAAATGTGCTTTTTCCTGCCCACCGGGTCGGTCCCGTGAGTTGGCCGAACTGTGCCCTGTGTGCGGCAAACCAATGACGCTGGGCGTACTTTACCGCGTCGAGAGTCTGGCCGACCGGGGAGAAGGCGTCAAGCCGGCCAAGGCTAAGCCTTTCACGCATCTGATTCCACTGGTCGAGTTGCTGGCTGAAATTTTTAACTGTGGCGAAAATTCACAGAAAGTGGGTCGTGCCTACGACCATCTGCTTGGGCGGTTCGGAACGGAATTCGATATTTTGCGCACCCTTCCCATCGCCGAGATCGAAAAAGGCGGTATACCGCTGCTGGGTGAAGCCATTTCCCGGATGCGGGCTGACCGGGTCGAATTTGAAGCCGGTTTTGACGGCCAGTTCGGTCGGGTGCGTATTTTCAACGCCATTGAACGTGAACGGTTGATGGGCCAACAGGGTTTGTTTGGCGAACCGCAAATCACCCCGAAGAAATACCCCGGACAGGCCATCGAAGGCCATCGAATCGCTTCTGATACGGGGACAATGGCTTTGGTCGATTCCGAAGAAAAGGAGATGGTGCTCAACGACGACCAGCAGGCGGCCGTGCGCCACAGTCAAGGACCGTTACTGATCATTGCCGGACCCGGTACCGGTAAAACCCGCACCATCACCAGTCGCATGGCGGCGTTGATATCGGACGGCACCGCCGCGCCGGAAAATATTCTGGCGGTGACCTTCACCCGCAAAGCGGCTGCCGAAATGCAATCCCGCCTTGAAACGGCTTTGCCGGAATCAACGTGTTACCCTTTGATTGCCACTTTTCATGGCCTTTGCGTGCGGTTGCTGCGGGAAATGTCCGGGCAGGAGGTGGTAACCGTTCTGGATGACAACACGCGTATGGAGCTGCTGCGGGATGCCATTCACCAGGCACAGGCCCGAAAAGCGGTTGTCACTCTGCCGACTGACGTTCTGCTGGCGCATATCATCGCCGCCAAACAGCAGTTGCTGTTGCCGACGGACGATCTTTCCGCCGTGGTGCCCGCCTGTGATGTGGCGCAGGTGACTTCGGTCTATTCCGTTTATCACTCTATTTTGGCTTTTCAAAACGTATTCGATTTTGAAGATCTCATCAGCGTCACGGTGCTTCGTCTTAAAGCGGACCCAGCGCTGCGCGCGCAGCTGCGCCAGCGGTTTACCTATATCTTCGTGGACGAGTTTCAGGATATCAATTACGGTCAGTATAGCCTGATTCAGGCTTTGGCCCCGCCAACGGCCAATCTGTGCGTCATCGGCGATCCCGACCAGTCAATTTACGGCTTCCGGGGATCGGATCGGCGCTACTTCGAAAAATTCCATGAAGATTATGCGGCCGTTCGCACGATTCGACTATTGCGCAACTATCGCTCCACCGAGACCATCTTGACGATATGTCATCAGGTAATTGCCAAACAAAAAGCCCTTGGGCTGTCACCCGTGATCGACCGGGCCTATTCCGGCATTTCGGGCTATGCCGTGGTGCCTCTTGTGCAGACCGCCTCGGCGCGCGCGGAAGCTGTGGCGATCGGAAAAATGATCGAGGCGATGGTGGGCGGCATCGGTTTTTTTTCCGTCGATTTCGGCAAGACAGAGACGCAGGGTGCCATCGAACACTCTTTTGGTGATTTCGCCGTGCTCTTTCGCACGTCGGCCCAGGGGGAGACACTTTCCCAAACCTTGACACAGGCCGGTATACCCTGTCAAACGACCGACAGTCGTGCCTTGCGCAGCGACCCGGTGTTGCGGCAGTTGCTGGCCATGTTGCGTGTAATGAGCGGTCAGGCCGCTTATACGGATCTGCACCATTTAAGTGATTTTACCCAACCGGGCCTCGGCAGGGAAACGATGCACTTGTTTAAAGCCTGGGCGTACGCAAAACAGGTGCCATTGCCGTTGGGGCTGCAAACAGCCCTGCGGATGCCATTGCCTGGCTTTTCCATTGCTCGCCAGCAACGCCTGGCGGCGCTGATTCGACTGATCCAGGAAATGGCGCAGACCTGTGAAGGACTATCCGTAGCGGAAACGATTAAATTGGTCGTTAAACGCTCAGCGCTGGCAACGCGGCTGGATCAGGAATACGTAAATCACATTTTAGAAAGCGCCGTACCCTTCGGGGATGACATGCCCGGCTTTTTATTCAGTCAGGCCAGCCAGAGCGATACGGATCTTTTTCGACCCGAGGTGGAAAAAGTGGCTCTGCTGACCATGCACGCCGCTAAAGGATTGGAGTTTCCAGTTGTGTTTATCGCCGGCTGCGAGGCAGGGTTGATCCCTTTTTGGCGCGCCGCGGATTCCGTAGAGCAGGTGGAAGAGGAACGCCGCCTGCTCTACGTGGCCATGACCCGGGCCCGGCGCCAGCTTTTTTTCACCATGGCCCGCAAACGAACGATCCATGGAAAGCCGCAGACCCGGCAGTTGTCGCCGTTTGTGGCCGAGATCGAATCCCTGCTCCACCACGAATCGACCGGTGAAAAATTTCATTCGAGTCCCAAACAATTGTCTTTATTTCAATAATTGGCCAGACAAGTCGGTATGGTCAAAACTGGATCGTTTTACCTCAAAACACTCTCCTGGATTTTTTTGGCCTGCTGCAGCGAAATATACTGGGACTCTAATTTCACCGAATCGATTCTGTGTTTTTCGTTGACACCATCGCGGCGGAATATTAAATAATAGGCTGTTGATCCGGATTACACTGATTTTTGCGGTAAAACAGGCTGTTGATCAGCACGCAGAATTTACAACCTTCAGTCAAAGGAAAAGAGCCGCATGCCCTATCAAAAACCCAAGATCGTGCCCGCCAGAGAAGCCGTCGATTGGATTGAAAATGGAATGACGTTGGCCGTCAACACCATGTCGGCCACCAGTTATCCGGATGCCCTGAGTGCCGCCCTGACCGATCGTTTCAAAAACACGGGCGGACCGACCGGGCTCACTTTCTGGGGTGCCACGGCCCAGGCCATGTATGAATTAGATGCGCTTACCGAAAGAATTGCCCGTTGCGAGGGGATGTTCAGTAAAGTCGTCATGGGCCACTGGTCCACGACCCCTTCCTTTGTCCGTCAAGCCGCGGCTGAAAAAATCGAGGCCTACAATTTTCCGCAAGGGATCATTTCACACCTGTACCGCGCCGCTGCCAGTCGCAAACCGGTGGTGATCAGCCGGGTGGGATTGAAAACATTTGCCGACCCGCGCTTTGGTGGCGGAAAAATGAACGCGGCGGCCAAGGACGATATGGTCGAAGTGGTGAGCATCGACGGCGTCGAGTACCTTCAATACAAAACCCCCAAAATTGACGTCTGTTTTATTCGCGGAACGACAGTCGATCCAATGGGTAATGTGACTGCCGAAAAAGAGGCCGCTTACATAGATGGGTTGCCATTGGTTCTGGCGACCAAGGCCAGCGGCGGCAAAGTGATCGTGCAGGTGGAGCGCGAGACCGATCGCATGGCGCACTGCAAGGAAATTTTTATCCCCTGCGTGGCGATTGACTATATTGTCATCGATCCTGAACAGCGTCAGACCTATATCGAACCGTACAACCCAGCCTACAGCGGCCATGTGGTGATGCCTGCCGATGCCATCCAGGGCCATATGAAAGCGGTTCTGGAAAAGTCAGGCGGTTTTTTTGCCGAACGCCGCCTTGAACACTACATTGTGGCGCGGCGCGCCGCGGCCGAACTGAAACCCGGTTATATCGTCAACATCGGTATCGGTGTACCGGGGTTGGTTCCCGGAGTCGCTGCTGAAAAAGGGCTCCAGGATAAAATATTGATGACCAACGAGGCCGGCACGATCGGCGGGATTCCAGCACCGGCGGGAAGTTTCGGGGCATCCCTCAATCCGATGTACATTACCGATATGCCGACCATGTTCGAATTTTATGACGGCGGCATGCTCGATCTGGTCTGTGTCGGCGCCGCCCAGGTGGATTCCAGAGGCAATGTCAACGTGGCTAAGATTGGCCCGCGCATCGTAGGCGTGGGGGGGTTCACCAATTTAACCACATATGCGCGCAAGGTGGCATTTTTGCTTTCTTTCACCGACGCCAAGGGTCTGGATGTGGCCTTTGCGGATGGCAAACTCAAAATTGCGAGTGAAGGACGCATCCAGAAATTTGTGGACCATGTTGAACAGATTTCTTTTTCAGGTGAAGTGGCCATGGAGGAAAAACGCGACATTTTATACATCACCGAACGCTGCGTTTTTCGACTGACCGGTCACGGTCTGGAATTGACCGAAGTGGCGCCGGGAATCGATGTTCAAAAAGATATTTTAGACCAAATGATGTTCAGACCGGCGATCGCCGAAAATCTGATACGCATGGACGCCGATTATTTCAGAATTTAGCGCCGTTCCAATCTAAGCAATCTGTTAATTGGAAGACGATTCACTCGCCGGCGGATCTAACTGATCCATCAAGCGCTGGATGGCCTTGATCTGGTTTTGGCGCATTCCCTCCGTAAATCCCGGGCTCAGGGCCCGGTTGGTCAAGGCGTCGATCTGGTCTTGCAGGCGTTGGCGTTCGGCATCGACGTGAGATTGTTTGGCCGCTTCCTCCTTTTTACGCCGCTCGGCGGCCCGGGCGTCGGCTTTTTGTTGTTTTTCCAATTCATTCTGAAGGTTTTCCTCGTTCACCGCCTCCATCATGCGACGGTACTCTTCGCGAACGACCGGTGGGTGAGTGTCGGATGGGTCGTTTGCCGGGACGCTGTCGATCGTCTGCACATCCGACACGTTCGGGGGGGGCGGATGATCGCTGAAACGCTTGACACCCCTGGCATCGGTCCACACATAGATTTCCCCGGCGCCGGTCCCGTGCGACGCAAAAAACAGAAGGATTAAAAAAAATACAAACGCTTTCACAAACGCCTTCATGGCTCGCCTCACTCAAAATGATGAAGATTTATTTGTGTATATAATATCGCCCATAAACGTCAAACAACAATATTTGATCTCGCTTCTTGTTTTTTTTTCTGATAGTTTTTAATGAAAAAAATGCAATGCTGAAGCTGGCCCCTCATCTGACCTGAACCGAGACTGTTGCGCTCCTGTTCCATGCCATTCCCTTTTTAGTGGGGCATTAACCGACAATGAACGCTCTTTCTCCGCCCTGTTTGACCCGGCGCGACGAAGCTGCGGTAAGTAATTGTCATTCAGGTGGAATCAGATGAAGACCTTTTTTGAGAGACTGCTCACACTCAAATTCCGTAGAAAACGGCGATATAAAGCCAAAAACGGGCTGTTCGCGGTACCCGAAAATCAATTGAACCGAAATCAGATCGGGGACATCAGCTTGGGGGGATTGTCTTTTTATTTTGTCGATAACGGTCAGCGAGCCAAAAAAAACGACTACACGCTCACGCTGATGGCGGACGGAAAATCAAACTTGGTTCAGGTCGCGTGCCGAACCGTGTCCGAGTCCGAAGCGGGTGAGTTTGTCTATCAAAATCAGCGCATTCTGCGTCGTGGGGTGCGTTTTATGAAATTGAGCCTTCAGCAAAAGCGTCAGATTCGACGCCTGATCAAGGAACACACAGAGGGCAAACCCAATCCCGGACTCAGCGGCAGTCTCAACTCCGGGCGTTTTTAGGCCACCTTTAAAAACAACGGTAGTTTTTCAACATCGTTTTCGAACATCAATCGCTCGCTGATCACATCCACTGTGTTGATCAATGCTCGCCGGCGATGCGCTCCCAGGGGACATCCTTGAGCGATCGCCGCGACCATCACGGCGAGTAACTTTACCCTTTGATCGAAAAGGTGCTCGTCGATCATGCCGCTGTTTGTCCTGTCGGGCCGGCTCGACGCATCCCCGGTTTCCACGCCTGACCCCCAATTTTTTTCCAACTGCCGTGCATTGTCGATCATCGCGCGTTTGCGATGCTCGCCCAACGGGTAACCCGACAAGCATGCTTTGGCCATGACGATCATCAATTTTAATCGTCCCATGCGGACATCCTGGGTGTTTTTGGGGCCGCTTACAGGGGGCGTTTTTCCGGATTCAATCATTTTTCCGCCAGACGATGGGGGATTGGTTTACTGACGCCGCGCCTCGTTTCAGGCGGGGCCACTTATAGCTTTCAGCACCCGAATAGTCAAGCCGAGATGATCGTGTCTGAAGAGCGATCGCCGATCTTTGGGAAGCGGTAAACGGGCCCCGATCTATTCGGCGCTGGCGGCGCGCCGGCCGAACAGGCGCGCGCCGATGATGCCGATTTCATAGAGCAGCATCATCGGCAAAGCCATCAATACCTGGGAAACCACATCCGGCGGGGTTAAAATGGCGGCAACGATAAAAATCGCCAGAATGGCGTATTTGCGAAATCGGGTCAACAAGGCGACCGAAACGACCCCGAGTTTCGCCAAGAAAGTGATAACCAGCGGCATTTCGAAAACCACCCCGAAAGCCAGCAAAAATTTACTTGAAAAGCCCAGATACTCCTTCATGGAGGGCATGGGCCGAATGGTGTCGGTTGCGAAACTCAGAAAAAACTCGAACCCGACTGGAAACACTACAAAGTAACCAAACAGCGCGCCGCCGACGAAAAAGATGGTGGAGAGCAATACAATCGGAAAAAGCAAGCGCTTTTCGCGATCATACAGTCCCGGGGCCACGAACATCCAGAATTGATACAAAATAACAGGGGAGGCCACCATCAGTCCACAAATAAAAGCCGCTTTGAGAAAAGTGAAAAAGGCTTCCGGTAAGTTGGTGTAGACCATATGATCGCCGGTTTTCATGGCCTGCATCAACGGCATTGTCAGGATGTGAAATATTTTTTCCTTGAAAAAGTAGGCCGCTAGAAAACCGACGGCCACGGCGATAAAACATTTGATCAACCGCGAACGCAGTTCTTCCAGATGAGCGGTGAAAGGCTGTTTCTCCGGATCGGTCATGCCGAAGGTTTTTCCTCATCATTATCATTGAGGGGGTCGATTTTTCGGGGGGCGCTATCCGCATCGGATGTGGATTCCGGTTCATCGTCGGCCGGGGATGCATTCGCGACACCCGGCTCGGCAGGTGCTTGCGGTCTGAGCAGATCCTGTTTGACCTCCTTGAGGTGATCGCGAACCTCGTCCAGACCCGTTTCCTGTTCGAGGCTCTGCTTCAGATCGCTGGTGGCGCGCTTGAACTCACCCATCGCCCGGCCCATCGATTTGGCAAGGTCCGGCAGTTTTTTAGGTCCGATGACGATGAGGGCCACCGCCAGAATCAACAACAGTTCCGGCGTGCCGATTCCAAACATGGGGAGGACTCCTTTTGATGCCTTTGCGTCAATGGCGTTTTTTAGGGTCTTTCGTCGGGATTGTCAAGCATCGTCTAAAGCCGATCTTTTTTAACGGTTTGAAATAAAATTAAAAATTGGTATCATTGGGTCTTGCCCGCCGATCGGAGCACCAGATAAAAAAGCTGGCCTTCGTTTTTGAGATGACCCGCGGCCACTTCGGCCGCAAGTCCGCCGCCCCAGAAAAAGTCGGCCCGACCGGGTCCGGTGATGGCGCTGCCGGTGTCCTGGACCAAGACGAAGCCACTGTAAGGTGACCATTGGGTGATGTTTCCCGCCGCATCGACACGCGGCATCGCTACACGGATAAAGGCCAGCCCGCCTAATGGAAAAATGTTTCGATCCGCGGCCAGGGACCGGCGCGGTGTCAGCGGTACACCCAGGGCGCCCCGGGCCGGCTCGCTCGCGGTCTTGAAAAAAATATAGCG
>AMWB02061226.1_pt1 | contig 13851 bp, 13 predicted proteins | sample 200311 | NCBI WGS metagenome assembly AMWB02 (sample SAMN02737377, study PRJNA173069) | bioreactor metagenome | biome: anode biofilm in microbial fuel cells | place: USA: California | collected 2010-12-16 | reverse complement strand
TCTACTGGTGCAAGGTCTATGAAATTCCGCAGGCCGGCCGCGCCAGCCGCGGAAAAGCAATCATCAATTTATTGAATTTTCAAAACGATGAGCGACTGACAGCCGTTCTGGCCGTCTCGAAATTTGAGCCCGGATATCACATCATGATGGCCACCCGATCCGGTGTGGTGAAAAAAACCAATTTAATGGATTTCAGCCGGCCACGGGCTGTCGGCATTATCGCCATCTCCCTGGATGAAGGTGATGAGCTGATTTCCGCCAAGATCACCGACGGCACCTTGAATGTATTTTTGGGCTCCGCGTTCGGCAAATCCATTCGCTTCCATGAATCGGATGTGCGCTCCATGGGCAGAAACGCTGCCGGGGTCCGGGGCATGCGGCTTAGCCAGGGAGACACCATTGTGGGAATGGAGGTATTGAGTCATGGCCAGACGCTTTTTACCATCACCGAAAACGGATTCGGAAAACGGACTTCGATTGATGAATATCCGGTCCAGAAACGCGGGGGGCTCGGCGTCATCACCATCAAGACAACGGAACGAAATGGCAATGTTGTGGCCATTCTTCTGGTTGAAGAAGATGACGACTTGATGCTCATGACCGACAACGGCAAACTCATCCGAATCCCCACCCGAGGCGTTTCCGTCATCAGCCGAAACACCCAGGGCGTCAAACTGATCGGAATGGAACAGACTGAAAAAGTAACCAGCGCAGCCCGTCTGGCTGAAAAAGAGGAAGAAGCGGATGAATCAGACCCATCAGACGAATCAGACACCCCTTCTGAGTTCGCCTGATATTAAAATAGGCGTGATCGGGGGCGGAAGCTGGGGAACGGCCCTGGCCAATCTTCTGGGAACCAAGGGCTATTCCATTGATTTCTGGGTTTTTGAAGAAGAAGTAAGATCCCAGATTCTGAATTTCCGGGAAAACCGGATATTCCTTCCCGGCATTTCCCTGTCCGAACGACTGAACCCGACAGGAGATCTCAGACAGGCGGTTATGGACAAGGACATGGTGCTGCTGGTGGGTCCCATCTCATTTGATGCGGTCTGTTTCCCAGCGCATGTCCTGTGATGTGCCGGATAGCGCCCTGATCGTAACGGCATCCAAAGGAATCGAAAATCAGACCCATTTGACCATGAGCGGGGTTTTGGCCCAAACCCTTCCCCGGATTGCCGAAACCCGGATTGCCGCGCTTTCCGGTCCCAGCTTTGCCAGGGAAGTGGCACTGCAATCCCCGACAGTCGTCACGGTGGCCTCAAAAAATCTTTCTTCGGCAACGCTGGTTCAGCATGTTTTTGCCACCCCGGCTTTCAGGGTCTATACCCATGACGACGTCATCGGTGTGGAACTGGGCGGAGCCGTAAAAAATATTATTGCGATTGCCGCGGGAATGATCGATGGACTCGGACTCGGACTGAATACCCGCGCGGCATTGATCACCCGGGGGCTTGCCGAAATCCGTCGCCTGGGATTGAAACTCGGCGCCAATCCCCATACCTTCGCCGGGCTGGCCGGTGTCGGTGATCTGGTCCTGACCTGCACCGGGAATTTGAGTCGCAATTATACGGTTGGCAAAAAAATCGGAGAAGGAAGAAACCTGCATGATATTCTTGCGGAAACCCGTACCGTGGCCGAAGGGGTTAAAACCGCAAAATCGGTATATGATCTCTCCTCTGAACTCGGAGTTGAAATGCCCATCGCTCATGCGGTATATTACATCCTCTATGAAGAATTGTCCCCTAAGGAAGCCGTATATCAACTGATGACCCGGGACCTGAAGCATGAACTCGATGAATGAAGAGGAAGTCTGAAATCTTTGAATACCCATCAAGGGGAGAGACGAAATGCCCCGGAAATCCTCTGTCCGTGAATATTTTTCGGAAGTTCAGGATGAAACAGCAGCGGTTCAACCCGGCACCCGGTCTTTCCGTCACAAGGCCGAAGGACATCGAGGACGGCTGCGGGACAAGTTTCTGGAATCCGGCCTTTCCGGTTTTCACGATTATGAAGTGATTGAATTGCTGCTGACGCTGGCAACACCCCGAAGAGATTGCAAGGATATTGCCAAGGCGGCACTTTCACGTTTCAAAACCCTTCAGGGCGTTCTGGAGGCTACGCCGGCATCACTTCAGGAGATCAGCGGTATCGGTCCCCAGAATATTTTCGGTATTAAATTGATACAGGCGGTGGCGGATCGGTATCTGGAAAAACGTGTCACTCAGAAAGACATCATCTCACATTCCAAAGCGCTTTTTGAATACCTTTATTACAACCTGCGTGACAAAAGCCGCGAATATTTTAAAGTGGTTCATCTGGATGCCAAAAACCAGGTCCTTGGCATTGAAACCCTTTTTGAAGGATCCTTGTCGACCACAGCGGTCTACCCCCGGGAGGTTATCCAGGCCGCCATGAACCATCACGCCGCGGCTGTGATTTTTGCCCATAACCATCCGTCCGGAGACCCCGCGCCATCTGCCGATGACATGGCGATTACCCGAAAACTGATTTTCTGTTGCGACATTATGGGGATAACGGTTCATGAACATATTGTTATCGGAGAAAATCGGTATTTCAGCTTTGCGGATGAAGGATATATCGCCAAAATGTATCGTGAAATGGAATCGTTGAACCTATAAACTCCAGGCAGACAGAATCATGCACAAATCATCATCTTCTTCTCCCCCATACTGTTTTGGCAAACTTGAGAATGTCTTTCCCGAAGGCGAAGACGGACTGCGACAGTCACCGGAATCCTGTGTTCCCTGCTGTCATAAAACAGAATGTCTGCGAACGGCCATGGCCGGGGCAGGCGGATTGAAGCTTCAGGAAAAAAATGTGGATAGAGCCTATACGTCAGGAATGATTGGCTTTATAGGAAGATGGTCTCGAAAAAAAGATCTGCAACGACGATTATCTGAAAAAGGAGTGCGTCATGAAAACGATTAAAGATGTTGCAATAGCCGGAAAACGGCTCTTGATCCGTGTGGACTTCAATGTGCCGCTGAATAAAGAGCAGCAGGTAACCGATGACACCCGCATTCAGGCCGTGCTGCCGACATTGAAGTACGCTCTGGAACAAAAGGCCAGGATCATTGTCGCCTCTCACCTGGGAAGACCCAAGGGAAAAGTTGTTCCGGAATTTAGCCTGAAGCCGGCTGCAGAACGCCTGGGCGTGCTTCTGAATCAGCCGGTTCAACTGGCTACGGATTGCGTGGGTGAAGCCGTTCAGGCAATGGTGGCGGCTATGAAGCCCGGCGATATTATCGTTCTTGAAAATCTGAGGTTTCACCCTGAAGAAGAAAAGAACCTGGATGCATTTGCCCAGGCCCTTGCCGGCCTTAGCGATATCTATGTCAACGATGCCTTTGCCGTGTCCCACCGGGCCAATGCATCCGTTGAAGCCATTACCCGGTTTGCGCCCCTGTCAGTTGCGGGGTTACTCTTAAAAAACGAGATGGACTATTTTGATAAGGCCATGACCACCCCGCAGCGACCCCTGGTTGCCGTTATCGGCGGCGCAAAGGTATCCAGCAAGCTGGCCGCCCTTGAAAACATGCTCCTTCACGTGGATAAGATCATCATCGGCGGCGCCATGGCAAACACCTTTCTCCGGGCCATGGGATATGCCACCGGAAAATCTCTGGTGGAAAACGAATTGATCGAAACCGCAGGCACTATCCTGAAAAAGGCGTCTGAAAAAGGGGTCCGGATTTATCTTCCGGTGGACGGGATCACCGCCGGGCAGGTTGAGCCAACCGCGGCCACCGCAGTTTTTCCGGTTCAGGAAATCCCGGCTGACCAGATGATTCTGGATATCGGCCCGGCCACATCCCTGCTGTATGCCGAAGCGCTTCAGGGCGCTAAAACCATCGTCTGGAACGGCCCCATGGGGGTTTTCGAGATGACGCCTTTCAGCAAGGGAACGTTTGATATGGTGGACCATGTGACGGCAACCGGCGCCATCACCATTGTCGGCGGCGGCGATACCGATGCCGCCGTTCACCGTTCGGGCAAGGCCGACCGGATCTCCTATATCTCAACCGGCGGCGGTGCATTCCTGGAGCTTCTGGAGGGAAAAGTCCTGCCGGGTGTGGCGGCCCTTGAAGCCATTCCCAATAATAATTAATGACAAAAAAAACCAAAATCCTCCTTGGACTTTTATCTGCTGCGATTGCCCTTGCCGGATACTGTTTCAGGATTCAGATCTGGAATATTTCGATTCACTTTTACGAACTCATGACAGACCGGGAGGCCATTCAGTCCTATATTGTTTCCTGGGGGATGGCCGCACCGGTTGTCTTTACCCTAATTCAGATTCTCCAGGTGATTATTGCACCCATTCCCGGCGAGGCCACCGGGTTTATCGGCGGTTTTCTGTTTGGAGCATTTAAGGGTTTTTTATACTCCAGCATCGGCCTCAGTGTCGGTTCCCTGATCAATTTCGGCATCGGCCGATTGCTCGGCCAGCAGGTGATCCGCAAACTGATTCCTCCCAGCCAGACCGCGATGCTCGATAAACTGGTGCACCGGCAAGGCGCCATCGTTCTGTTTATATGCTTTATCTTCCCGGGTTTTCCAAAAGATTATCTATGCCTTTTTCTGGGCATCAGCGATATTCCCTTCAAACTTTTTTTTATCATGGCCACCATCGGTCGAATGCCCGGAACCCTGATGCTCAGCATTCAAGGCGCTTCCCTGTATCAGCATCAGTATGTTCTGGCAGCCGTCATCATGGTATTCTGTCTGATATCCGCCTATCTATCCTATCGTTTCAAGGACGATCTATACAAATGGATGGATAAAATGAACGGCAAATCAAGGCCTTGACCCCTGAAGCAAATAATGGTAGCAAACGTCAGCGGCATGATGCGTTCACTTAACGGATCGATCAGCAAGTGCAGCCCATGACGACCTGCATTTCAAATACTTATCTTGTATACAGGAGATTCCATTGACATTCTGGAGCATTCGCGAAGAACTCAGCCAGGCCAACCGCTTGAGAAGATCCTATTACGAGATCTTAAGAGATGAGCTTGATCAGCAGATGATCCAGTATGGACTGATTGACTCCTACAACAATTTTCAATGCAAAAAACTGACTTTCCCTTTTGTCGAAAAACGGGAATTAAAGCCGCGTGCCCGGATTCCGGATATCGAATATGATTGCCAGAATGCGTTTCTGGTCATTTTTGTTGAGGATACCATTCCGGTATCCTGTAAGAAATACATCCGGTTTTTTGATGATAACAAGACCACCAAAATCAATCTGCTGAAATCCAAGACGCTCCCGCTGTCCAACACCTTTGACCGGAGTCAGAAATTCATCGAATCCGCACATTTTGTTGATTTTTTAAGAATCCTGCTGCCGGTGGATTACAGCCTTCTGATCCAGAGAGATCCGTCATCGCGCAACCGGGACCGGTACTGCTTGTCGCATTTTCATGTCCGGGTTGACTGGCCCATTGCCGAGGCCGCCGAAAACCTGGCCCTGAGCCTGCGTTATATTTCCAAGGATCTTTATGAAAAAGGGGATAAATACGCCGAGGATATTCAAAAGAAATTTTTTGAATACAATGGACTTCCGATGATGGCCGGCGGCAGGCGGACCGCGGCGATCGTTGCCGCCCAGTACCTAAAACGCCTTCCCTGTATTACCACCGTTTACGTGGGCAGCAGCGAGTCCCGGTCTCTGATTCGCATCTCGGAGCGGGGGGTTTCCAAATACATCCTGTTAAAACTGAGCAACGCCGAAATGGAATCCGTGGCCCAGACCCATCTTCTTCCCCTCAATACCTTTTACAAGAAATATGTGATCAACCGGAAAGGAGGATTTGGAATCTGCATATTTCAGGCAACCTATGCCTATACCAACCCTGCCCGTCAACCGGAAGATGGAAAACTGCGGGAGCTGAAGCCGGATCTTTACTGGTTGTCTGTTGCCAACCAGCACATTCTTCCCAAGCCCGGAATATGGAAATTCCCGCCGCTGCCCTTGAACGTGATCTATTCCTGATCCCAGAAAGCTCTTCAGTTGAAAGCGGCGGATATGCCGACAAAAGAATTCATACCGTTCAACGGGGGCGGTATGGTAACCGGAAAATCAATTATTATGATCGTTTCAGCAATATTCGTTTTTGTTTTTCCTTCTTTTTGACTTGTTTTTCACAGAATACCGGTCTGCCCGAGACCGGATGCCTGCCGGTATGGTAAATGAGCGTTGAAATCGTTGAAGGCGTGGGCGTGAAGACCTGAACCTGCTCCGGAATCAGGTGAAGATGGCGGGAGACAAATGTTTTTAACCGGTGCATGTGGACATCGGTGCAGCCGGGATGTGCCGCCATGAAATAATAGGTCAGATAGAGCTGCTTTCTGGATGTTTCACAGACCCCATCAAACAAGCGTTTAAATTCAATCAGGCTGTCCGCTCCGGGTTTTCCCATGAGTTCGAGCACATCGTTTTCCGTATGCTCCGGTGCAACTTTCATCTGGCCGGAAGTATGGTGATGCATCACATCGATTAAATATCTCAACCCGTTTTTCCGGTCTGAAAGAATCATGTCATACCGGATTCCGGATGCCACAAAAACGTGCCGCACCGTATTTATTTTTCGGATGGCCTGAAGCAGTCCGATCTGATGACGGTGATCCACATTCAACTGATCACAGATACCGGGATGCAGACACCGTTTATCGCTGCATGCACCCTTGAGCAGTTTTTTCCGGCATTCGAATCCGTACATGTTCGCTGTCGGCCCGCCGACATCCGAAATGATTCCCTTGAACATCGGATGATGGGTCATTTCTGTCACTTCGCGCAGAATGGATGCCTGGCTGCGCCACTGGACAGTCCTGCCCTGATGCACGGCAATCGCGCAGAAATTACACTCGCCGTAACACCCCCTGTGCGTGGAAACCGAGAATCGGATCGTTTCAAGTGCCCGGACCTCTCCTTGCCGCCGATAAAACGGATGCAGATCCCGCTCATAGGTTTGCTCATGGATTGCATCCATTTCGGATGTCGAAAGCGGCGGGCAGGGTGGCATGTGAATGAGATACCGGGTACCGTGTTTCTGGCACAGCCCTTTGGCCGTGATCGGGTCATTGTTCTGATAAAACAGTTGAAACATCCGTGAAAACAATTGAGGATCGGCCGATACCGTTTCAAAAGGCTCCATTTCGATACAATCGGATCGGGCGCTGCCGGCAATATAACAGATGCCGCGGGTTTCGGTGAAGGTTTCGCGGCGCTTTATCTTGTCGGCAAGAGACAGGACAGCCTTCTCCCCCATCCCATAGATCAGGATGTCGGCCTTGGCGTCAAACAGTATGGATCTGCGGATGGAATCTGTCCAGCAATCGTAATGGGAAATCCGCCGGAGACTGGCTTCGATGCCGCCCAGAACAATGGGGACTGTGGATTTGAAAAATCTGCGGATAAGGTTCGAATAAACAATAACTGCCCGGTCCGGTCTGCGGTCATTAATGCCTCCGGGGGTATAGTCATCGTGTTTGCGACGCTTTCCGGTGGCCGTGTAATTTGCGACCATCGAATCCACACTGCCCGAAGTCACCCCCCAGAACAGCAACGGTTCCCCCAGCCGGGAGATATCGCTTCCGGACTGGAAATCCGGTTGTGCGATGATGCCTACCCGGTACCCCTGCCGCAGGAGAATTTTGCCGATGACCGCTGCACCGATAAAGGGGCTGTCCACATAACTGTCGCCGGTGATCAGAATGATGTCGAGCTGAGGCCACCCCAGGGATTCGACTTCCTCCGACGTGGTGGGCAAAAACACTTTCTTATTTTACCGATAATACCGGACACTGAGCTTTCAGTATCACATACTGGGCCGTTGATCCGAAAAGCAGTTTGCCTACTTTGGATCTTCGCCTGACCCCGATAACAATCAAGTCGATTTCATTTTCCCTGGCGAACTGAACCAGATCTTCCCCGGCCTCCAGTCCGCGAACCGACAGATGGCTTTCACAGGGGATTTTGGCTTCCATGAACTGAGCTTGCGCAAAATCCAGGATATGTTCATGCTTGACAAATTCCTCACGGGGCACTTCCGGTCCGCCGACCATCGACATCACCACTTCCACCCTGGCGTTCATGGCGATTGCATATTCTCTGCTGATTTTCAATACCTCATTGGAAACATTCGTTCCATCAAAAGCAACCATAATTTTCATCAGGTACTCCTGATCCCATGGATAAATATTTTTAACATCGTGTTCTCAATCAGGTCAGGTTGAGAGCATATCAAACAACTTTCCGTAGGCAGCTTCATCAAGTGGTTCAAATCCAGGCTTGTCGGTTTTTACAGCACTTCCGGTTTTGGATTTGACCAGACATTTGGCCCCGCAGTTGCCACATTTGACTTCGAGAGGCCACTGCTCATTTGAAAACTCAGGCAGATCAATTGGAGACTGACATCTGGGACATTTCGTCGTCGGTTTCTTTTTTGCTTCCATTTCGGAAACAATCGGCTGCTGCTCCTGAAGCTCGTTTGCAACTGCCAGCGCCGGTTCGGTATTCAGGGAGATAACCGGTTGGACCGATTCAGCCATAACGGTTCGGGCTTCAACGGGAACGGAAGCTATATCAGCCGGTTCATTATGAATCACATTCATAATGGCTTTCCGAATTCGGTCATTGTCATCCACCCCCCCCAGCGTTTTGAATCTGTCATAATCTTCTTTGGAGAGCGTCAGCTTCACTTCAACGGCATGGGAGTTCAGCAAAGCAGTTTGAAGCTGTCCCAGCGTGGCTGCCATAACAGCCATTCGGGATGCGGTTTCCTGAAGTTGGACCTGCAATTTGCTGATCAAATTGATAACTGGAAGTGTTTGGCCTTCGTAAGATACTTTAGTATCCGCAAGATTGATAATGCTCATATAGATCCTCCCATGAAAACATGCCGAAGCCAGTTGTAACGATAACACCCGCATTCTCAAACCAGGGTTGAAGGAATGGTAAAATAATCAGCAACCCGTCATCATCTGAATTTATCGTACTGTATTATTCCAAATAAGTACAGATTTTTCAATAATCCGATCTATATTTGAGGGCTTTGTAAAAAGTCTTACATTGGTTTTTCCAGTCATTTCGGCAAATTCCGGAATCCAGTTTTTTTAAATAGTTATGAACACCGGCCTTCGCCGAAGTGACGGTGATCGGACTTTTCACGAAACGCCCTTATTTAATTTCATAAGAAAATTCATCCAGCAGCGTTTTATCGCCGATGACGGCCTTGGTTTTGATCTTGTAAATCCCTTTTTCCTTAAAACTGACATCCGCGCCATAGCCGTCATGCATTCCCATGGTAAGGGTTTTCTGCTCCTTGCCGTCCGGTCCGGTAATCAGAAACCCCACCTTTCCAGAAACGGATTTTCCTGCCGGATCGGTGATAATGACGATGAGATGATTGGTAATATCCGGGCTGCTGCTCATACCCGGCATTTCCATCCCTTCCATCCCCTTCATCATGTCATTTCGACCCGCCATATCCAGGATATGGTACATGAGACCATACCCATCCACCGTGCTCTGTCGAAGCATCCGCCCCATGCCGTGACCCGCAGCGGATACCCCAAGCACCGATACTAATCCCAAGAACATCGATATCACCACCATCAGTATTATTTTTTTCATTGTCTTCTCCTTATATTATTGACCCGATAAAAAAACCTCCGGGTTTAACTTCTTCCATCATTTTTTTCGGTATGCGGTACACCCATGACACAAGTTTCACGCCGCTTTATCTTCTCTGTTGACAAGCAATAGAACAGCCGTGAATGTGTATTCACACAATATGACATTTTATGGCCGATTCAAGTCGTTAATCGAAGATAGCGGCCGGAATCCGCACCGACATCATATGGGCGGGATCTACCGATTTTAAATGGCGTTGGGAAAAACGAGAACGGTTTTCCGGTCATCGATTCGGTACCATGAGGTCCGTCTGCTCTCTTGTCGCTTTCAGATGGGTATGTTCTTTCCAGAGTTTATAGATTGCCGGATATACCAGAAGCTCGAGCAGAAACGACGTGATCAGGCCGCCGATCATGGGGGCGGCGATCCGTTTCATCACATCCGCCCCTGCGGATGTGGACCACATGATGGGAAGAAGGCCCATAAAAGCGGCGGCAACGGTCATCATCTTGGGCCGCGCCCGCTTGACGGCCCCATGCAGGATTGCTTCGTCCAGGTCTTCGGAAGAATTCAGTTTCCCCCGTTTTAAGGCATCATCAACCGAAAGATCCAGAAATAGGAGCATGAAAACCCCGGTTTCGGCATCCAGGCCCATCAGCGCAATCATGCCCACCCATGCGGCAATGGACACGTTGTAATGCAGAAAGTGAAACAGCCATATGGCGCCGATGGCCGAAAAGGGAACGGCCAGCATGACCACGGTGGTTTTGAAAGCCGATTGCGTGTTCATATACAGCAGGAAAAAAATCAGAAGAATGGTGATGGGGATGACGATCTGGAGCCGTTCCCGCACCCGTATCATGTTTTCGTACTGGCCGCTCCATTGCAGAATATAACCGGGCTTCAGCGAAACCTTGTCCTGCACCCGCTCTTTGGCCTCCTCCACATAACCGCCCACGTCCCTGCCGGCAATGTCCACATAAACATATCCGGCCAGAAAACCGTTTTCATCCCGAATCATGGCAGGCCCCTGCTCCAGTTTGATATCCGCCAGTTGCGACAGCGGAATCTGAGCGCCTGTCGGCGTCGGCACCAGAACGCGCCGGAGTTTGTCCATGTCCTCACGAAGTTCGCGGGGGTAGCGCAGGTTTACCGGGTAGCGTTCCCTGCCCTCCACGGTGGTGGTGACGTTTTCTCCGCCGATGGCACCGGTAATAACGGCCTGAACCTGAGCGATGGTCAGGCCGTATCTGGCCAACTGATCCCGGCGCGGTTCAAAATCCACGAAATAGCCGCCCACCACCCGCTCGGCAAATACGCTCCGGGTTCCGGGAATATCCCGAATGGCCTGTTCCAGATCGAGCCCTATCCGCTCGATTTCCTTTAAATCCGCGCCGAAAATCTTGATGCCCACGGGCGTGCGGATGCCGGTCGTGAGCATGTCGATGCGGGCCTTGATGGGCATGGTCCAGGCATTGGTAACTCCTGGGATTTGCAGGGCCTTATCCATTTCGGTGACCAGTTCTTCCCAGGAAACATGATCGGGCCAGATCGGGCGAAACAGAAACTTCAGCCGATCCGGAACCCAAGCGGAATACCACCGGTCCTTGCCTCTCCATTCTTTTTCGGGCTTTAGAACCACTGTTGTCTCCATCATGGAAAAAGGCGCCGGGTCCGTGGAAGTATCCGCCCGCCCGGCTTTGCCGAAAACCCGTTCCACTTCCGGAAACGCACGCAGCACCTGATCCTGCGTTGTCAGGAGTTCCTGGGCCTGGGCCACCGAAATGCCGGGAAGCGTTGTCGGCATGTAGAGGATGGTTCCTTCATTTAACGGCGGCATGAATTCGGACCCCAGATTCAGGTAAACCGGTATGCTCAGGGCTACCATCGCAAAGGCTGCGACGATAACGGATCTGGGCCAGGCCAGAACAAACCGGCAGGCCGGATCATAGATCTTGAATATGGTCCGGCTGATGGGGTGGGAATCTTCCGAATAGTACGTGCCGACCAAAGCCTTGGTGGTCAGCCAGGAAAGCCACTCGGGCTTAAATTTAAACGGATCCATCCGGGTAAAAAACATCCGCATGGCCGGGTCCAGGGTAATGGCCAGAATGGCGGCAATCGCCATGGCCAGGTTCTTGGAGTACGCCAGAGGCCTGAACAGCCGGCCTTCCTGATCCACCAGCGCAAAAATGGGCAGAAACGCCACAGCGATGACCAGCAGCGAAAAAAATACCGAAGGCCCCACTTCCATGAGGGCTTCCAGCCGCACCTGGTGAAAATCCCCTTTGCGCCCGTCCGCCTGCCAGTGGTAGAGCTTGTTGTAGGCGTTTTCGACTTCCACGATGGCCCCGTCCACTAGAACCCCGATGGAAATGGCGATGCCGGCAAGCGACATGATATTGACCGTGACCCCCATGAGGTACAGGGGAATGAACGAAATCAGAACCGATACCGGGATGGTGACAATGGGCACAATGGCAGACGGAACATGCCAGAGAAAAATCAGAATGATTATGGAGACGATGATCATTTCAATTTTCAGTTCGTGGCCGAGCGTATCCAGAGCGCGGGTGATGAGGTCCGAACGGTCATAGGCGGGAAGGATCTCCACCCCTTTGGGAAGGTAGGGGGTAAGTTCCTTGAACTTTTCCTTAACCCGGCCGATCACGTTCAGGGCGTTTTCCCCGTGACGCATGACCACGATGCCGCCCACGGCATCGCCTTTTCCGTCCAGATCGGAAACCCCGCGGCGGATTTCAGGCCCCAGTTCCACCTTGCCGATGTCTTTTAAAAGCACCGGCGTGCCGCCCGGTGTGACCTTTACCACGATGTTCTCAAAATCCGCGATACTCCGGCTGTATCCCCTGGCCCGAACCATGTATTCGGCGCCTGAAAACTCGATCAACCGCCCCCCCACCTCATTATTGGATTCCCGGATGACGGATGAGAGCGCAATGAAGGAAATCCCATAAGCCGACAGACGGTTGGGATCGACCGTGATCTGGTATTGTTTGACAAACCCGCCGATGGATGCAACTTCCGCAACTCCCGGAACAGACTGAATGGCGTACCGCAGGGTCCAGTCCTGATAGGAACGAAGCTGATCCAGGGAATAACCACCGGTATGGTCCACCAGCGTATATTGATAAACCCATCCCACGCCGGTCGCATCCGGACCCAGCTCGGTCTGCACGCCGGCGGGAAGCCGGGACTGAATTTTGGAAAGATACTCCAGAACCCGCGACCTTGCCCAGTAGATATCGGTACCGTCTTTAAAAATGACATAAACATAAGAAAAACCAAAATCCGATAAGCCGCGGATCGCCTTGACGTCCGGAGCACCGAGCAGGGTTGAGACGATGGGATAGGTAACCTGATCCTCGATGATGTCCGGAGAACGATCCCATTTGGAGTATATGATGACCTGGGTGTCGGACAGATCCGGCAGCGCATCCAGACGGATGGAATCAAGCGCGTAAAAGGCCATGGCCATGACGGCGATCGTGAGCATGACAACCAGCAGGCGATGCGTCGCTGAATATGCGATGATCTTTTTTATCATGGCCCGACCTGTTTTTTCGCAGCCATCGCCGTATCGATAAGCGCCCGGAGACGGGATTCGGAATCCAGCAGAAAATTGGCTTTTACCACCACCCGCTCATCCGCACTCAAACCCGACAGCACCTGAATTTTTCCATTGCTTCTAGCCCCTGCCTGCACCTGGCGGGGTTCGAACCGGCCGTCGCCTTTATCCACGAAAACCACCTGACGGGTCCCCGAATCCATGACCGCGGAGTCGGGAATGACGATGCTCTCCCCGTAATCGATCATAAGATTGACATCCACAAACATACCGGGCTTCAGGCGCAGATCCTTGTTTTCGAAATTGAACCGGAGTTTCAGGGTTCGGCTCTCCCGGTTCAGGTATGGATAAATATAGGCGATTTTTCCGGTAAGGCGAAGCGACGGATCATAGGTTGTTGTCAGAACGCCTTCCTGTCCGACATGCACGTCGCGTATTTCGTATTCATACACCTCGGCATCCACCCAGACAATTGACAAATCCGTAACCGTGTAGAGTTCCATTCCCGGTTTGACTTCCTGGCCCGGAAATATGTCCTTGGCGGTCACGAAACCGTCGGCCGGAGAAAGCAAGGTGACCGTTCGCCGGGGTCTTCCGGTCCGTTCAA
>AMWB02168906.1_pt1 | contig 13852 bp, 11 predicted proteins | sample 200311 | NCBI WGS metagenome assembly AMWB02 (sample SAMN02737377, study PRJNA173069) | bioreactor metagenome | biome: anode biofilm in microbial fuel cells | place: USA: California | collected 2010-12-16 | reverse complement strand
TATTGAACATTATACGGTCCGGTCGATAAAACAATACGCCGACAGGATTAATGAGTATTCATCTCTTTCCGCGAATGAAAGGTCGGCGGAAATTAAAGTCGGTTTCTTCTATCTTTTTTTCAGACCGTGCTTCGACTTCATGCAGAAATATATTTTTCAATTGGGATTTCTTGACGGAACAAGAGGACTTATGGTGTCTTTCTTTCACCTGTACACGAAACTCCTTATGTATATGAAAATATGGGAAATACAAAACCGGAAGAATAAATGAACACATATAAACGTCTGTTAAGTTATCTCAAGGAATTCAAGCGAGTTATTTTTCTCTATGTCTCTACGTCTTTGCTCTTTTCCGTGTTCAGCGTTCTTTCTGTCTATCTTACTATTCCTCTTTTGAAAACTCTTTTTCTCGGCAGCAGTCCGCCGGGAAATACGGATACTTCTGCAGGAATCGCCGGCCTGTATCAGAAACTGCAAAGTGCTTTCGATCAGTTTATTTTTTCAAGCGGTAAGGAAAACGCCCTTATCACTATATGCCTGCTTATAATCGCGGCATACCTGCTGAAAAATTTAACGGGCTTCCTGCAGTCGATGCTGATGCAGACCATCGAAAACAGAATGGTCGTTAAAATCAGAATGCAGTTGTACGAGCGTTTGAATCAACTATCACTGAGATTTTTTACGAGTGAAAAAACGGGCAACATTCTGTCGAGAATGACAAACGACATCACGAACATCCAAAGCGGCATCTCCGCACTCTTCTACGACCTGCTCAAGGAACCGCTCGTGATTATTATCTTCCTGTTTCTCGCCCTCTCCATAAGTTGGCAGATGACTGTGATCGCTTTTGTCGTCTTCCCCGTAACCGTTTTTATTATTTCAAAAATCGGCTCATCGCTTAGAAGAAGAAGTATAAGGGTGCAGGAAAAACTTTCCGACCTTCTCAGCATAGTTACGGAAACTATTTACGGAGCAAAAGTAATACGCATTTTTTCCGCGGAAAAATACAGGAACAATATTTTCAGCAAGGAACTCTCGCGGTTTTATCACCTTACTATGCGCTCGGTTCGCGCCAGTGAACTTACATCTCCTTTGACCGAGACTCTGTCCATTATTTCAGGGGTTCTCGTCATCTGGTTCGGCGGACGCGAGATTATCGTCAACAATAACCTGAAACCCGAAGAATTCCTCGGCTTCCTTTTCATTCTCTTTCAGATAATTCCTCCTATTAAGAATCTGAGCACCGTTTATAACCGCCTCCAGAAATCTTTTCCGTCAGCGGAACGGATTTTCGAGATTATTGACCACCCTCTCGAAGTTGAAAACAAAAAAGACGCGGTGCAAGTCGATAGTTTTGAAAAATCCATCGAGTTCAGGAACGTTTCATTCGGTTACGAAAAGGATAAACCCGTTCTTGAGAACATTAATCTGACTATCGATAAATCCCGTATAGTCGCCGTCGTCGGCTCTTCAGGCGCGGGTAAATCGACTATGGCGGATCTGATTTCAAGATTCTACGACGTCGTCTCCGGTGAAATTCTCCTTGACGGTATGAACATTAAAGATATTGATATCACCTCCCTTCGTAAACTTATTTGTATCGTCCCGCAGGAAATTATACTTTTTAACGATACTATACGCAACAATATAATTTTCGGTAAGGAAAATGTAAGTGAAGAGAAACTCGTCGAAGTTTGCAGGTATGCCAACGCGCACGATTTTATTGTCAACACGGAAAAGGGTTACGACACTGTTATCGGCGAAAGAGGTCTGAAACTTTCAGGGGGACAGAAACAGCGCTTATCTATCGCGAGAGCGCTTTTAAGAAATCCGCAGATACTTATCCTCGATGAAGCGACTTCCTCACTCGACAATGAATCCGAAAAACTAGTTCAGGAAGCGCTCGATAAACTTATGAGCAATCGAACTTCTGTCGTAATCGCGCACAGACTCTCGACTATAATTAATGCCGATAATATTTTTGTTCTGGATAATTGTAAAATCGTTCAGCAGGGCAGACATAAGGATTTGATGTCCGACGATAAGGGAATTTACAGGAAACTTTATGAACTACAATTTGCGGAATAATATTGAACAGGGAAAAAATACTCCGGCTTACTGACAACATTATCATTGTATTTCTTACCGTACAGATTTTTTCAGTCGGCTTTTCAATAGCATTGTCGTCAATATCTTTCGGAATATGGGCGGGATTGTGGATTCTTCAGTTGATTTTCTACAGGAATCTGGGACTGTCTCCTGAAATGCGGAATGAACTTAAAATCCTTACCCTGTTCATCCTCGCATTCATCTTCTTTGACGTACTTTCGCGCGTATTCGCGGTTTTACCGGAAAATCCTCTCCTGAGCCTTAAACGTTACCTGCTGTTTCTGATACTTTATGCCTGTATCGCTAAGATTAAAACCGGAAAAGAACTATACGGCATGCTGAAAGCGGTTTTGCTGGCAATGTCGGTTATATCCCTGATAGAAATCATTCTGTTTGCAGTTGCTCTCCCCTCCTTTATAGGAAAGATGAGCCTCGGCGAAATTCGCCTTGATGCATTTGCGCATTCAATTACCACAGGTGAGATAAAAATGCTCGTGTTCATCTCACTCTTTCCCCTCGTGTTCGTTAAGGGGGAAAATATTCTGCCGAAAAAATATCTTATTCCCGCTCTCGCTCTGATTTTAATTTCGCTTTATATCACTCAGAGCAGGAACGTCTTCGTAGCAGTTTTCGTCTGTTTAATAATTACAGGTATTGTAATCAATAGAAAATTTCTTTTTGTGTTCCTTGTCTCCGCTGCCGTTCTTTTTGCCGTTCTGCCTTCGCAGTTAAGAGAAAGGATTACAAGCATCGCTGACCCGTCTCACCCGAGCAATAACACGAGATTGATTATGTGGAACGTCGGCTGGAAAATGTTTCTTGATAGACCCCTGCTCGGCGTCGGAGACAACGAATTCCGGGATGTTTACAAATTATATAGACAAATCGAATTTGACGGTGAAGGCTCACACCTTCATAGCAATTACATTATGGTTCTCGCGACTCACGGTATACTCGGAATGGCCGCCTATCTCGGCTTCTTCATCGTTCTGTTCCTTAAACACCTGAAGTTCTACAGGGCAAAACCGCCGGGGAGCGATAAACTTCTCGTTTTCGGATGCCTCCTCGCGGTTATCTCATTCCACGTGTCGGGGATTTTCGAGTGGAATTTCGGAGACTGGGAAATACTTACTCTGCTCGTGTTCTTCGCGTCACTGCCGTTTGTAATTTCAAATCTGAATGCGGTCGATGCCCGCGGGAACGGACGTTTACATTAAATATTCTATTTTCATTTTAATTTATTACTTATAACTTGTGCTGATAAAAAGAAAGGACTTAAATGGAAGACGATAAATTATCACAGTTGTTTTATTCTCTTGTCTATTCTTTCCAGATGCAGACCTGGATGAGCCTCGGCAAGATTAAAAGCCCTGTCAGCGACAAACTCGAGAAGGATTTGAACGCGGCGCAAACCACTATCGACATACTCGATATGCTGAAAGCAAAAACAAAAGGTAATCTCGACGATGATGAGTCCAGATTCATCGAGCACGTCGTCGCAGAATTGAAGTTAAACTACGTCGAAGAATCGAAAAAAGAAACCGAAGAACCTAAAACCGAATGAATATGACTTTCGGAATACTCGGCAATAAAACAAAACCCGGCATTTCGGGCGTGATATTGGAAATACTCGAGTTCCTTATTTCAAATAACATTGATTTCTATATTCACGATAAATTCAGTGAGTCGGTAAGTCTGAAAATTCCGAAGAGCAAATTCCTTTCCGGCAGACGCGTACTTGATAAATCTGACTTCATTATATCGATAGGAGGCGACGGCACTTTCCTGAACTCTGCGAGAATAATCGGGAAAAGCGGTAAACCCGTCATCGGCATCAATCTCGGTACTCTCGGATTCATGGCGGACATAATGCCGAATCAGATAAAACAGGTGCTGAAGGAAATTGTATCCGGTAAGTATCTTATCGCCGAACTTTGCATGCTGAATTGCTCGGTCGGCGGGAAACACCTTTTTGACGCTCTGAATGAAATCGTAATCGATAAATGCGATTCGATTAAAATGGTTGAACTTGAGATTTTCTATAATAAAGACTTCGTGGGTAAGTTCTATGCCGACGGCGTGCTCATTTCCTCTCCTACAGGCTCTACTGGATATTCACTCTCTTCGGGCGGCCCGATAGTGTCCCCTATCAGCAAGGTTTTCATTATAACTCCGATTTCTCCGCATTCACTTAGTTTCCGGCCCGTAATTGTTCCCGATGACGGGAAGATTTTAATTAGAACTGTCAGCAGGGAAAATATCAGGATTACTTCGGACGGTTATAACAGTATCGTTCAAAAACCGCCCGTCGAAATTTGTATCGCGAAAACAGATTACTCTCTAAAAACAATAAAGAGACTGAATTGGTCGTACTTTAGCACGTTGAATAAGAAACTCTTGTGGGGCGAGGATGTGAGGAAAACAAGAAGGTGATTAGTACGGGATTCCGTCCGCCGCGGGAGGCTTTGTCTTGCCTATGAACCCGATGAGAACGAGAATTGTAATTAGATAAGGTAACATTTGTATTATTTGCGACGGAAGGAATGAGCCCGATATCTGAAGCGTGATTTCAAGCCCTTCGAAAAACGCGAACATTAAACAGGCCAAAAATATGTTGACGGGTTTCCACTTTCCGATTATCATCGCCGCTATGGCTATGTATCCCCTGCCCGCTATCATCCCGTCGCTGAATGAACTCTGGTTTGAAGCAAGCCATATTCCGCCTAACGCCGAAAGCGCTCCGCATACAAGCACACCGTACATCTTGTATAACCTGACCTTTACGCCGAGCGTCTCTGCAGCTTCGGGATTTTCCCCGACCGAACGTAGCCGTAAGCCAAACCTGGTCCTGAACAACACATACTGTGAAATAAAAACAAGCGCGAATCCGGATATTATTATATAATCCCCGGCTACTTTTCCGATTACCGGTATGTCGCTCACGAAAGGCAATCCGGGTATCTGTTGGAAATTCGGTGTGTTGCTCGAACTTTGATATACCAGCATCATCAAAAATTTCGCCGTGCCCGCCATCAGTAGATTAAATCCGACACCCGTTACTATCTGGTTTATCTTTAACTTTATGGTAAGAAAAGCGTACAGAGAACTGAAAAGCAATGACACTATAACGGATAGTATAACACTCAGAAAAGGATTTCCGAAAGAAAGCGTGAAAAAAGCGTAACTGAACGCGGAAATAATCATGAATCCTTCAATGGCGATATTTATCACACCGCCGCGCTCCGAAAAATTCGCCGCGCTGGCTCCGAGATAGTACGGAGTGAACATCCTGAGCACCTGCGCGAGAAATGTCAACGATAATATGCTCTCAATCAAATTACTCTTCCTTTAAATAATATATTTTTACCGCCTTATCAACAGCAAGTATTGATAGTATTACAAGAGCCTGAAAAACAAGCATTATTTCCTTCGGAACTGCCGTATTCACCGCGAGCCCGCCATAATCCAGCACGCCGAATAATAATGCCGTGAATATTATTCCAATCGGATTGTTCTTTGCCAGAAGCGTCACCGCTATGGACGTGAATCCAAGATTATTCGAAAAACCAAATTCATAATAACCCTTGTATCCGAAAATAAAATTTATCCCGACGAATGATGTCAATCCCGCTCCGATTAGAAATGACCACAGAATTATCCTGTTTGTCTTCACGCCGAGATAACGCGACGCTACTGGGTTTAAACCTACAGAACGTATTTCGTAACCGTATCTTGTTCTGTAGAATATGTAATACATTAAAATTGCCAGAAGTATAGCGACGAAAAATGTTATGTTTGCCGATGAGCCCTGAAACAAGGACGAATACTCTGATAGTTTGGGTATGAAAGCGGCTTCAAGTATCTTTTCTGTCCTGACCGTTGATTTTACCGCGAGAAATTCTATCAGCAGGTAATTGACGAGTGCAAGCGCTATGAAATTCATCATTATAGTTGTAATTACCTCACTGACTCCTCGCTTGATTTTAAGATAAGCCGGTATCAACCCCCATAAAGCCGATGCCGCGAATCCTCCCGCTATCGCTGCAGGCATTACCATCAACCCCAGATAATCGTCAAACGTGTATGCGATTACGCTCATTACAAACGCTCCGATATTCAACTGCCCCTCTGCTCCGATGTTGAATAACGAAGCCTGAAAACAAAGTGCCAGACCGCATCCGCAAATTATTAAAGGCGTCGCCTTGAATAACGCCTGCCCGAATCCGTATCCGGTCCCGAATACCTCTCCCGCAAGCATCGAGTATATATGTATGGGATTCCTGCCGATTACCGTTAATAGCAGTGAAGTGAGAAGTATCGTGACTAAAAGCGATATCGTGATTGATAGTATGTTCGCTTTAACTTTCCGGCTCAAGATGCCGCTCCTATCATCGCTTTTCCTATCCGCGTCATGAATTCCTTTTTAACCTCATCGTCGGAAAATTCAAACTCGGATCTTGCGTATTCGCTTGCGATCTTCCCTTTGTATATTACTCCTATCCTGTCTGATAATTTCAATATTTCCTCAAGGTCTGAAGAAATTATCAATATTCCCTTGTTCTTGTTCCGTTCCTCTATGATAATCTTGTATATGAATGCCGATGAGTTTATGTCCACTCCTCTCGTCGGATGAACCAGCACCATTAATTTATTGTCCAGTCCGGTCTCCCTTCCGAAAATCACTTTCTGCTGATTTCCGCCCGATAACGACTCAAGCGCTGCAGTCTCATCTGACAGCCTTACGTCGTATTTATCGATTAAGTCTCTCGCCTTCTCCCTTATTCTTTTCTTGTCGAATCGTATCGAATCGCGCTCCCTTAGCATTACATTTTCTCCTATCGAGAATTCCTTTATCATCCCTTTGCCTATCCTGTCGTCCGGCACTATCGATATGTCTTCCGCGTTTATTATTAGTTCGCCGCTATGACAGCGCTCCGTTCCGAGTATCGCTTCGGTTATTTCGCTCTGTCCGTTCCCTTCCACTCCGCATATTCCGTATATCTCTCCGCTGCCTACGGTGAAAGTGATTCCGCGAAGTTTTTCAATGTTATCCTTTTTTAATGTAACATCCTTGAAAGACAGCAGGATTTCCTTCTCTTCGAATTTCTCCCTCACCTGGGGCATGCTTGCCGTTTCGACCTGACCGATGATTTCCCCGCTTAATACGTCGAGGTCAAGACCTTCGGCGTCTACTTCATATACAAGCCTGCCTTTTCTCAGCACCGAAACGCGGTCCGATAGTTCTTTAATTTCATTCAGTTTGTGTGTTATGAGGATTATCGTCTTGCCCATCTCCTTGAATTTCCTGATAATCCTGAAAAACTCTTCGACTTCAACGGGTGATAGTACGGACGTTGGTTCGTCAAATATCAGTATTTCGGAATTGCGGAATAAAAGTTTTAGTATTTCCACTTTCTGCTTCTGACTTATGCTTATGTCGCAGACTCTATCTTCGGGCGATATTCCGAGATTATACTTGTCAATTAACTCTATTATTCGCCGTCTTGTCTCTTGAACTACTATCGCTCCCCTTTTCACAGGCTCGCTGCCAAGTATAACATTTTCAAACACCGTAAAATCTTCTATGAGTTCGAAATGCTGGTGCAGCATTCCGATGTTGTTCGCTATTGCTTCCAGCGGACTCCTGAACCTGCGTGCCTCGCCTTTAATCAATATCTCTCCTGAATCGGGCACGTACATTCCGAACAATATCTTCATCAGCGTGCTTTTTCCGGCTCCGTTTTCACCGATTATCGAATGTATCGTATTCTTCGTGATGCCGAACGAAATGTCCTCGTTCGCGGTGAAATTACCGAATCGCTTCGTAATATTACGAAATTCTATGAAGTGCCTTATCTCTGCTCTCATTAAAAATCAATGCGGAATGTGCCTGAAAAGTAATTGTCTTTGTATTTTGTAGAATTGTAAAGAAGATTGTAATTGACAAACTTATACGAGAAATCAAGGAAGAACTGCCTTATCGGCTGCCAGACAAAACCGAAGTTTATAATGTCCCTGTCAACCCTGTCGCCGTCAAGAAATTTGTTGTCCCTGTCAACGTCGCCGTCACCCCTGTTTAATTCTCCTCCGTAATTCGCTATCAGCGTATCACCGTGAAGTGTGACTCTGCTCGCCGACCTCTGATGCTGGTAAGTCAAATTGACTCTTAGCCTGTTGTATATATTCGCGCTTAGTTTGAGCGCTATCTCATCGGAGTTTGGCGGAAGATTATGCCCCAGCGGCAGTGTCCAGTTCGTGTACTGGCTCTTGTTTGTCCTGTGTGTGTAAATGAATGGCGTCAGTTTGGTGTATTCAGCCGCTGCTGATAACGTTGGAATGCTGAATGCGTCTGTCCATAACACTCCGACCTGATAAGCAAACCTGTTATCGGGTGAAGGCGATTTGAATAATGTCGAAAAATTCAAATCGTCTATGAGAAGTGTCGTCTGCAATGCGACGTCCTTTATCGGATGAATCTCGCAATCAAATCCCATTATGGCGTTGTTCTTGTTCGATGGCTGATTCTCGCCCGCGTTGTAATCCGCCGACCTGAGAAAACTCAACGGATTCAGATACGTAAAATTAAAATAACTGTCCGCGATTACGATTGATTCCCAGAACCCGAACCGAAGCCCCCGCGTTAGATTGATGTCGAGCCTGTGAGTCGCTATGCTCTTGCTCATTATGTCCCGCCCGAGCGAGTCGCCTTTAAGGCTTCCGTACATGAACGAATACTGAAGCGATTTGTACTCCGCTTCGAGCCTTATAAAACTGAATGGAACCGAGTTTGTCGAAAGAAACATCTTGTCAACGTATCCGAAACCGTATGTCATCGCTTCCTTGCCCGCAACCAGCGAAAGCCATTCGCCGGGCGTGCTGTACTTGATGTACCCCTCGTACGTGTCGAAATTGTTTCCTTCGTAACGGAACTTTGTATTCGCTTTTAATTTTGGATACACGTTAATCGCGTAGTCTATATCCTTCTGCTTGCCCGATAACTTCTGCCCGTTGGACATCCTGAGGTAATAACCCACTGACCCGAACAGCGTCCCTCTTATACGTGTTCCAAGTTCACCGAGAGCAATCGAATTGTTTCCGAGAGAATCAGCCTTTGAACCTTTCTGAGAAACAATACCTGTGACGTCCCAGAAAAATGTTGCGTTTGAATCCGCGTAAGCGTATAGATACTTCTGTTTGCTGTCCTTGAACACCGAAAATGACTTGACGTCCGAGAAAAAAGAGTATGAATCGGATAATGACTTCTTAATGTCGTATGAATACTCGACCAGAAAATCATCGAGTATTTTCCTGTCCACACCCGATAATTTGTCCCTGCTGACTCTTATTTCCTGAAGAAAGTTCCCTATCTTATTCCTTGAGATTGGAAGCGATGCAGAATTAAACCCGGTGATGACGTTCTTCAGACTCATCCTCTTCAGAAAATCATAAACCGGATGGTCAACCGGCGTGTACTCCATTTGAGCAAGTGCGAAATTCGATATGGCAAGGAATAAGAGTATTATTTTTTTCATCAGGAACTTCTCGCTTTTTTAAAAATAATGTTATAAAATGCTTTGAAAAAATATTTAACGTCTGTCTTGAACTTGCTTTTCTCGTACTCTAAAAGATATTTCTTCTCCGATTCAACAATCTCCTCAAGCGATTTCGGCATGTCCGCGTAATATGGAGGCACTAGCCCCGGTTTGTTCTTTATACGGAGTTTCTTGACCTCGTCTGAATATAAATCAAAATAATGCTTCGATAACGGTCTTACACCTACTATCTTTAAATCACCCTTGAGCACGTTGAAAAGCATCGGCAATTCATCAAGCCAGTACTTCCTCAAAAATTTTCCCCATGACGTTATCCTGAAATCGTTCTTGAACTTCCCGCCTTCCTTTAAATTGTGCATGTCGTAAAGATATCCCTGAAGATATTCCGAATAAGGATTCATTGTCCGTATTTTGTATACTTTGATTATCTTTCCGTTCTTGCCGACCCTCTTCATCTTGTAAAGCAGACCCATCTGATATGTCCCGACAGTTAAAGGCCCTTTGACTTTTTTGGCGACGAAATAAAGCAGGTTGTTTATTTCCCGCGAATCCCTTATCTCAAATCCGATTGAGTATAACCGTCCGAATACCTCCGATTTCGATATCGCGTTATTTCTCGTCCTTAGCCAACTGATGTTTATTTTTTTTGTGATGGCGAGTTTCGGAATTATCCTGTTTAATACGAAATCAAGAAAATACGCTGGCATCCTCGTGAACATCGGAAACCTTCCGTATATGTGCTTCTTCCTTTGCTCGTATGTTTCCGCGCATCCTATGAAGTAACCTGAATTGTATAACTTCTCGTTTGTTACGTAAAAGAGCCTGTTCAAATCATCGAAGTAATTGATTTTTCTTAGATTTATCAGGTTCTCTACTGGCTTGGATATTGTCTCGATGTTGAAAATTGTCGCGGTGTCTAATATCCTGGTGTTCTCGTGAAACGGATTTATGAATTTGAGAATATAAGAGAGTACAGATTCGTCAATCTGGTTTAAAGGCTTGTTTTTTTCCTTATATTCAAAAATTGACTTAAACAATCACCCCGTTTTCATTAGATGACTTAAGTTATTTAAATTTTTCAAAGTAATCAGTATTATTTTTAATATCTTTAATGCTGTCGGGATACGAATCAATTAACTCGACAAGAAAACCCGTTACGTCAATCTTATCCTTCAGCATTACGCGTCTCCTCCGTTGCCACTCTTCTTTCAGATTTTCAAAGGACATCAGTTCTTTTATTTTTGCCGTAAGCGAATCAAATTCCCCCGGCTTGAAACCGAAAGCGAGTTTGTATTTTTTTTCCTGCTGCTCAAGATAGGATATCCTCCCGACGAATGAATTCAACCTCAGCGAAGGCGTCCCGAGAACTGCCGCCTCATTCGTCATTGTCTGGCTGTCGCCGATAAACATGTTGGAATAATAAAGCAGCGAGAATATTTCCTCGGGCTTCGATTTTAACTGGTACTCCTCAAATTCGCATTCTATTCTGTCCTCTGTCGTTATGAAAACTTTTCCGTATTCTTTTAATGTATTGATTAATTTCCGCTTCTGCTCGTGGCTTAATCCCTTGATTCCGATGTCGTGATGCGCCTTGAACGCGTTGAACCTTAGTATGAAGAATTTTTCATTCTCCTTTATTCCAAGCGATTCCGGTACTTTCCTGTCGGGTGTGAATCTGTTCGGATGAAGATATGCGAGTTCGTGAAATCCCGGGTAAACAATGTGGCTCTGCTTTTTCCGCTCGTATGCAAGCACATCCGGCGAAACCAGATAATCCGCGAAGGGATGTGCGAATTTTGAGAATAATGGCTCGACGCTTGAGTCGTCGTCGTCAAAAACAAATGATTTCATTCTCGATATCTTGGACGCGTGGGCTATCGTTATGGATGTCCCTATTCCGAGATCAATATCCAGTTCGTTTACTATGTTCTTTATCGAATTATCATATTGAAACTGGCGCAGCGTCTTGCCGATTATTGAATCGGACTTGAATCCGTATTCTATGAACCTTATACCGTATGTCTTTAAAAGTACTTTGGCAGCGGGTATGTCTTTTACGGCTATGTAAACATTGTGCTCCCGCTCTTTCATTATTTTTATGAAATTCCTGAATAAATGAACGTGTGCGGGATGACATATGTCGATTAATAAATTCATCTGGCGTGAATATGTGTTTTGTATTTTATTGCCGCGCTTCCGTGCAGATATATGACTACATCGTTTATGATTCCCTTTGTCTTCTTCGCCTGCTCCGCGCCGCATTCAATCATATATCCGTCTTTTGTTGCTGAATATTCACGGTAACCGGTATCAGCAAGGAATTGTCTTGACGCTCCTGTCAGTCTGTCCTCTGTAAATATGAAGGGAAGATGTTTTGAAATGGATTTCCTGGCTCCGAGAATTACTTTTGCGTCTCCGCCCTCGGTATCAGACTTTAAAAAATCAAGCCTCTCGATTCCGTTCATTTCCAGATAGTCATCTACTGTGACAACCTTCGCCTGCTCTGTCGTGTATTCGCTGAATCCAGTCTCCCTATCCGTACTTTCGAGCGCGGCTTGCGTATCTATCCTTATCATTCCGATTAAGGGTATTTTTAAATTCGATGCTCCCGTGAAATCGCTCACGGCAAGGTTTTCGACCTTGACGTTGTCAAACCCTGTGAAATACCGCGAAAGTATTTCGTAATTCTTCGTTACAGGCTCGAATAAAAAAAGTTTTATACCGCGTCCCCTTTGCCTGCAGAGACGAATTCCATACTGCCCCAGATTCGCGCCTATGTCGAAAAACACATCGCCCTCGCTGAGTATTTTTTTCAGCAGTCCCGTAATTTCATACTGTTTACCCGACAGGTATTTGATGCGTATCTTAAAAAACTTGAATCCCGTGTATTTGCTTTCACCGAAGATTCGGTGAATTAGATATTTCTGCCCGAAATGCTTAGTCCGCTTTTCCATTGTTTATGTACTTAATTACTGCGTCATAGATTAGTTCCGACACATCCGACCATTCTGACTTGAGGTCTTCTCTGAATTTTTTCTGATTAACCTCAAGATAATTCATTTTCTTCAACTGCAACACTCTCTCCACTACGTCCCCGGGCTTTACGTGAAACAATATATTCTTGTTCACGAGTATCATATTTGCCTTCATATTCCTGAAACCGCAGTAAATGCTCGGAACACCGAGCATTGCGCCTTCCCTTGCCATGCTGTCTCCCGATGATATTACCAATTTACTGTAATAGATTATGCTGTGTATGTCCTTTATCGGCTCTTCGAGTATCTGCCATTTGTCCGGATAATATCCTGCCTTCTTTTTGTTCTCAAGCGATAATATAACGTTTTCACCCTTGTCAAAATCCCTTGCGAACGTTGCGATTATATTCGCCTTCTGCTTTGAATAGTTCAGTGATCCGGTGCTTATTTCTCTTATAAATACGTAATCCTTTACCTTGAGCCTGTATTCGTCAAGAACCGAAGGATTAGGCGTGAAATACTTCGGCGACAGGTACGCCCATTCCTTTAATGCTTTGAAGTTCCTTATGTTCCCGTAATTCTCGATTATCGGGGGAAAAAACAACTGCGTAGCGGTTAATTTCTCGAGTATCGTATTTAATCCTCGCTCAGGGTCGTCGTCAAACTGAAGATTAGGCAGTGAAAATAGTTTCAATACCCCGCCGAAATTGAAACTTCCTACGCCTAAACCGATGTCGTACCTGTTTTTGTTTAGATATTTAAACAACTGGAAAAATCTTCTCAGGTTCGCATCGAATATTACGGATAATTTCGATCCTCTGTGAAGTCCTATCCTGACTAATTTGAAATCCCGGAATTCCTCTTTCACGATTAGTGGCAGCTGTCCTCTGTCTAAATAGATTATCGTTACGTTATGACCGTCGTTCAGAAGACGCCTCGCCGCTACCTTGAAGAAATTCACGTGAGCAGGATGCCCTATGTCTATCGCAATTTTCATTTTCTTCTCCGTATTATCTGCCATAACCTGAATCCCTTTTTCGAAATTTTCATTACTGACGGCTTATGAGCCAGTTCAAATCGCCCGGTGTTTATTTCAATTCCGCCGAACTTCTTCTTGAAGTCACGAACCCCGTATTCTTTTCCGGGACTCCCCGCTCCTCCAAAGTCAAATGTTCGGTATCCGTTATTCGCGCCCCACTTTATTACTTCCCACGT
>AMWB02136618.1_pt1 | contig 13865 bp, 9 predicted proteins | sample 200311 | NCBI WGS metagenome assembly AMWB02 (sample SAMN02737377, study PRJNA173069) | bioreactor metagenome | biome: anode biofilm in microbial fuel cells | place: USA: California | collected 2010-12-16 | reverse complement strand
AATATCGTGTACTGGCCGGTACTGTGCGGCCGAATGATTACTGCCGGGGTTATGGGGCTGATCAGGCCTTTTCGGTATCTGATGATCACCGAAGCCCTGCTGGAGTTTCTCAGTCCCGAGGAAGTGGATGCGGTTGTGGCGCATGAAATTGGTCATGTCCGCAAAAAACACCTGCAATTTTATCTTTTTTTCTTTGCCGGTTACATGCTCATTTCCTATACCCTGTTTGATGTCATTCTGATCGCTATCCTCTATGTTCCGCAACTCTACCCCCTGATGGAACAGGTTCAGGGACGACAGTCAACCGCGACGTCGGCTTTGTTCAGCATCGGCGCCATCTGCTCATTTTTAATTTATTTCCGGTATATTTTCGGCTACTTCATGCGAAATTTCGAGCGCCAGGCAGACGCTTTTGTGTTTACCCTGTTCAGCAGCTCGCTGCCGCTGATCACAACGCTTCAGAAAATCGCCATCACCAGTGGTCAGCCGGCGAACAAGCCCAACTGGCATCATTACAGCATTTTGGAAAGAATTGGTTTCCTGCGGAAATGCGAAGCGGATCATTCCTGGATCAGTCAGCATGACCGAAAAATACGCCGGAGCATCGCCGTTTATCTGGTGGGAATCCTGATGATCGGTGCACTGGGGTATGCCCTGAACTGGGGCGATGCCGGTAAAAAGCTGAATGCCCATCTCTTTGAGCAGGTCCTGCTGCGGGAAATTGAAAAAAATCCAGATAATCCAGTCGCGTATAATGTTCTGGGAGATACCTATGTGCTTGCCAGGAATCTCGAGAAGGCGAAGCAAGCCTATGAAAAGACGATTTTACTGCAGCCGGATAACTTCTCGGCCCTGAACAACCTGGCCTGGATTCTGGCCACCAGTGAAGACGAGGCTTTCCGGGATCCCCCGCGCGCCGTGCTTCTTGCCGCAAGGGCCGCCGAATTGAAGCCGTCTTCCCAGATCCTGGATACATTTGCGGAATGCCTGTATCGCAACGGTCAGTTTGCAGAGGCAATTTATATCGGTGAAAAAGCGCTGCTTTCGGCAACCGGCGATCGAAGCTATTTTGAAAAGCAGCTTGAAAAATTCCGCAAAGCGTCCGGTCCACCGTGAGAGCGTAAGGGTGCCAAATCGTAAAACGGTTCGCTCTCACCCTCTCACGACTTCACGATTTATTTAAAGTCGGCCAACTGGATGGCCTTAGAATTTCGATATCCCGGGTATTCAGGATGTCTTTGGCCTGTGTTTCCAAAAGCGTCGAAGGTCCGGACAACATCACCTGCAGCCTGCCGGTTCGCTTTATTTGCGCTGCAACATCCGGGTGCGTATCCAGAAATGCCGCCGCTGTTTCAGCCAGTGCATCATCCCCGTTAACCACCTGAACCTGTCTGCCGATTTTTCGCTGTATCACGGGCGACAGAAGCGCATAGGGGGTGCTGGCCAGAATGAGCGTGTCTATCTGGCGGGTCTTTAACGGAATCAGGTATTTTTTGACGATCATGGCAGTTACCGGTTTTTTCAGCCACCCTTCATCGATGAGGGGAATCAATAGCGGAGCGGGCGTGCAGTAAATGCCGGCCTTGGGGCATTGTTCCCGAATTTTTTCCGGATAAAGCTCGCTTCCGATAACGGCACGGCTGCCGATAATGCCAATGCGTTGATGTCGGGATTTGAAGATCGCCCGGTTTACCGTTGTGGTGATGATGTTCAGAACCGGTACACCGGTGCTGACTTCTGAAATTGCGGTTCCGGTGCTGATGGAAATCGTATGAGAGGCAATCAGGATCAACTTTGCTCCCAGCCCGACCAGAAATGCCGTATTTTGAATGGCATGTTGCTTCATTTTGTCCGGATTGAAGGTGGTTGCCGGAAAAACGTGCAGATTGTCGCCGAAACACAGCACTTCCAGTCCGGGCATTTTTTCCCGAACTGCCCGCGTCACGATCATACTGTCCAATCCAGAACCAATAACTCCTATCATCTTTATTACCCCGGGTGTGAATAGAAAATTCTGTTGACTCGTTTGACCCATACAGATTATGCATACAGGAAGATATGTTATCTATAACATTCCTTGCAGCATCACTCAAGGAGGACATGACATGGAAAGCCGAATATCCAAGGCATTAAATCTCAAACATCATCCGATTGCGCTCCTCTGGTCGAATCAGAAACCGGTTGGGGCCATGCAGTTCAAAGAAAACAAATGGGGATGCATCATGTGGCTTGTCGCCAACGCTGCCAAAGGAAATGTGTCTGTCTGTGATCGCCGGACCTTCGGATGTTTTGGCGGCGGAGTGGGCATAGGGTTCGATAACCAGTACCGGCAATTTCCCGGGGGAGAAGACTGTTTCTGTCATTTTCTGTCATCCGGAAACCAGGGCTGGGAAACCGGAAGGCAGGCTGCGGAAAAAGTCAAACCGTTCATGACGAAAGAATCTTATGATAATTTTGTTCATGGTGAACGCTATTTCAAAACGCCCGAACTGGTCCAAAAATTCATCGATTCTCTTCCCATTGTCAATATTCCGGCTGAATACGTGGTGTTCAGACCTTTAAAAGATATTGATCCCAAAATTGACCTTCCCCGGACGGTTGTTTTCTTTGCCGATCCCGATCAGCTCTCCGCCCTGGTTGTTCTGACAAACTACGGACGGGGAGACAACCAGAACGTCATCATCCCCTATGCTGCGGGTTGCCAGACCATCGGCATCTATCCCTATCAGGAAGCCGAATCATCCAGGCCTCGCGCGGTTGTGGGACTGACGGATATTTCCGCCAGAGTCAATATAAGCAAACAACTCGGCGACAATCTGCTGAGTTTTGCGATGCCGTTTGCACTTTTTGAAGAAATGGAAGCCAATGTCAAGGGTTCATTTTTGCAGCGGCATACCTGGAAAAGCATGGTCAAGATTTGAATAGAAGATGCAGCGGTTGGCTGCAGCCCGAGTGCATTCAGCGAACTGAAAAATGAAAATCGTCTTCAAATCCCTATCGCTACCGGCCATGGCGACACTTGCAAGCGGCATGATCTTTATGGCGCTACTGGCCGTTCGAATGGACTGGTTTCAATCGGACCCGATGCCGGTCACGGCATTGAAAAGCATGCCTTCGGGGTCCGAATCCTGGATGGGAATCTACCAGAAATCCGTGAAAATCGGAGTGTCTCACCGGAAAATCGCTCCTTTGGCAGAAGGCATCGCTATCTCCGATACGACGGTGATGCGGCTGAATACCATGGGCATGGTTCAGGACATTCACCTTCAGACGCAAGCCGTTCTGAACCCGGATCTTTCGCTTGCGTCATTTCAGTCTGAAATGCAGTCCGGGATGTTCCGGTTTGGTGCCAGCGGTCAGGTTCAGGGGGCCTCTCTGGTCCTTGATGTCAATGGCCGGCCCATCACACTAACCTTGCAATCCCCGGTCTATCTGTCCGCAGTGCTTTGGGATGCCGCGGCCAGAGCCGGTCTTTCCGAAAATCAGGCCCTGACGCTTTCCATGTTCGACCCCTTGACAATATCCCCGCAGCCGGTCAGAATCACGGCTCTGGGTATGGACCGGATTGAAATCATGGGGGCATGGCATCCGGTCCGCAAGATATCCGCTGAGGTCATGGGCAGCCATCAGCTTGCCTGGATCGATACGGACGGCAGTGTGCTTCAGGAAGAAGGGGTGATGGGAATTACCCTTAAAAAAATATCGCCGGAAGGGGATACGGGACTGGCTGCCGGAGAGGATCTGACCCGGCTGGTATCCGTTCCGGCGGACCATGAGATCGAGGACCCCGGAAAACTGCGCCGTCTGGTCCTTCGGATTACCGGGGTTGAAATCATCGGCACCGAAAGGCAGCACTTTGACCGCGGCATTCTGACCGTTTCCGGAGAGTCGCTTTACGGGCTTTCGGATACGTATTTTACCGAACCCGCCAGGTTCCTGGAGTCATCGGTACTTATCCAGTCCGATGATTCATTGGTTGTTAAACAGCTTTGGCGGATCATTTCGGAAACGGACATCCCTCTGGTCCGGATTCAAAAAATCACGGAATGGGTTTTTCGGCATATCGAAAAACGCCCGGTGCTATCGGTGCCCAACGCCCTGGAGACTTTGGAAAATCGAGTGGGCGACTGCAACGAACATGCAGTTCTTTTTGCAGCCTTTGCCAGGGCTGCGGGAATTCCGGCCCGGATCGAGACCGGGCTGGCGTATCTTCAGGGCCGGTTTTATTATCACGCCTGGAATTCGGTTTTTTTAGGAAAGTGGATTACGGTGGATTCGTTGATGAACCAGGTCCCGGCGGATGTCACCCACATCAGCCTCAGCCAGGGCAACCCGGAGAGCCAGATGGAGATTCTGGGCGCAATCGGAAACATCGGCATTTCCATCCTGGAGCAGCAATGATCCGCCTTGTTCATCTGTCCAAAACCTATGGGAACACGTTGGCGGTCAGCGATGTTGACCTTCAGGTACTGTCCGGGGAGGTGTTCGGGTTCATCGGGCCCAACGGAGCCGGCAAGACCACTACCATCAAGATGATGGCGGGTCTCTTGTCGCCCACAAAAGGATCGGTTCTTATCGACGGCGTGGATATGGCTGATGAGCCGGTCCGCGCCAAGATGAAAATAGGTTTGATACCGGACCGGCCTTTTCTATACGAGAAACTGACGGCCATGGAATTTTTGCAGTTCACGGCCGGTCTTTACCATGTCGGCAAACAGACTTTTGTGGAAAAGTCCCGGGAACTGCTTGATCGGTTTTCACTTTCGGACCGGACCAATGAACTGATCGAGGCCTACTCGCACGGCATGAAACAGCGCCTGATCATGTGCTCGGCCCTGCTTCACGAGCCTCAGGTGCTCATCGTGGATGAGCCTATGGTCGGCCTGGATCCCCGGGGAATCAAGATGGTCAAAGCGCTGTTCCGGACCCTGGCACAAAACGGCACCACCGTGTTCATGTCCACGCACACCCTTCGTCTGGCCGAGGAAGTTTGTGATCGGATCGCCATTATTCACAAGGGCAGGCTGATGGTGATCGGCACGCTTCAGGATCTCCAGCAGCATATTCAGAACGGGGATGCGGACCTGGAGCAGGTATTTTTTGAAATCACCCAGGAATGATGAACTTCAACGCAGATGGCGAACGTTTACGAACCCATCAGGAATGATATAGTCATGATCCGGCAGGCATTGCTTTTACTTAAACCCAGATGGTGGTCATTGGTCCACGGGCATGGCGATTCCCGGCGCATCATCCGGTCCGGGGTGTTCGCAGCTATGGGACTGGGGTTCTGGACCGGGATTTACCTGGTTTCCCGCAGGCTTCTGGCTTATTTTCAGCATTCTGAAGAAATCGGGGATATCCTGGCCTACAAGCTCCTTTCGATCGTACTGGTCACGTGTTTCTCGCTGCTTGTTTTCAGCGCCATCTTAACGGCCCTGTCCAAGCTCTATCTGAGCAAGGACCTGCACCTGGTTCACGCCCTGCCGGTGCCGGTGGAAACCCTGTTCCTGGCCCGGTGGATAGAAAGCACCGTGGACAGCGCCTGGATGGTGGTGGTTTTTACCCTGCCGGTGCTGGCAGCTTATGGCACCGTGTACCGACCCGGATTGTTTTTCTATGCGGACATACTGCTGGTCCTGGTGCCGCTCTGTCTGACGGCATCCGGTATCAGCGCCCTGGTCGTGCTTGCGGTCGTTCTGGTTCTGCCGGCGTCCCGGATACAGAGCATCTTGATATTTATGGGGCTTTCCGTCTTCATCGTGCTGTATCTGGCGTTTCGAATGGCAAGGCCGGAGCGGCTCGTGGATCCGGAAACATTTTCAACCGTTCTTGGCTACATGGAACAGCTCAGAACACCATCGCCCCCGTATCTTCCCAGCACCTGGGCCTTCGACAGCCTGAAGGCCGCTCTTCAGAACCAGTGGCCAAAATCCCTCTTCCACATGACCCTTGCCTGGAGCAGCGCACTGTTTATGCTGTTTTTGAATCTGTGGGCCGCAAAATCGATGTATTTCAGGGGATACTCAAAGACTCAGGAAGCTTCGATCCGGCTTTTTCATGGCCAGGGAACATATATGGAGCGTTTTTTGTCATTTCTTCCCGGTCCGGTAACGTCTTTTGCCGTCAAAGAGATCAAGACATTTATACGAGACCAGACCCAGTGGTCCCAGGTCTTTCTGGTCGGCGCCCTGATCGTTATTTATCTGTACAATTATTCGGTGCTGCCGCTTGAAAAATCTCCCATTCAAACCATTTATCTTCAAAATATCCTCTCATTCCTCAACATGGCTCTGGCCGGGTTCGTGCTGGTTGCGGTCGTTGCGCGCTTTGCGTTTCCTGCAGTCAGCATGGAGGGCGGCAGCTTCTGGATCATTCGCGCATCGCCCATAACACTGCGCACATTTTTATGGATAAAATTCTGGATTTATCTTTTGCCGATACTCGTTCTCTCCGAAACGCTCATCGTTGCCACCAATGTGCTGCTTCGCGTCACACCGTTCATGATGTGGATTTCCGTGGCAACCATATTCTGTTTGACTCCTGCGGTGATTGCCATGGGAATTGGAATGGGTGCGGGGTTTCCGGATTTTACATCCGAAAACCCCGCCCAGTCCGTGACCAGTTTCGGGGGAATGCTGTTCATGATGATAGCATCGGTTTTGATCGGCGCGGTGATTCTTCTGGAGGCAGGCCCCGTATATCGGATGTTCATGGCGGGCATCCGGGGCAGACCGCTCTCTTTCTGGTTATGGATCTGGGTTGTCGCGGCTTTTTCCGCCGCACTGGCCCTTTGCATCGTGGCCGTCATCCTTTCCATGCGATTTGGCGAAAACCGTCTCAAACAGGAGAATGTCCATGTCACTTACATTCGAACCCATACGCGTTAACCAGCAGGATGCTTATGCCGGAGTGCTGGCCATGTGTCCGCAGCTTACTTCCGATTACAGTTTCATCAACCTGTGGGCATGGGCGGATGAATACGGGCTGATATGGGCCTGGGACAATGACCTGGTCTGGATTCAGCAGACATTACCGGAGCCCGTTTACTGGGCTCCGATCGGCGACTGGCATCGTGCCGACTGGGCGGATGTTCTGTCCAGACATTTTGCCGGCTCCACCGTGTTTACGCGCGTTCCGGAGAAGCTTGCCGAATCGTGGAAAGAAAATGCCGGGAGGGGCCGGCTTATTTCCGAACCACTTCGCGGGCACTGGGATTATCTGTATGCCGCAGCAGACCTGATCGGCCTGAAAGGTAACCGATATCACAAGAAAAAAAACCTGCTCAATCAGTTTCTGTCCAATTATATCTGTCGTTATGAGCCGCTTAGCCCCGCAATTACGGAAAAAGCCCTGGTCCTTCAGACCGACTGGTGCACCTGGCGGGACTGCGAGGCCAGCGACATGCTGTCCGCAGAAAACCGGGTGATCGAAAAAGTCCTGAAAAACTGGAGTCGTCTGAAGGGACTTTCCGGGGGGGCGCTTCTGGTCAATGATGAAATTGTTGCCTATACCGTTTCCGAAGTGCTCGGCATCGGCACTCTTGTCATTCATTTTGAAAAAGGGAACCCGGACTACAAGGGTGTGTATCAGGCCATCAACCAGATGTTTCTGGAGCATTTCGGCAACCCGGATATCCTGGTAAACCGTGAGCAGGACCTGGATGACGAAGGACTTAGAAAAGCCAAGCTTTCTTATCTTCCCGTGGATTTTCTCCGGAAATTCCGTTGCGTTGTTTAATCAAACGCCTGTCTGTGCCGGTTCGGTGCAGGTATCGAACAGGATGTCCCCGATGTATCCATTGTTGTCGAACCCCTGCGGCATGCTGCAAATTGGCATCATTCCACGGCAGGCGATCTCTTTGCATCATTTAGCGCTGTGATAGTTCGATGCACCGCTTGAAGTCGAAGGCCATGAAGGCGGCTTTCGCCTCTCGGGTAAGGCTGTCCTGGGGTCCTCTGGATTTTTCTATCGCAGCCTCCGCCCGTGCAGCCTCCAGTGCTTCTGCGCTCTTTTCGGACGTTGTGACAATGACACCCATCCGATTGCCTTCTTTCCAGAGGGGAATGACGGCAATATCATCTTCCTTGAAAATGCTCCTGTTCCGGTCATCGGGACGAAACGTCGCCTGCCTGAAATGCGCGGAGCCGGGGTTTGCATCCATGATTTTTACAGTGCCGTATCCTTCCTGGGCATCCGGATCCACCTTCAGTACCAGGATGCCGGAATCGGGCAGGGCACGGTCGAAGCCCATGGGCTGCCTGTTTTCAACCAGATAGTATTTTCCCCAAGACAGGGGAATCTTGATGGCCAGCGTCTCGCCGCAGATACTCATCGGCGAAAGGAAAGTCACGGCTGTTTCGCCCCGCTTCATCAATCGGACCTGTTCCCTGCCAATCCAGCCAAGGCGGATTTTCGTGAATGACGTGAGCCCGGGGGGCAGTCCGCCCCGCTCCAGAAAATGCTGAGACATGATATCCCATGGACCGATATAGATGGCATTGTGATCGAAGGAGGGGAGCCTGGAAGCGTCAGACTGACGCTCGAAATCATACAGTCAGGGAACGCGCCGTTTTCCTTCTTCAATGCCTCCCAGGGCATGGAAGAAATCATGGGCAAACATGCCAAGGTGAGCATTTTCGGCCCCTACAAAGATGCCGCCACTGAACTCCCTGCCGTTCCGGGAGCGCACAGTCGCAAAGGCCAGTTTCCCCTTCACACCCGTGAGCATGCCAGGATTGGCGCAATAGCAGAGCATCCCGTATCCCTCGCCCGGCATGGTGCGAACACCCGGAATGATCAGCATGTGCTTGTAACGGGTCAAGTCGATATCGCTCCCCAGCCCCGTCAGGGCGTCTTCGATAAGTTTCCTCACCCGGGTGCGGTCCACTTTGAAGTTGTGGGGACTGATTTTGTATTTCGAAAGCGGGTCGGGCAGATCCACCCATCCCCGGAAGTCGGCTTTGAGCCACGCCTGGCCGTAGGACTGTTCGCGCACGTACTGGTCAAGATTATCGATGGATCTCCTTCGGATGTTGTTTAGATCGAACGATGGGCTTGCATCAGGGAACCGCACGGCAACCGCCAGGACACTCAGTTCCCCTTTGGCCTGATCCGATTGCGGACCAAGCCCTCCATCAACATTAAATGCCAGCGTGTTTGGCGGCAGAAAGACGAGCAACGCCAGGGCAATCACCATAAAAATCCTTTTCATCGCCACATCCTTTCTCATTTATAATTTATTTATGTGTTTGATCAAAAACTTGCTGGAGTTCAATCTCAACCACTTTCCTGCCCCAGTCTCCTTGGGTGAGGTAATAGAGTATCGCTTTCTCGTGATTATAAATAGCGATAATGTACAATAGTCAAGACAAATCTGCTCTTCCACCTGGATTTTCTCCGGGTATTCCACCTATCCTTTTGATCATGAAACGGTAACTCCCGGATACAGGAACAAAGGCAGCGCAACGCCTTGACTTCTGGCAGTTTGTGGGTTATTTGAAACCTGTATGAAGAAGTGATTATTTCAAAAAATGCTGTTGTCTGGGAACGAACTTGCGCTCATACGATCATTATGAATCGAAGAACCTTCCTTAAAATCGCGGGAATCGGCAGCATTGCGGTGGCTGCTGCCGGATGCACGTCGCAGCCGGAGAAAAATCTTTTTGCGCTGGTTCATGCACCGGATGACACGGTTGCGGGGAAGGCCACGTGGTATGCTTCCACCTGCCGGGAATGTCCGGCCGGATGCGGCCTGCTGGCCAAGAACCGAGAAGGCCGCGTGATCAAACTGGAGGGCAATCCCCATCATCCGATCAACCGGGGTGCGCTCTGCATGCGCGGCCAGGCGGCCCTGCAGGGGGTTTATGATCCCGACCGTCTCAAAACGCCGTTGATTCGGGAAAACGGTGCATGGAAACCCATCAGCTTTGAAGTTGCGGAAGCGATGATTTCAGAAAAGGCCATGGAGGCCGTCAGGCAGGGGCCAAACCGCGTTCGGATGCTGAGCGAAATGACCGGAGACAGTCTTCTGGCGCTGTTTCAGGAGGCCCTGCGGCAATGGGGATCCGATGAGCCGCCGGTTCTCTTTGAGCCTTATGCATATGAATCGCTGAAAGCCGCTCATGAAGCAGTTATTGGCACGCCCGCCATTCCAGCACTTCATATGGACCGGGCCGATCTTTTGATCGGATTCGGCGCGGATTTTTTGGAAACCTGGGTGTCACCGGTCGAATATGCGCGGAAATTCAAAACCATGCACGGTCTGCGGGACGGGAAAAAGGGAGTCTTCATTCAGGTCAGCCCTTTTCAGTCCCTGACAGCCGCCAATGCCGATCGCTGGCTGGTCTGTCGGCCCGGCGGCGAGGCGGCCGTGGCTTACGGACTGATTCGGGAACTGCTGGAGCGCGGTCAGGGTCAGGGCATTCCGGCTTTGGTCCGGGATCGCATGGCCCGGGCCTGTGAACCCTTTACCACTTCGGAGGTTGTTCGCCTGTCCGGTATCCTTGAGGCGGATTTTCAACGGCTGGTCAGCCGTCTTCTGGAGGCAAAAGCCCCGCTGGTTCTGGGGACAGGTGTCGGAGCCGACGGCGCGGGTTCTTTTCAAACCGATTTTGGCGTTCTTTTGTTGAATCTGATCCTGGACCCGCAACTCGGGCTCCATGATTTTGAGAACCGCCATCGCATCGAGCGTGCGGCCAAGCGTTCCGAAGTCATGGCGTTTTTGGACGGCCTTGACAAAATGCCTGCCGGATTGCTCCTGCTGCACAGCACCAATCCTGTCTTCACCTTGCCCCCTTCCAGCCGCGCTGCTGAAATCATCTCCCGCAAGGAACTGTTTGTGGTCTGTTTCACCGGTTTCATGGACGAAACGGCAATGGCCTCGGACCTGGTGTTTCCTATTCAGTTGCCGCTGGAAACCTGGGATGCCTATGAGTCCAAGACAGCCGTGACCGGCATTCTGCAACCGGCGATGGGCAAACTGACGCCGGCGCCCGCAATCGGGGATGTTCTGCTGCGCTGCGCGTTCGGTGCAAAGCCGCCGGTCCCGGATTACAAGACATATGTCGCAGGCCGCCTGAATGCCGGAAAAACCATTGAAACCTACCGGGATTGGGTAACCGCCGTTCAGGCCGGCGGCATTTTTAAGACACCGCAGACCACATCGTTTCAAGGGCTTTCCTCTGATTCCTTGCCGGTTGAGCTGCTGTGCCGCCACATCTGGCCGGCCGCTGTTTTACCGAAAGGCGAAATGTTTTTTATCGGAGTTCCATCCCTGCGATTTTTTGACGGCAGGGGCGCCAACAAAACCTGGCTTTGCGAAGTACCCGATCCCCTGACCCTGATATCCTGGCAGACCGTTGTTCAGGTGCATCCCGAAACCCTGGCTGCCAGGGGCTGGAAACAAGGAGATGTGATTGATCTCCGTTCAGAGTCCGGTATGCTGAAAGCGCCGGTTTTTGAATGTCCCGGCATCCATCCCATGGCTTTGGTCATGGCCATCGGACAGGGGCATACCGGATTTGGCCGCCATGCACGGCACCAGGGACAAAATCCCCTGACGCTACTGGATTCCGGCGTGGATCCGGCCAGCGGCGGCCCTTCTTACCGGGTTCCTGTTTCGGCTTCCGGAAATGCCGGACAGCGACAGGAACTGTCACATGTGGACGGCAGCCGGTTTCAGCATGACCGGAAGATCGCTCTTGCCACGGCGCTTGAAACCCTTCGGCAGCCAGCCGTCCATGGTGATAAAGGGCTCGGGATGTGGGAATTTCCTTTCACCCTGCCGCTGCCTGAAGGCTATGATACCAAACGGGACATCTATCCCGCGCATACACATACGGATTACCGTTGGGGAATGGTCGTGGACCTGGATCGATGCATCGGTTGCGGGGCCTGTGCCGTTGCCTGTTATGCGGAGAACAACATCGGCATGGTGGGTGAAAAACAGATCCTTGCCGGTCGTGAAATGGCCTGGCTGCGGATCGAGCGCTACCTGGACCCGGAAGACGAACGAAAAATCATTTTTCTGCCCATGATGTGCCAGCACTGCGACAATGCGCCCTGTGAGTCGGTCTGCCCGGTATATGCGCCCCATCATAACAAGGAAGGCCTGAACAACCAGATTTACAACCGCTGCATCGGCACGCGTTTCTGCGGCCAGAACTGCCCCTATAAGGTCCGGCGGTTCAACTGGCTGGACTGGAAATGGCCGGATCCGCTTCCCATGCAGTTGAATCCGGATGTGACGGTCCGCAGCAAGGGCGTCATGGAAAAATGCTCTTTCTGCGTTCAGCGGATCAAGGACGGCCATGATACCGCAAAAAATGAAAAGCGGCAGATCCGCGACGGAGAGGTGATTCCGGCCTGCGTGCAGACCTGTCCCACCCATGCCCTGGTTTTCGGCAATTTCATGGACCCGCAAAGCCGGGTGCGGCGCTTGATTGATGATCGCCGGGCTTATCAGGTTCTGGGATATCTGAATACCAAACCTGCGGTGATCTATCTGAGGAAAGTGCTTCAAAATATCTGATCCGCTCCGGCATGGATCTTGCCGGGTGTTCGGTTTTGACACTGCCCCGTTGACCGGTGCCGATCGTATGATGGGCGGTAAAAATCACCTGGACGATGTGAGCGTTGTCAGCAAACGGAGGTCGTATGTCCGACCCGAAAGCGGTTGTCCTTGATGGCATGGATTTTGGTGACAGGGATCTTGCTCCCATACTTGCCATTCTGACCGATGTCCTGGCGCACAGCGGTTATGCGGTGCAGCAATTCACCCTGCGGGAATTGAAAATCGGCCATTGTACGGGTTGTTTTGCCTGCTGGCTTGAAACACCGGGAGTCTGTGTGGAGTCCGATGCCGGTCGCCAGATTGCCAGGGCAATCCTCGGCAGCGAGATGACGATTCTCTTTACCCCCATCTCTTTCGGGGGGTACTCCTCTCAACTGAAGAAAATCAGTGACCGATGGATTCCGTTGTCCCTTCCGCATTTTGACCGGTATTTTGGCGAAATTCATCACAAGCCCCGTTATTCGGATTATCCCCGATTTGTAGGTATCGGCGTTCAGCGCCGGTCCGACCTTAAAGAAGCCGGGATCTTCAAACTGGTTGTCGGGCGAAATGCAATCAATTTCCATACCCGGAGCCATGCGGCGGAAGTCGTTGTCAATACGGATACTCCGGAAATGCTTCGCAGTTGTTTTCAGACACTGTTGACCCGGGTGGACCCCTTGCCTTCCGAAAAAGTGCTCAAGTCTTTCTTGCCGATGCCGGATGCAGCCATCTCCAAAGCCGTATTAAGCGAAACTCCCCGGGCGCTGCTCATCGTGGGAAGTCCGAAAACAAGAAGCCCCAGCACTTCAGGGGTTCTGGGCGGTTATCTGCTGGAGCGGCTTAAATCGCGCGGCTGGGAAATCGAATCCTTGATACTCAGAGCGAGCCTGCGCAGCGAAAGGGGACAGGCCGACCTGCTTTCAGCGGTAGATCGTGCGGATCTTCTGATTCTATCCTTTCCGCTGTACATCGATGCGCTGCCTTTTCTGCTGACCAAGGCGCTTGAAGTAATCACCGCCCACAGGCAGATTCTCCCCAATAGACGTTCACAGCGAATCGCAGTGATCTGCAATAATGGATTTCCGGAAGCCTACCAGAATATCCCGGCTTTGGCCATTTGCCATCAATTTGCGGTAGAAACCGGAATCACATGGGCAGGCAGCCTGGCCATGGGTGCCGGAGAAGCCCTGTGCAGCGGTCGTCCCCTTTCGGCAACGGCTCGGGCGGATCATCCGCCCGTCAAACACGTGATGAGGGCTCTGGATATGGCCGGTGATGCGCTGGCGGAGGGAGGCCCGGTGCCTGCCGA
>AMWB02047903.1_pt1 | contig 13877 bp, 12 predicted proteins | sample 200311 | NCBI WGS metagenome assembly AMWB02 (sample SAMN02737377, study PRJNA173069) | bioreactor metagenome | biome: anode biofilm in microbial fuel cells | place: USA: California | collected 2010-12-16 | reverse complement strand
CAGGGCATACATGCTGAAGTCCTTCAGGTCCATGGCGGTGAAGGTACCGGCTTTAACCTGCGCGATCACGTATTCGATGGTTGGGGTCATGTTCCAGACGGGTCCGGTGACAACCCACTCAGGAGCGATTGCGTTTTGGTCGCTCATGTTGCTGAATACGAAGACACCTTTTTCCGCAGCGGCTTCGATGACGCCAGCGCGTTCCGCGAAGAGAACATCGGCACCAGCGCTGATGTGCGCGAGCGCTTGTTCCTTGGCAGTGGCAGGATCAAAGAAGGAGTTGATGAAGGAAACAAGCACGGTCACTTCAGGATTGGTCTCTTTGGCACCGGCGATGAAGGCGTTGACCAGACGGTTGACCTCTGGGATGGGGACAGCTGCCACAACACCAATGGTGTTGGATTTGGTTAAACCACCAGCAATCATACCGCTGAGGTAAGCCGGTTCGTGGATCCAGTTATCAAACACGGCCAGGTTCGGAGTGACAGGGCCAAGTTCCGAGCCGAACACAAAAGGAATCTCGGGATAAGCCGCAGCTGCGCGGCGGACAGCCTCTTCGTTCACAAAGGCATCACCCACAATGAGATCGGGTTTCTGCTGTTCGGCGACTTCACGTAAAACTCTTTCCATGTCACCGGTGTAACCGATATCTTCAGTGAAGGTGTATTCGATCAAACCGTCTTCCTGGGCTTTAAGCAAAGCGTCATGGACGACACCGTCCCATGGTTCTTCGATGGGGGTAGCGAAAGCGCCGAAAACCTTGATCTTGCCAGTTGCAGCCTGTTCTTCAGGTGCAGCATTGCCTGCACAACCAGCAAGCAGGCCTGCGATCATCAGCACTGTTACAAAAAACGTGAAAAGACTCTTCTTGGACATTTTCTCTCCTTCTGATTATATTAAATGGGAACTTGTCTTTGTTGACTTGTTAATCGGCAGATATTGTTTTAGAAGCACCTCCTGTATGTAAAGGATAATCATAGCATAAATATTTTTCAATTCAAATGGCTCAGGAATTTTCCCTGATGATCTCATCCATCTTTTTCTGATCGACCAGTTTGCCATGGCTGATCACGTATTTCGGTTTTTCGTGGAAGCGCAGCGCTTCCAATACATTGGGCTGGTCGAGCACCACCAGGTTGGCCACAGCGCCTTCCTTGATCTCGAAGTCCTTTAATCCGATCGCCCTGGCGGGGTTGGTGGTGACCATCGTGTAAAGGGTTTCCATGTCTTCGCGCGTGGTGAACCACAACAGGTGCGAATTCAGAAATGCCACCTCGAGCATGTTATTGCGCCCGTATGGATAGTAGGCATCTGAAATATCATCCTGTCCCAGCGAGACCAGTACACCTTCTTCCAGCAGTTCGCGCACGCGGGCATGCAGCGGACCGGTGTGCGGGTCACTTACAATACCCATGTCAGCTTTCTTCAGGATGGCAGCCAGCTTCTGCAGGTAAGGTTTGGGGTACATGGCCATGGCGCGGGCATGATGGGCGAGGGAGCGCCCCTGCCAGCCGGTACGGATGGTTTCCAGCGCCATTACTTCCAGTGAGCGCAGACCGTTGTCGCCGGCATCATCCACCAGCATGGAAACGGGTTTGTCGTATTCCTTGGCCAGTTGGAAGCAAATGCGCACGTGTTCTGCAATGTCTGCATCGGTGTACTCGATCCAGGGGATACCGCCCACGACATCAGCGCCCAGATCCATTGCCTGCCGCATCAGAGCTTCAGCACCGGGTTCACGCACCAGACCATCCTGGGCAAAGGCAACAGTTTGGATGTCGACGATCCCTTTGAACTCGTCGCGTGCCTTGATCAACGCCTTGATGCCTTCCAGTTTGCCCTTGGAATCCACATCCGCGAAAGCGCGTATGTGGGTACAACCATAACGGGCAGCCAGGGCAGCGGCTTTGCGTACATTCTTAATGATCCATTTTTCATCATATTGTTCTTTGATCTTCGCGGCCAGCTCAATGGCGGTCATGGCCTTGCCCATATCTGCGCCGTGATAATCCTTTAGTGCAGCTTCGTCCATCATCATCAATGTATAGACCTTGCACAGGTGCAGATGTGTGTTGACAAAGGACTCTGTAACCAGATTGCCGCCTGCGTCAAGTTCTTTGGCGGCTTTACCTTCGATGCCCGCCGCGATCTTTACAATCTTTCCCTCCTTGATGGCTATATCCACCTTGGTTTTTGTGTCGCTCCGCAGCACAGCATTTCGAATAATCAAGTCATATTCGTTATTCATAATTCTCCTGTTTGTTCAAAAATGCCGGATGTCCCCACCCGGCTTTTTTAAGTTTTATTTTGTTTACTTCACAATTCCTGCTTCGACCATTGCAATGAACACCTTTTCTGAGGAATATGGTGGACCTTGAAGCCGAATGCCGGTTGCGTCGTAAATGGCATTGCCAAGATCAGCAATGGTGGCAACCATGGGGTGTTCACCTACTCCACGTGCACCCCATGGACCATCATCCTGCGGGACTTCCACAAGAATTGGCGTATATTTGAAATCGATGTCTGCGGATGTTGCAATGCGGTAATCCACAAAGCTCGGGTTGGTCATCACACCATCGCGTAAGCGGATTTCTTCGAATAGAGCAGAGCTCAACCCTTGAACGAAGCCACCTTCGATCTGTGCTTTTGCTAATTCAGGGTTGATCGCTTTACCTAGATCGAACGCTGAAGCTGCTTTTATGACATGGATACGTCCGGTCTCTTTTTCAATCTCGATGTCCATTCCTTCACAGCCTACAGTGTAGTGCACAACTGCACGCGGACCCTGTCCGGTTTCGGCATCAAGATTGGTAACGTACTTGGGCATGAAGGAACCGCGCCCGACGATGGGACCTCCCATCCAACCTTCATCATTGGGTTTCGGCAAACCATAAATTACCATTTTGGCAAGCGGTGTTTCCTTTTCGCTCTTGTAGGAAACCACCATGCCGTCTACGATGTCCAGGTCTTCAGGAGTTTCCTGCCAAGCTTCAGCTACCACGTCCAAAATCTGCTTGCGGGCATCGAGGGCAGCCAGGCGCACGGCATTTCCCATGCTCCAGGTTAACCGGCTGGCAACGGTTTGCCATTCATAAGGGCTGTATTGGGTATCAACCGGTCCTGCGATACGCACATCTTCATACTTCACACCGAGTGCCTCAGCCGCGATCTGTGCCATCGCGGTAAACGTTCCCTGTCCGATCTCCTGTCCGCCCAAACCAACTGTTGCCTTGCCGTCTTCAGAAAGTTCTACCCATGCGCTCGAACCGGGGTTGGGAGGCATGGCAGGGGCTTTCCACATGATGGCGATGCCTTTCCCTCGCAGGCGATCTGGCGAAGTAGGCTCCTCTTTCTTTGGGAATTCAATAGCCTCAGCCACTTTATCAATGCATTCCTGGATGCCGTTGGCGTGCATGGTCATGCCAGTGCAAAGAATGTCGCCTTCTGCAATCGCGTTCTGCTTAAGGAATGTTACCTTATCAATCCCTGCTTTTTCAGCCAGCTCGTCGACTGCCTGGTCGATACCGGTGTGCAACTCGGACATGCCAAAACCGCGATACGCGCCGCCGATGGGGTGATTGGTGTAAACACAAATGCTGTCAGTCTCGACATTCGGGATGTCAAAGGGACCGGTGCTGGAATAACCGGCGGCTCGGGTGATGTTTGACCCGTATTCATTGGAGGCACCAGCGTCCCAATACATGGTGTTCTTCAGCGCAAGGATATTGCCGTCCTTGTCGCAGCCGATCTTGACATGAATAACAAGACCCTGGCGGACAAAGTTGGTGTAGAACTCCTCTTCACGGGTTAGTGTGAATTTTACCGGCCAGCCTTTTGTCTTGGTGGCAAGGGCTACGGGCAGGGCTTCCATGGTGACGCCTGCTTTTGACCCAAATCCACCGCCAACCAAGGGGGCGATAACACGCAGGTCACTTTGCGAAATATGCAGAGCTTTGGCAATCAGGTTTCGTTGGGCAAAGGGTGATTGTGATGATGCCCACAGTGTGATCTTGCCTTTCTCGTCCATTTGCGCCACTGCGATGTGCGTTTCGATTGGAACATGCTGGATATGAGGAACCTTAAAAGTGCGGTCTACGATGTGCGCACATTGTTTCCATGCAGCTTCGACATCACCTTTGCGGACCTTGAAGTGGTTGGAGATATTAGTTCCCGGCTGTGGAAACAGGAAGTTTGGACATTCGTATTCACCCAGCAGGGGATGGATCAGTGGTGCTTTCTCCGAAACGCCAAATTCGGGGTCAAAGACCGCTTCCAACGGTTCGTATTCAACTTCCACCAGCTCGCAGGCTTTCATGGCGATTTCTTCGCTGATGGCCGCCACGGCCGCGACTGGCTCGCCGATGTAACGTACGCGATCAGTGGCGAGGATGGTTTTATCTTTGATATACAGTCCCATTCGTTCAGGGAAGTCCTTACCCGTTATCACAGCTTTCACACCGGGGTACTTTTCGGCTTTGCTGGTATTGATGCTTTTAATGAGCGCGTGGGGATATGGGCTCCTGACTGCCCTACCATACAGCAGTTTATTACCAAACTGGATGTCATCCAGGTAGACTGCTGACCCGGTCACTTTTTCGATTATGTCGATACGCGGGACGCTCGTACCTACGATTTTTGTTTTCTTGTCTTTTGATTTCACGTTTGCCATGTTTCGGCTCCTTTTGGAATTGCTGTTAGAAATGAACGATCACTGTGCGCAAAGTCTATTATTTTGATGCTTCTTTAACAGCGTCCACGATTCTGAAGTAACCCGTGCAGCGGCACAGGTTACCGACAAGCGCTTCCCTGATCTCGACCTCGGTTGGATGCGGGTTGCGATTCAGTAAAGCAGAGGCTGATATCAGCATACCGGGGGTGCAGAAACCACATTGTACACCACCTGACTTGATGATGGCGTCCTGGAGCTTGGTAAGCTTCCCTTCTTTTGCCAGACCCTCAACTGTGACAATGTTCGCGCCATCGCATTCAGCAGCCAGCACCATACAGCTGTTCACAGGCTCATCATTCATCATGACCGTGCAGGCGCCGCATTCACCAGCTGAACATCCGTTCTTTGTGCCGGTGAGGCAAAGCTTTTCACGCAGCATTGTGAGTAGGGTCATATTATGGGGAACATCAACTGTTTCCTGTACGCCGTTGACGGTGAGCATAATTTTTGAATAAGACATTTATTCCTCCTGTAATGGACAAATAGCCGCGGCTATTTGCTTAATTTTGCCCACACTTCGGTGAGTGCTTCGCGAGTGAGGTTGCGTACCATTAATTTGCGGTAGCGCGCAGAACCGCGGACGTCATCGATCGGCGTAACCGCGTCCATGGCTGCTTCAGCGGCCTCGGCAATGGTTTCGGCTGTGATCGTCTTCTCGGCCAGAATGGCTTCGGCTTTAAGTGCCTCCATGGGGACCGGGGCGACAGAAGCGAGGGCGATCCTGAAAACGAACCCTGATGGTGATTGGATGCTGGGATAACCCAACGCGGCAACACCAACAATTGATAAATCGCTAATTTTGTTGCGCCCTAATTTTTTGTACACACCGGCCATGCCAGCAGGCGGCGGGGGAAGTGTGACGGATGTGACTATTTCACCAGCCTTGAGTACTGTGCGTCCGGGTGCAAGGAAGAATGCGTTTAACGGGATGGCGCGCGCGCCGTCAGTTCCCTTTACATTTAATACACCATCTAAAATCATACACGTGCCAATGGTGTCCCCTGCGGGTGAAGCGTTGCAGATGTTGCCAATGATCGTGGCGCGGTTGCGCAACTGGTAACTGGCGACTGAATCGGCCGCTTGTACAAGATTGGGGTAATACTTGATGACATCGGGGTGCTTTGCCACCTGGTTCATCGTAACCGCTGCGCCAATGGTCAGACCTTTTTTGGGGTCAAATGAGAGTTCTTTGGTTCCATCAAGCCCTTTGATATCGACGAGATAATCAAGCTTCAATACGCCGTCGCGCAGCCTGACGAAGCTGTCCGTTCCGCCTGAGAAGGCTTTTGCAGCCCCTTCGTGTTCGGCGAGGAACTGGCAGGCCTCGACTAGGCTGGCGGGTTTTACATACTCTAGCTCTGGGAGTCCTGGATGAGGATTGATCATGGTATGTCCTGTCTTTCTTAGATTTTGTTTTTAACACTTACGTGCTTTGTCACTTTTGCTCCGCTTGAATTACATCGGCGGGTTCCAGTGAAAACTTATTAGGTCTTTCTTTGTCACATTGATTGGGGTTTTTGACCGGTAACTCACCTCGCTTTCAATTAACGTTAAGAATAAAACAAATACGTCATTTTTCAAATGGCGGATAACTTGCCGGATGTTACATTTCTAGCTGCGCTAAGTTGATGATAGCATGAAAAAAAACTGATTACAAGGCAAATATAGCGCTTGTCAGACAAATCAGGATAAATGTAATGCCTGGTTAGCTGCGGGATTTTTATGGAAAACGATAAAATATATCCCAGGATACTCCTGGTGTAGATTATTTTCTTCTATAATAATTGATTAATAACGAAATTTACTTGTAAAGGAAATAATGATGAGTCAGGTTGCCATAATTACCGATAGCACCAATGATTTACCCGCTGACTTGCGTGAAAAATATCAGATCCGCGTTGTGCCGTTGACGATCGTGTGGGGAGGTGACCAGTTCCTGGACGGGATTGAGATCACTCCCGAGGAATTTTACGAACGGCTGGGTAAAATCCCTCATCATCCCTCTACATCGCAGCCGACCCCGCAGGATTTTACCCGCGCTTATGAAGAAGCACTGGCTGGCGGAGCTGATGAGATCCTGGTGGTCACTATCAGCGGTGCAATGAGCGGGACGATTGAGTCTGCCAGGGCGGCAGCTGAGACCTTCCGTGCGCCGGTGCGTGTACTGGATTCCAAATCCAATTCCATGAGCCTCGGCTGGCAGGTGCTGGCGGCTGCACGGGCACGTGAAGCCGGTGGTAGCCTGGACGAGATGGTTCTAGCAGCTGAAGAGGTGAGGGGACGCCTGCATTATCACATTGTTTTAGATACGCTCGAGTACCTGGTGAAGGGCGGACGTATTTCAGGAGCGGCGAAATTTATTGGTAATGTTTTAAATATCAAACCCCAGATTCGCGTCAACCATCAGAGCGGCACGGTGGAGGCGGGCGATGTTTCACGTACCCGTGGACGCGCACTGGAGACATTGTATTCGAGCTTTTTCAAGAAGGTGGATGGAACAAAGCCTTTACGTATTGCCGTGCTGCACAACGCAGCCTATGAAGAAGCCAAAGACCTGGCTGATAGGATCACGGCAGAATATGCACCTATCGAGTTGATCATCGGCATCGTTTCTCCGGTGCTGGGGGCACACACCGGTCCGCGCGCGGTAGCGCTTTGCGGTTATTCTGTAAGTGATATATCGTAAAAAATTTTAAGCTTGTCGAGTAAGTTGTGCGCTTGCCTTTTGAATTTAATTGGGATATTATTACAATGCGTTTTGTCCTAAAACGCAATAAAAAAACGCAAATCTAAGGAGGAAGTGAAGTGAAAAAGTCATTGTTTGTACTGCTTTCCGTACTGGTATTAAGCTCTCTAGTCTTGAGTGCTTGTGCCCAGCCAACCGCAGCCCCAACTGAACCACCAGTTGTGACTGAAGCCCCGGTCGTAACCGAAGCGCCGGTAGTGACCGAAGCTCCCGTAGTGACTGAAGTACCAACCCTAGAACCCCCCACCCCCACGCCACCGCCTGATCCCGTTTGTACCTTAATGGAAAATCCACTGGTTGCAGAAGCAGGTGCGCTTGGTTCACCTGAGAATCCGATTGTCATCGCCTTTGTTCCATCCGGCGATACCGGCAAGATCACCAAAGCTGGTCAAGGCATCGCGGATTGCTTGAATCAGATGACCGGTCTTTCGTACAAGATTGAGGTAGGCACTTCGATGGCTGCCTCGATTGAAGCGATGGGCGCTGAGAAAGCCCAGGTTGGTTTCCTGAACACTTTCTCTGCCCTACTGGCAAACGCGAAATATCCTGGTATCACCCCCTCGCTTGTCAACGTCCGAAAATACACTCCGGGAGGAGAACTTGACCCCGATTTTAATTTAGCCGGTGAAATGGTACCTTTTTACAAAGCTGAGTTTATCGCCGGGGCTGATACTGGCATCACCAAACTGGAAGACGTAAAAGGAAAGACTTTCTGCTTTGTAGATGCGAACTCTACTTCCGGCTACGTTATCCCCAATATCCTCTTCAAAGCAGCAGGGATTGATCCTGAAGTGGACTTCACTTATCAATTTGCAGGTGGGCATGACAAGGTTGCGATTGCCGTTTACAATGGTGATTGCGATGCAGGCGTTGCCTACACCGACATCCTGACCGATGAATCTGCAGATCTTCAGGCGACTTATCCTGATATTACTGAAAAAGTAAAGATCTTTGCTGTTTCAGACCGCATCCCGAACGATGGCGTTCAGTTCATTGCCAGCCTGGATCCGACTTATAAGGCAGCCATCATCCAGGGTCTGCATGCTATGACAGATGACCCGGGTGGTCAATACCTGTTGAAGAGTCTTTATTCCATCAATGACTATGTCGATGTTGAAGCTGACTATTATCAGCCATTTCTGGAAGTCCTGCAGGCTGCTGGTGTAGATCCTGCGGAACTTGTGAAGTAATATAGACTGGTACTCAACTGGCAGGTCAAACGACCTGCCAGTTTTTAATTTTTGATTCCAGTATAATGAAGAACATACACCAATCTGAGTAAGAGGGACTGATATGTTAATTGTAAAAGATCTGGTCAAGACCTACCCAAATGGAACACAGGCATTAAAAGGGGTCAATTTTCAGGTGGACGATGGTGAATTTCTGGCAGTGATTGGCCTGAGTGGTTCCGGCAAGTCCACATTGTTGCGCTGTATCAACCGTCTTATCGAACCTACGTCCGGCACGATTTTGTGGAATGATATCGATATAACTGCAGCCAAGGGCAAGGAGATCCGCATGATCCGGCGGCAAATTGGCATGGTCTTCCAGCAGTTTAACCTGGTCAAGCGATCCAGTGTCTATAATAATGTCATGTCCGGACGACTTGGGTATGTTCCAACTTTCCCCAGTTTGCTACAAAGCTTTTCCAGGGAGGACCGTGAACGCGCTGCCAATAACCTTGCCATGGTAGGGCTGGAGGATAAAGCCCACGTACGGGCGGATTCTCTTTCAGGCGGACAGCAGCAACGTGTGGGTATTGCCAGAGCATTAATGCAGGAACCTAAAATAATTCTTGCCGATGAGCCTGTTGCTTCACTGGATCCAGTACTGGCGCATTCCATCCTGAAATACCTGGAACAATTGAATAAGGAACGCGGTATTACGGTATTATGCAGCCTGCACTTCCTGGACCTGGTTCACCGGTATGCCACTCGTGCCATCGCCCTGAAAGATGGGTTGGTGGTTTTTGAGGGATTGCCCAGCGAGATCGATGATGCGCAGTTTAAAGAGATCTATGGGCAAGATGCTGAACGAATCGAAATTAGCTGAGATGCGCTGTGAAGAGCGAGAACTCATGACCTCCAATTCTCAATATATTCCAGAACAAAAAAAGAAACGAGTAATTGCCCCAATTCTTTCCCTGGTCATCCCCGGGTCAGGACAAATGGTGCTTAAAAAAACCTGGCGTGGGGTTACCGTTTTTATTGTTACATTAATCCTTAGTTTCCTTGTGCAATGGGGTTTTTCAAATTTTGCCATTGGGGAAATTGCTGTTGGAGGATTGAAAACCTCCTGGTTGTGGATTCCGCTAGCCTTGTTTTGGTTGTGGAATGTCCTGGATGCTTATCTCCTGTCAATTCAGAAGACCGCTCCACCACTTCTCGCTTTTATCTTTGCGGCAGTGGTGCTTTATACCATTGCATGGGTTGTGACAGATGTAAACCTGGATCGGTTGGTTACCCGTTTCGATGCTGCCAAAACAGTCATGACAAAGGTTGTCAACCCTGACTACATCCAGGTTTATAAAGATGGTAAATTCGAGGTCTGCGGCTGGAACTGTATCGGGGATTATCTGGACGCTAAAATCAAGGGAGAATCTGTACCTCACCTGCGCGTCTCGGAAAATGTAGGGGATATCTTTGGTCGCCAAGGTACAGTTACTGCCACCTGGTGGGACAAGCTTTTTAGAGGTATTCGGGTAGGGGTAAGGATTCCCGGCTTTGAAACCGGCAAGTTAATTGAAACCATCGCCATCGGTTTAATGGCAACCATATTTTCGACGATTCTGGCTATCCCGGTGAGTTTCCTGGCTGCACATAATATTATGTCGCACGTTCCTGGCGGGAAAGTGGTCTATTATATCGTCAGGACATTATTGAATGTGGTCAGGGCGGTGGATACAGTGGTGTGGGGGCTGCTTATTATTGTGTGGGTTGGACTGGGGTCGTTCGCCGGGGTCATCGCGCTTACAATCCATTCCATCGCTGCACTGGCAAAGTTGTATTCAGAGGAGATCGAACACATCGACCCGGGACCGGTGGAAGCCATTGAAGCCACTGGTGGGAATTTTCTGCAAGTGATTCGTTACGCAGTCATACCTCAGATCATCCCCTCCTTCCTTTCTTATACTCTCCTGCGTTGGGATATCAATATGCGTTCCGCCACGGTGATCGGTTTTGTGGCAGGTGGTGGAATTGGTTTCTTCGTGTTAGAGACGATCCGCATCGGAGGTTACCAGCAATATGCCGCAGCATTATGGGCGGTGGCTGTTGTCATCATTCTGGTCGATATGATTAGTAGCAAATGGCGCAACAAGATCCTTGAGGATAAACCAAAAGCACCCGATAAAACTACCTGGTCCAGAATACGCACCTGGATCTACATCATCCTCGGACTGGCAGTATTCACCTATTGCTGGAACATAACCGGAATAAACCCGAAAAACCTTTTCAATCCAGGAGTAACCTTTGGCAGGTTGTTAAAAGATTTTGTTTCGTTAGATCTTTCACAATCGGTTTTAGCAGGGGTTACAAAGCAAATGATCACAACAGTGATGCAAGCCTTGCTGGCAACAACTTTAGGTGCACTCGTTGCAATTCCCTTCAGTTTTTTGGCTGCAAAAAACCTGACCGGGAAAAGCAAGTTTTCAGCGTGGATCTACCATATAACCAGGTCGATCTTTAACATTCTGAGATCAATCGAAGCTTTGCTCTACGTGGCAATATTTGTATACTGGGTGGGAATTGGTCCATTTGCTGGAATGCTCGCTCTAGCCATTACCACCTTTGCCCTTATTGGCAAACTCTTCTCCGAAGCCATCGAGAATATTGATATTGGTCCGATCGAGGCGGTGAACGCCACCGGTGCGAACAAGTTGCAGATGATCATGTACGCGGTCGTTCCCCAAATTGTGCCCCCATTCCTTTCCTATCTCATTTATCAGTGGGACATCAACATCCGCATGGCGACAATCATCGGTTTCGCGGGGGGTGGTGGAATTGGACTGACATTGAATTCCTACTTTGGAAGCTTGCAGTATCACAAAGCAGGAACTGTTGTTGCGATGATTGTCATTGTGGTTGCCCTGCTCGACTTTACCAGCGCGAAAATCCGCGAGAAATTCGTATGATTCTTTGACTTGGCATGAACCAGGGCTGGTAATTATTTCCAGCCCTGTTTTTTTTTATTCCTCCGAGATCTCAATCTTGCATTTATCCAACCATTCCAGCGATTCGGGGAAGATGTTTTGGATTAGCTCCTGTGAGGATTCGGAAAGTCCTGGTATTTCTTCGCTGTATAGTTCAAGGGATTCCCACATAGATTGATCGCCATACAGGGTTTCATCTGCGACAGCCCAGGTGGCATACTGGATGCTCAACAGTTCCTGAAAATCCCCATTGGTCTGTAAATTCTCCTGGCAGAAACAACTGGCGAGCTGAAACAGCTTCCCGTCTGCCAGCGTACCTACGGTGAATGCATCATCCGGAGTGGGCGCACCTTTATCGGAATTAATACACACCACGAAGGGTTGTACGATAACGGTCTCACCTGATTGTAGAGAGACAATTAATGGCTGAACCACCATCATATTTTGGGTGCTGTCATCTGCAGGGACGAAAATCAGCCCGCACGGGATCGAAAATACCAGCGATTCATCTGTATTGTTACGTATTTCGATTTCCAGTACACTTCCGGTAAAACCAGGATTTGACTCGCTCCCTTGGACGCTGCTAATAGTGATTATTTCCTCTTCGATGAGATTTGTCAGGTTTATATATTCTTCACCCGCTGGTTGTGATTGAATCGAAATGTTGTCTGATTCTTCTGTCTGTGTTATCGGTGGGTTGATAAATATTGGCTCATTGGTTTCTTGGGGTTCCTCTGGTAAGAGAGGAGCTGTGACAAACTATCACTCGGTGGATCTACCATAAAATCATCGGTAACTTCACCAAGAAGGTCAGATGGCTATCATTCAGGAGAGGATCCACAAAGAAATCTTCTTATTTCCCGAATTCGATCTCGCGTCTGTCCAACCACACAAGGGTATTAAGGACTTAAAGGATTCCTGAAAGGTTGTAATACCACATGCCAAAGTATTCTTTCATTGTCTTGGTTACAGCAGATAAATGCGTGTATGACGGCATCAGGTTAATGAGGAATTCCTGGATGTTCGGGTGGGTGAGGGCTTCCCAACTGTCTTCGGTGATACTGAAATCTACCGGTGCAGGAATCACCGGGCAGCCCTGGGCTTCAAAGAGGGCGACAGAGCGCGGCATGTGAAAAGCGGAGGTGACCAGGATGACCGATTCAAACCCTTGTTCTTTGATCATTTTGCAACTGAACTCGGCGTCCTGTTGGGTGTTGAAGGACGCGTTTTGAATGAGCATGTTTTCCCGTGGTACGCCAAGCATTTCCATCAGGGTGGCCATATCATCCGCCGGGGTGGAGGGGGAATCATCCAGGAAGTCGATATCTCCTCCGCTCAACAATATAACAGGGGCAGTATCTTCCTGGTAAAGCTTAAAGCCGTAGAGCACCCGGTCACCGGCGGAGTTTAGCTCCACCATGCTGCGCGGAGATACGTCTGGTTCAGTGCCTCCGCCCAGTATCACGATCACATCTGCAGTTGCTCCCTCCATCAGCGTTGGGTATTGCCATTCAAGCGTCCGGGCGAGGCTGGTGGCGGTATATTTATTCCCTGCGATCAACAGGATCAGGAAAGCCAGCAATAGAAAGGCCAGTGAAAGCCGGCGTTTTTTCCAGAATACCAATGTCAATACGATCAACAGGGTGATCAATCCGGTAGGATAGAGGAAAAGGGGGAGAAATTTTGAGAGAAAAATATCCATTTTGTTCTTCTTAATGAGATAAATATGGTCTACATAGTTGACTTTTAATTTATCACTTGCTACACTATATCACATTCTAAGAAGGAGGTCACATGGATTACGATTATGGTGTGTGAGGGGGTGTGTTTGGTACTTTGCTTTACCTGCTAGTGATCCTGTTTTATGTTTACTGTCTATGGCGTATTTTTGTCAAAGCTGGAAAACCGGGTTGGGCAGTGATCGTCCCGATTTACAATATCCTGGTCGAACTCGAGATCGTTGGCCGACCCTGGTGGTGGCTGCTGTTGATGTTCGTTCCGGTCGTCAATGTGGTCATTGGCATCATTGTTCTGTTGGACCTTGCCAAGGTGTTCGGCAAGAGTTCTGGTTTTGGCGTCGGCTTGATCTTCCTTGCGTTCATCTTCATTCCAATTCTGGCGTTCGGAGATGCCCAATACCTTGGCCCGATCGTGGGGCAAGCGGTTGGTTATCAACCCCCTACAACAGGTAATTAACACCAAGATCCATCTTATGAAGATGAGGCTGTCCCAAAAGTATAGGGACAGCCTCT
>AMWB02030659.1_pt3 | contig 13882 bp, 15 predicted proteins | sample 200311 | NCBI WGS metagenome assembly AMWB02 (sample SAMN02737377, study PRJNA173069) | bioreactor metagenome | biome: anode biofilm in microbial fuel cells | place: USA: California | collected 2010-12-16 | reverse complement strand
CACTGGACCAGGGCACCGGCGATGGCAATCGAGCCTTCCAGGCAGTAGACGGGGCGTTCGGCGCCGAACCGGTAGGCGATGGTCGTGATCAGCCCCTGGCGGGAGGGGACGGGGGTGTGGCCGGTGTTCAGCAGCAGAAAGCAGCCGGTGCCGTAGGTGTTCTTTGCCTCGCCGGTCTCAAAGCAGGCCTGGCCGACGAGGGCCGCCTGCTGATCGCCCAGGGCGCCGCATACGGGAACGGCGGCACCGACGGGGCCGTCTTCCAGGGTCATTCCCCAGACGTCGGGGTCGCTCGAGGAAACGATCCGGGGAAGCATGGCGCGGGGGATTTCCATGGCATCCAGAATCGTCTCGTCCCATGCGAGGGTGTGGATGTCCATGAGGAGGGTGCGGGAGGCGTTGGTCACATCGGTGACATGGGCGCCGCCGTCCGGCCCGCCGGTCAGGTGCCAGATCAGCCACGTCTCCATGGTCCCGAAGAGAGCGTCGCCGGCCACGGCATCCTCCCGGGCTCCGGCAACGTTGTCCAGAATCCATGTGATCTTGGGGCCGGAAAAATAGGTGGCGACGGGAAGGCCGGTCTGGTCCCGAAACCGGTTCTGCCCGTGGTCGCGCATGAGCGCCTTGCAGATCTCGTGGGTGCGGGTGCATTGCCAGACCACGGCATGACCGTAGGCCTTGCCGGTGTGACGGTTCCAGACCACCGTCGTTTCACGCTGATTGGTGATGCCGACGGCGGCCAGATCGGATCCTGCAATGCCTGCGGCCGCCAGAGCGCCGCGGATCACGGTCCGGGTATTGTTCCAGATCTCCGCGGGGTCGTGCTCGACCCATCCGGGCCGGGGAAAGATCTGTTCGTGCTCCTTCTGGTCGACACCGATGATGCGGCCATCCCGGTCAAAGATGATGAACCGGGTGCTGGTGGTTCCCTGGTCCACCGCTCCGACATAACGCTTCATACGCGCCTCCTTATCATAACCGCGGTTCATCACCGGAGCCGGTCCGGAAGACCGACAACAAGACTTATACCGACCCGGCGGCTATTCGTTCTTCATGGAGCCCTGACCGGTCGCCTCCAGCACGCTCTGCCAGAGCCTGCCGTTGGGATTGACCTGCTTTCGCCGACCGGCCGAGGCCGCCATGGGAATATGCACGAAATGGTTGTTCCAATGCCCGATCAGCAGACGGGTTTTTCCCGCCATGGCCGCATGCACCGCATTTCGGCCCAGAAAACTGCAGAACACATGGTCGTTGGAGTTGGCCGGAAGGCTTCGGATGATATAGCTGGGGTCGATATATTTGAGAGAAACGGCTTTCTTCCGGTCCTGAAAGTAGGCAAGGATGCGTTCTTTGAGAAACAGGCCGATGTCGTGAAGCCGGATGTTGCCGGAAGGATCTTTCTGGCCGGATACATCGAAAAAATTCTGGCCCGCGCCTTCGGCCACGACGATGACCGCATGTCCGCGCTCCGACAGCCGGGATTCGAGGGATGCCAGAAAGCCCGCGGGACCGTCGAGGTCGAAGTCGACCTCGGGGATCAACACGAAATTGACATCCTGCTGGGCCAACGAGGCGGTGGCCGAAATGAAGCCCGAGTGCCGCCCCATGAGCTTGATCAAGCCGATGCCGTTGGGATAACCCCTTGCCTCGTTGTGGGCGGCGCGGATGGACTGGGTGGCGAGATCCACGGCGGTATCGAATCCGAAGGACCGCGACACCATGTAGATATCGTTGTCGATGGTTTTGGGAATCCCCACAACGCTGATCTTGAGCCCCCGCCGGCTGATGACGTCGCAGATCTTCGCCGCCGCCATCAGGGTGCCGTCGCCGCCCACCATGAAAAGGATGCCCACGTTCATCCGTTCGAGGCAGTCGACGATCGCCTCCACATCCTGGGGCCCCCGCGACGAGCCCAGAAACGACCCCCCCTTGCGGATGATGTCCCGGACTATATCGGGGGTAAGATCCAGGACATCGTCACCGTATTCGGGAATGAACCCCTGAAGGCCGTAGCGGATGCCGTATATGTTGCGCACGCCGTACCCGTAATAGAGTTCCAGGACGACGGACCGGATGATGCCGTTGAGGCCGGGACAGAGGCCGCCGCAGGTCACAAGGGCGCACCGGAGCTTGCTGGGATCGAAATAGATCTTCCGGCGCGGACCCGCCGTCTCGAAGGCGGCGACGGTTCCGCCGGCCGCGATGGTCTGCATGAGGCGCCGGGCATCCACATCGATGACCACCTTCTCTTCATCACTCATGAAAGGACGACGGCCGTCCAGTTTCCGTCCCTCGAGCGGATTGGGAACCTTCACATCGCCCAGCGTGGGAATCGTGGTATCTATGGTATCGAAGCTATCGAACTCGTTCATCTCTCTTCCGCCTTTTTGAAAAATAGTGTGCCGCGACAATCATGCTACGTGCCGTTGAACTTGAAGCTGCCCTTGCCCAGAATGTCATGCAGGTGGACGATGCCCAAAACAACGCCGTTGATATCGGTCACCGGAAGGACGGTGATCTGGAAAGACTCCATGATATTGAGGGCGTCATAGGCCGGTGATGTCTGCCGGACGGTCTTGGGTGTGGGCGTCATGGCGTCACGGGCGGACATCGCTAAAACATCTTTTCCCCGTGCCAGAAACCTGCGGATATCGCCGTCGGTCACGATGCCGGTGAGCGTAAGATCCGGCTTGACGACCAAGGCAACCCCGATGCCTGCCCGATCGATAACGGCGATGACCTCGGCCATGCGGTCGTTTTCGTAAGCGGTGGGCAGGTCATCGGACATCATGAAATCCGTGACCCCCATGGAGAGGCGCTGACCAAGCGCGCCGCCGGGATGGAATTTTCTGAAATCAGACGTCTTGAAATGCTTTTCGTTGATCAGCACCACCGCCAGCGCATCCCCCATGGCCAGGAGTGCGGTGGTACTCGCGGTAGGCGCAAGCCCCATGGGGCAGGCCTCATTTTCGACCCCCACATCGATCACCACATCGCTGTTTCTGGCAAGGGTCGAGCCCGGATTGCCGGTAAACGCGACGATCGTGCAACCGATGCTCCGAATGCTCGGCAACAGAATGTTGAGTTCGTCGGTTTCGCCGCTGTTGGAAAGCGCCAGCAGAATATCATCCGGACAGACCATCCCCAGATCGCCGTGCATCGCCTCGACCGGATGCAGAAACATGGCCCGGGTGCCGGTGCTGTTGAACGTCGCGACGAATTTCCGGCCGATGATCCCGGATTTGCCGATGCCTGCGACAATCAGTCTGCCGGTGGATTTGCAGATCAGATCGACCAGCCGGGTGAAACTGTCGTCGATATGGTCGACCAGATGTAAAATACCGTCGGCCTCGATCTGAAGGACGTTTCTGGCCTGTTCAAGAATATTCATACGTGATGTGCCCGTCCCCCGCATCCTGTTATCCGTCCTATCGTCCTTACCATTGGTCCTGCTCGGGCTTTTTGCGAAACATGGCTTCCAGCGCGTCGACGGCGGCCGTCAGGCGGGGACGGATTTCCGCCATATCGTCTTTCCGGATAGCCTCGTAGCCGTGACTCCCCACGAGCGCCATGTCTGAAAACGTGGTCCGGATCTTGCCGTCTTTGGCCTCGGCCGTGACCGTGAACCTGAAGTCGAACCGGTCCGCGCCGCCCCAGGCGGTCGGCCGCCCGTAAGGAAACGATGTCTTGCCGACGACGACCCCCTCCTCCCGGTTGGCGTACTGGATGACATCGATGTCGGAAGAGAAACGCGTCGCCACCCACATCTTGGCCCCTTCGAAGAGATTTTGCTTCGAGGCGCCGGGAATCTCCGACACACGGCGGATGAACAGATCCTCCTGGTCGGCCGGCGCAGGCGGCGGCGTGCTGTTGCAGCCCATGATCACGCCGGCGGTCAGCAGCGTCGACAATACAAGTATCTCCAGTCGTTGGCGCATACGATATTCTTTGAAATTTTCGATCTTCACCCTCCTGATTTTCCGAGCCGATACGGTTCGCCCGCAGCGGCGGCGGATCACCTGCCTCGGATCAGTTGTTTCAGGGCCGGCCCCACATCCGGATATTCAAAACGGAAGCCATCGTTGGTCAGTCTGCCGGGAACTGTCCGCTGGCTCGACAGGAGAACTTCGCCGAATTCACCCAGGGTCTTCTTCAGCACGCAGCCCGGCACCCGGATCAGGGCGGGGCGCCGCAGGACCCGTCCCAGGGTTTTGACGAACGTCCTGTTCCGCACCGGATTGGGGGAACTCAGGTTGACCGGCCCCCGCACCTCTTTTTCCGTCAGCACGAAGACGATGCCCGACAACAGATCGTCGATATGGATCCACGGAAACCACTGGCGGCCTTTGCCCAGAGGACCTCCCATGCCGAGTTTGAACGGGGGGATCATCTGCTTCAACGCCCCGCCGTCTTTTCCCAGTATAATGCCGAACCGGGTGATCACCACCCGCACCCCTTTTTCTTCCGCCGCCAGGGCCGCCTGCTCCCAATCGCAGGCGAGATCGGCGAGAAATCCCTCTCCCGGCGATGTAGTCTCGTACAGGAGTTCGTCTCCCCTGTCACCGTAGTATCCCACCGCGGATGCGCTTACCAGAACCGGTTGCCGTGCCCCGTCGGCCGACATGGCGGCGACGACGTTGCGCGTCGTGGCGACGCGGCTGTCGTAGATTTTTTCCTTGGCGGCATCGGTCCAGTAGGTAAAAATGGATCGTCCCGCCAGGTTGACCACGCCGTCGGCCGCTCCGATCCCTTCCTGCCACGAACCCTCGTGCGTGGTGTCGGCCGAAACATACCGGAATCTTTCATGCCGGATCCCGTCGAATTCCGGCCGGCTCCCAATGGCGGTGACCGCGTTGCCCAGGTCGAGAAGACGCGCCGACAGACGCGTTCCGACAAATCCCGTTCCACCGGTAATCCATATGTTCATCTCTCACCTCCGCACCATCGACCGCGTTTTGCCGGATCACCGCCGGCATAAAGAAAACCCGGACCGCACGTCATCCGATATTGAATCTTCCGGATTCGATATAGGGGACGTCCTCCACATCCAGGGCTTGAATGATATCTTTGTAAAGCCTTACTTTCATCTCTCCGATGATGTCACGCCGCTTGCCCAGCCCGTTGACATACGCCATGGTTTCGTCCACGAGCGCCTCTTGCGGGCAGGCTTTCTTGACGATATGATGCCGCAGGCATTCCTCCGCGGTGAGTCGGACGCCGGTATGGTGCATCTCTTCCAGTTTGTACATGGGAATGGCTTTTTTCAGCAGCGCGAGCATTCCCGGAAGGAACGGGATGCCCAGATCGACTTCCGGAAAACAGAAATAGCCGCGGTCCGACCGCATGAACCTGAAGTCGAAGGCGCAGGACCAGATGGCGCCGCCGGCAAACGAATGACCGGTGATGGCCGCAGCCGTAATCATGGGATAGGTCAGGGTCCGCCTGAAAAGCCGGTTGAGGAGATAAAAAAAGTCTTTGGCCGCCGCCAGATCTTTTCTCTGGATGACCGGAACCAGCCAGGCCAGATCGATACCGTTGCAGAAGATTTTCTCGTGGGACGAACGCACGACCAGGGCCGTGGCATCCGTGTCGTTTTCGATCGTGTCCATCATCGACAGGACCGCATGTAAAAAATCCGGATTGAACCGATTTTCCCCATCGTTCAGCGTCAGAAGCGCCGTTGCGCCTTCCAGAGCATAATCTACCTTCGCCATACTGCGGTTCCTCCGTCTGTCATCATCGTTGTTTCTGTCACCACCGTTCTGAATTTACAAGATCATGATCTCACAGACAATGCAGCATTAAAAAAGGGCGGCCTTCGAGGGCCGCCCCTTTTCTACTTTTTCCAGACCGAAGCTTACGAGCAGCAGTTGCTGGTGGTGCCGCAACCCGAACACCCCCCGCCGCCGGCCTTGAAGTCGGTATTGCAGGAAAGCTTGAACCCGATATCCTTAAAATCGACCTTTATGGGACTCACCTTTTCCATGAAGTCTTCGTTGATAAGATAGGTAAACCCATCGATCTCTTTTTTCAAATCGCCATCTCTTGGCTCATCCAGAGCCATTGCCAGAGACGGGCCGCCTCAGCCGCCTTCGTTCAAAAAGATCCGAATGGGTTCGATCTCTCTGCCTTTGAAATATTCCTGAAGTTGCGTCGTTGCCGACGGTGTTACCTCGAGCATGGTTTTCTTCCTCCTTGGATATGGCTTCATGAGCACATGCATTCATGAATGTGAAATTTCAGTAAAGTTAGTCATAACGCCGGTCGTTGTCAAACAAAAAGCCGGCGCGTTTTGCATCGTGATTCTTCCTGCCGGCACCGATGGAGAAACGATCGCAGAGAGCAGCCGACAAAGCCGATGCAAGGCGATCGAGCTACGTCTCTTTGTCGAGGCCAAAGGCCGTGTGCAGGGCGCGGACGGCCAATTCGGCATATTTTTCCGTGATGACGCACGAGATATGAATTTCAGACGTACTGATCATCCGGATGTTGATATTCTCGGCGGCCAGGGTCGAAAACATTATCGCGGCCACCCCCGAGTGGCTTTTCATTCCCACGCCCACGACCGACACCTTGGCGATGCCTTCGTCTCCAAACACACCGGCGGCGCCGATCTCCACCGCGACCCGCTCCTCGATTTCCATGGCGGCCCGGTATTCGGTCCTCGGGACGGTAAAGGCGATATCGTTGGTGCCGTTCCTCGGGGACGACTGAATGATCATGTCGACCACGATGCCGGCATCTGCAATGGGCGTCAGCACCTTGGCCGCGATGCCGGGTTGATCGGGCACGCCTTTGACCAGGATGCGCGCGTCGTTTTTGCTGCAGGTGATTCCGGAGACCATCAGGCGCTCCATATCACAGTCCTCGCTCCAGACCATCGTTCCCTCCTCTTCGGAAAATGATGAACGGACATGAATGGGGACATTGTATTTCTTGGCGAATTCCACGGAGCGGATCTGAAGCACCTTGGCGCCGAGGCTTGCCATCTCGAGCATCTCGTCGTAGGCGATCCGGCTGATTTTCCGGGCCCTGCCGCAGATATTCGGATCCGTCGTGTATACCCCGTCGACATCCGTGTAAATCTCGCAGACATCCGCCTTGAGAGCGGCGGCAATGGCCATCGCCGACGTGTCGCTGCCGCCCCGGCCGAGCGTCGTGATATTCCCTTCGCAGTCATGTCCCTGGAAACCGGCGATGACGACGATGTTCCGACGCTTGATCAACGACTCGATCCGATCGGCGTGGATATTGAGGATCCTGGCGTTGCCGTAGGCGCAGTCCGTTCGGACCTCGGCCTGGAATCCCATCAGGGACCGGGCCGGATATTTTCGGGACATCAGGGTCATGGCGAGAAGCGCCGCCGTGGTCTGCTCCCCTGTGGCAAGCAGAACGTCCATCTCCCGTTTCTCGGGTCTTTCGCTGATTCTTTGGGCCATGGAGATGAGGTTGTCCGTAACGCCCGCCATGGCCGACAGGATCACCACCACATCGTTGCCGGCGTCATAGGTTTTGGCGACCCTGCCGGCGACGTTTCGGATCCGGTCGATATCCGCGACCGAGGTCCCCCCGAATTTCTGTACAATTACCCCCATTGTCTCTCCTTAACAACGCCTGCCGGCGACACTGTTTCCGGCAGAGCTTCATCCAGTTCGTTCACCCAGTCGGCCATCGCTGCGCCGTGTCCCGTCACCCGTATTTCCCGCTGATCTTCCCCGGTGGTTGTCATATGGACCGCGAGATAATCGGAAAGCAGCTCCGCTTCAAACCGTTCGGCCCATTCGATCGCCGCGACACCGGCGCCGGAAAGGGCGTCATCCAGGCCGATATCCTCGAAATCCGACGCCGCGCTCAGGCGGTAGAGGTCGATATGATAAAGCGGGCACCGTCCCGGATATTCATTGATCAGCGTATAGGTCGGACTGGTGACGTAATATTCCTCGGGCACCGAAAGCCCCCTGGCCAGGCCCTGAACAAAGACCGTTTTCCCGCTGCCCAGATCGCCGTAAAGCATCATGATGGTGCCGGAAGGAATCGCAAGGCCGATCCGCCGGCCCAGTTCATGGGTCCCGTCGGGTGAATGCGTGATAAAGGCGACGGCTTTCGCGGTCATTTTTTCATCTCCCGCATCTTCCGGATCAAAGACCCCAACGCTTCGCTCCGCTCGCCCATGCGCTTTTCTTCCGCCTCGCTTTTTTCATGGTCGTATCCCACCAGGTGAAGGATGCCGTGGACCAGAAGTTCGTCAAACCGCTCGTCCATATCGATGCCCATTTCCACAGCTTCCCGGGCGGCGGTATCGAGGGAGATGACGACATCCCCCAGCAGATGGGGGGTCAGGTGGGCGAACTCCCCTTCCTGCATCGGAAACGCGATCACGTTGGTCGGCCCTTCCCGGCCCAGGTATCGCAAATGGTATTCCGCCATCTGCGCATCGCCTACGATCAGAATGGAAAGTTCGGCGTTTTCATAGTCCAAGGCGTTTAAGACGGTCTCGGCCGTTCTCCTTAGATTGTCCAGGGATACGGGGAACCGGTTTTGATTGTTGGTGATCAGTACGCTCATTATTCTCCCTGCCGTCCCTGGCCGCGCCTTTTTCAGGATAATCGATGCGGTGATGATGGATCCCGTTGAGAATCTTGTTGAAGCTCTTGGCGATGCTGTGAAGATCTTTCAAGGTCAGTTCGCACGAATCGAGCTGCCCGTCTGAAAAAATCTTGTTGATCAGGCCCTGGACCAGCCCCTGAATCCGGGACGGGTTCGGATTCTCGAGCGTCCGGGAGGCCGCCTCGACCACATCGGCCAGCATGACCAAACCGATCTCCCGGGTCTCGGGCTTGGGCCCCGGATAACGGAAATTTTCCATCTTGACCGCCTGCTCGCCCCGCAGCTTGACGGCCTTGTCATAGAAGAACCGGATCAGACTCGTTCCGTGGTGCTGCTGAATGACATTGATGATCTCCTTGCCCAGCTTGTTCTTTTTGGCCAGCTCGACCCCTTCCTTGACGTGGGCGATCAGAATCAGGCTCGACATCGACGGCGCGAGCTTGTCGTGACGATTTTCACAATGCATCTGGTTTTCGATGAAATATAGTGGCTTGTTCACCTTTCCAATGTCGTGGTAATAGCCGCATACCTTGGCCAGAAGCGGGTTGGCGCCGATATCGGCCGCCGCCGCCTCGACCATCGACCCCACGACCACCGAATGATGGTACGTGCCGGGGGCCTCCATCATCAGCCTGCGCAGGATCGGCTTTTCCAGATTGGCCAGCTCCAGAAGGGTGATGTCGGTCGTGTAGCCGAAGGCCAGCTCGAGCATCGGCGCGATGCCCGCGGTGATGACGCCAGCGGCGATGCCGGACACAAACGCAAAGATCCAGTCCCACATGAGGCCCAAGCCGGGCGTTCCGCGGATGTAGACGGCGGCGGCGCTGACGAGGAGAATATTGAGAAACCCCAAGCGGATGCCCGCTTTGATGAACACCTTCCGCTCCCGGCAATTCTGCATCCAGTAGGCTCCCATGACGCTGCTCAGAAAAAAATAGAGAAACACCTCGAACCTTCCCTGAAACATCACGGCGGCGCATGCCGACAATACCGCGGCGAACGAGACGGCGGTGCCGAACCCCATGAACAGGCATACGGTCATGGCTCCGGCGGCCATGGGAATGCCCCCGAAAAGGGTGTCATCGGAAACCACGACCGGCGTATTGCGGGTCACAGCCTTGAACAGGGCCTCGGAGGCGTTGGGCATCAGAAAAAAGATGATCAGCATCATCGAGAGGAAAAGGACCGCCTTGTTGCTGTCCAGCATGCGGCTCCCCGGATGCCGGGTCTGGATGAAATAGGTGATGACCAGCATGGAGAGGATCAACATCAGGCCGCCGATGCTGCGGACATAACCCTTCTCGAGCCGGCTCTGTTGACGCAGATTTTTGAGCTTGAGGAGCTGCATCTCGGTGACCCGCTCACCCTCCCGAAGGAGCATCTCGCCGGCCTTGATCTTGTAGAAAATGGGCTTCACGGCATCCTGCGCCGCCCGCTTGCGCTCTTCGGTTTCACTTCGGTTCAGCGTGATATTGGGCTGAATGAGCCGCTGCGTGAAATCGACGATGAGGTTCGAGACAGTGTAATTGAGGCCTCCGAGCATCGGTTTGCCGATGATCCTGACCATCGTTTTGGCCTGGTCCAGCCCATAGAACTGGTCGAGATTGCGAACGGTTTTTTCCTCGCGGGAATCGACGGCCCGCAGAATAATCCCCCGGTCCACCTCTCCCATCAGCACATCCTTGTTCGACACCACCCCTTTGGCGAGAATCCGGTCGAGGATGCCCAGGATCAGGGTGGGAAACTCCCTCGAAAAGTCTTCTTTTTCCAGCACATTGAAAGCGCCGGCGCTGACGGTTATGCCAAGAGCGGTCTCGAAGGCATCTTTCTGCTGAAGCATCCACTGGTGAATGTCACCGGGTTTGTTGCCGGCGGCATCCCCCGCCGCCGGATTCTCCGGTGGCGGCAGAGGCCCCGCGGCATCCGACGTGGGCTGGTGCATCATTGAGAATGAACCCTCCACATTCTCCCGGATGACGGCAAACAGGGCGGTATTATGATCATAGACCGTCAATACCGACTCGGCGGCCTGCGCCCGTTTTTTTTCCGTCGCGGCCTGATCCTCGATGAGAAAGTCCCGAGGGGCTTTGATATCGCGTTCGGCCACATCGCCCAACGCGTAATCGTGCCGGCGGATGATGGTGTTGGGATAAAGAATCAGGGTAAAAACAGCCATGACCAGGATCAACAGGAGCCATTTGACCGGCGCCGTGTTTTCAAGCAATGACATCAGCCTGATTTTGACCTTTTCGAACCTCATTTCTGCTTCCGTTTCATCTCGTCCAGTTTTTCATAAGCATCGATGACGTCCTGGACCAGTCGGTGCCGGACGACATCGGCCTTCGAAAAAAAGACAAACCCGATCCCCTTGATGCTCTGAAGGATGTTTCGGGCTTCGATGAGCCCGGAGATCCGGTTGGGCGGGAGATCCACCTGGGTGACATCGCCGGTGATCACCGCCTTGGAGCTGAAGCCGATGCGGGTCAGAAACATCTTCATCTGTTCGGAGGTGGTGTTCTGGGCCTCGTCCAGGATGATAAAAGAATCGTTTAACGTCCGGCCGCGCATGAACGCAATCGGCGCCACCTCGATAACGCCCTGCTCCATCAGCTTCGACGCTTTTTCGAACCGCATCATGTCGTGCAGGGCGTCGTAGAGGGGCCGGAGATAGGGATCGACCTTGTCGGTCAGATCCCCGGGAAGAAACCCCAGCGTCTCTCCGGCTTCCACGGCCGGGCGGGTCAGGATGATCCGGTTGACGGTCCCCTTGGCGAGGGCCGCCACCGCCATGGCCATGGCCAGATAGGTTTTGCCGGTGCCGGCCGGTCCGATGCCGAAAACGATGTCGAACTGCCGCATGGCATCGATATAGGCTTTCTGGGAATGGCTCTTCGGCGTGATGGAACGTTTTTTGGACGTCACGTACACCGTATCCATGAAGATGTCTTTCAACCGCGTCCGGTCATCGTGGCTCAGGACGCTGACGGCATAGTCGATATCGTTGGGATAGACGGGGTATCCGCTTCTCAACAGATCGTAAAGCTGTTCGAGAAGGTTCCGGGCAAGATCGCGCGCGATGGGATCTCCCTCGATAAAGACGGTATTTCCCCTGGCATGGATGCGGCAGTCCGTTCCGGCCGCTATCCGCATGAGATTGCGGTTGTGCTCCCCGAAGAGCTGCCGGGACGATTCATTGTCTGAAAATGTGATCTTGTATATCTGATCGGCGGGTGCCTGCCCGCCGCTCGCATGATCCGAGGTGTGGTGATCGGCTGTATTGTCCGTATGGTCCTCCATTGAACCTTTTACCGGATGGTATTCCGTATACTCTTCCGTCATATCGGCTTAACGATTCTCCAATATATCAGTCATATCAGCATCTTTTCCGTCGCCCGACAGCCGGGCGCGACCCGGCGCCATATCGGCCCGGGATGCAATGGGATTTCCCTACCACAAGTATTTCACTTCTGGCAAACGACATTTTGATCCGTCCGACATGCCGCGCCGCCGTTAACCCGCAGGCGATCGCAAGGCCGGTGCCGGACGTCATCACGATGTCCCTTTGTTAAATCATAAGCTGTTTACTATATAACAGAAACATCAAACCGCAATGGCATTTTTCCAAGGGACACCGTCTCCCGGCCGGCCCCGGAGGTGTCCCTCTATCATTTTTATCCGGTAACCCCATGATTTATAAAACAAATGAAACTCATTTACACCGGTTGACTTGACGAACGCCTTCTGATAATGGACCGGGGAACCTAAAACAATGAAAGGAATCCGCATATCATGACTGAAAGAACGTTATCCATCGTCAAACCCGACGGCGTGGCCAGGGGGGTGATCGGAGAGGTGATCCGGCGCTTCGAAAAGGCGGGCATCCGCATTGTCGCCATGAAGATGATCCGCATGACCCGCGCCCAGGCCGAGGGGTTTTACGCCGTCCATCGGGAGCGCCCCTTTTTCGCCGGCCTGACCGAATTCATGAGCTCGGGACCTGCCGTCGTCATGGTGCTCGAAGGCGACAACGTCATCGCGAAAAATCGTGAATTGATGGGCGCCACCAATTATAAAGACGCCGCCGACGGAACCATCCGGAGGGATTTTGCCACCGATATCGAAAAGAACGTGGTCCACGGATCGGATGCGCCCGAAACCGCCGCGTTCGAGATCGGATACTTCTTCAACAACTTCGAGATCGTCGGCGGATGACCGACACCGTCACCCTCGACCACGTCTGCATCGTTTTGAACCAGCCCCGATACGCCGAAAACATCGGGGCGGCGGTGCGGGCCATGCGGAATATGGGCATCGGCAGAATCATCGTGGTCGACCCCCGGGACTACGATCTCGAGAAAATCCGGAAAATGGCCACCCACGGCTGCCTGGACACGGTGGACCGCATCGAGCGCCGAAAGACCCTGAAAGAGGCTCTTGCGCCGTTTCAGTATGTCGTCGGCACCACCGCCCGCCTGGGCGGACAGCGCAGCACCATCCATCCGGGCGCGATGGCGGAGAAACTCGTCTCGATCAGCCGCGAAAACGATGTGGCCGTCGTATTCGGGCGGGAAGACCGCGGCCTTTCCAACGAGGATCTCATGCTGTGCCACGAACTGGTCCATATCCCCACCGCCGAATTTTCCTCCATCAACCTGGCCCAGGCGGTCATGGTGATGTGCTACGCGCTCTTCAGCGCGAACAAGGCGTCAACCGCCGTCTTCGCGCCCCGGATGGCCGACCGGCGCGAGCTGGATGCCATGCTCGACCAACTCAGGGACGTCCTCGTCAGGATCAGCTACATCAATCCGGAAAACCCGGATTACTGGATGCACCACCTGCGCCGGTTCCTGACCCGCATCCAGGCGCGGGCAAGAGAGGTCAGCATCATCCGCGGCCTGATCCGGCAGGTCTTGTGGTATGCGGAAAAGCGTTATCGGGACGGCGTGGGCGATGCCCGGAGCCAGGCCGTCAAAAAAGAGATGGAAGAATACAACTGACGGTCGGGGCGTCGGCACACCGCCTGTGCGTTCTGTCGGGTCCGTGATCCCTGCTTTTATGCGGATTCAAAAGCCTTGTACCCCTCGAAGCGGATCGCCCAGCGGCGGAACACCGCCGCCTTTTCCCGCCCGTATGCCGCAAGACCGGCCAGAATCGCCGATACCGTTTTTTCGGCGTCTGTGCCTTTAGAATAGAATTTGTCGGCATAGGCGATGATCTGCTCCTCCGGGGTGACGGGGCGCATGTCCCGCCGGGGGAGCGGCAGCTTCCGCGCGTC
>AMWB02151464.1_pt1 | contig 13913 bp, 16 predicted proteins | sample 200311 | NCBI WGS metagenome assembly AMWB02 (sample SAMN02737377, study PRJNA173069) | bioreactor metagenome | biome: anode biofilm in microbial fuel cells | place: USA: California | collected 2010-12-16 | reverse complement strand
CGGTCAGCGGCTGGATGCGCCGCCACAACCCCTGCCCCGCCCGCTCGACGGGAGCGAGCAATTGCGGCGCGCCGAGCAGATACAGGCCAAGAGCAATCAGCATCAGGCTGGCGAACAGATAGAGGGCATATTGCAGCGACATCAAGTCGCCGACCGCCTGGCCGAGCGCACCGGCGAGCACGCCGGCGCACGCGTAGCTGAGAATGCGCCCGAGGTTGTAGGCCAGATGGACGAGGATGGCGGCGGTGCCGGCTTTGGGCGACTGCAGGCTCAACGCGCCGACGATGCCGCCGCACATGCCGGCGCAGTGGCCGGCGCCGAGCAGGCCGACGATGAAGAGCGCGAGAAAGCTGTTGTCCGGCACCGTGAATGAGGAAGAGCGCCGCCCCTCCGGCGCCGAGTTCCTAGATGACCTTCGAGTAGCGCACGCGCTCGCGGTCGGCGCGCAGGTACTTGTCGAACACCATCGCGATGACGCGCACCAGCAGGCGTCCCTTCGGCTCCACGGTGATCCACTGGTCGTCGATGGTCAGCAGGCCGGCCTGCTGCATCTCGGCCAGATCGGCCAGTTCGGCGGCGAAGTAGGACTTGAAGTCGATCAGGTGGGCGATCTCGATCGACTCGATCGAGAGTTCGAAATGGCACATCAGCGCCTGGATGATCGAGCGGCGCAGCAGGTCGTCGGCGGTCAGTTCAAGGCCGCGCATCACCGGCAGCACGCCCTGGTCGAGCGCGTCGTAGTACTCGTCGAGGGTGCGGTAGTTCTGGCAGTAGGTCGGACCGACCTTGCCGATGGCCGAGACGCCGAAGGCGAGCAAGTCCGCCTCCGCATGCGTCGAGTAGCCCTGGAAGTTGCGGTGCAGGCGGCCCTGGCGCTGCGCCACGGCGAGTTCGTCGTCCGGCTTGGCGAAGTGGTCCATGCCGATGAAGACATAGCCGGCATCGGTGAGGCGGCGGATCGCCAGTTGCAGGATCTGCAGCTTGGCCTCGGCGCTGGGCAGTTCGGACTCGTTGATGCGCCGCTGCGGCTTGGCGAGGTTGGGCAGGTGCGCGTAGTTGTAGATCGACAGGCGGTCGGGCGAGAGCTTGATGATCTCGTCGAGCGTGTGGTTGAAGCTGATGACGTTCTGCTTGGGCAGGCCGTAGATCAGGTCGACCGAGATGCCCTTGAAGCCGAACTCGCGTGCCGACTCGATGACGAGCTGCGTTTCCTCGAGGCTCTGGATGCGGTTCACCGCCTGCTGCACGCGCGGGTCGAAATCCTGCACGCCGACGCTCATGCGGTTGAAGCCCAGCTCGGACAGCAGCCTGACCGTCTCGCGATCGACCTTGCGCGGGTCGACTTCAATGGAATATTCGCCGTCAGGCAGCATCCTGAAATGCTGCCAGGTCATCTCCATCAGACGGCGCATCTCGTCGTGCGACAGGAAGGTCGGCGTGCCGCCGCCCCAATGCAGCTGGATCACGTCGCGCGGGCCGTCGAGCGCGGCGGCCTGCATGGCCATTTCCTTGCCGAGGTATTTCAGGTACTTGGCCGAGCGCCCATGATCTTTCGTAATAATCTTGTTGCAGGCGCAGTAGTAACAGATCGTGTTGCAGAAGGGGATGTGAAAGTATAATGACAGCGCCCGCCCGATCCCGCCGATGGTGCGCTTGCCGAGCCAGGAACGGTAGGCGGCGGCATCGAAGGCTTCGACGAAACGGTCGGCCGTCGGGTACGACGTGTAGCGCGGCCCGCTCACATCGAAGCGACGAACGATCTCGGGATCGAAGATAAGTTCTTGGTAATGACTCACGACGGTAACGATGGTGGCGATGGTGGCAACTCAGACGAACGACGATGAACACCGTCGGTTGAGGCATGCAGAATGCAGCAAGCGCGCCTTGTCCACGTTGACGCAGATCAAAGCCCGAGTTCTCGCCGAGGGAACCGCCCCATGCACGCCCATGTGATGCACCTGTCCCTGCCCGCGCTGCGCGAGGCCTGCTCGCAGTGCAACCTGCGCGAGCTGTGCCTGCCGGTCGGCCTGTCCGCCAACGAGCTGGGCCAGCTCGACGCCTTGGTCAACCAGCGCAGGCGCGTCGTGCGCGGGCAGCACCTCTATCGCGGCGGCGACGCCTTCGAGGCGATCTACGCGATCAAGACCGGCTTCTTCAAGACCGACGTGCTGCTCGAGGACGGCCGCGAGCAGGTGACCGGCTTCCAGATGGCCGGCGAGATCCTCGGCCTCGACGGCATCGGCTCCGAAAAGCACACCTGCAACGCCGTCGCGCTCGAGGACAGCGAGGTCTGCGTGATCCCCTTCGCCGACCTCGAGAACTACTCCCGCGAGATCGGCGCCCTGCAGCACCACTTCCACAAGGTGATGTCGCGCGAGATCGTCCGCGACCACGGCGTGATGATGCTGCTCGGCGTCATGCGCGCCGAGGAGCGCCTCGCCGCCTTCCTGCTCAACCTGTCGCAGCGTTTCACCGCGCGCGGCTATTCGCCGACTGAGTTCAACTTGCGCATGACCCGGAACGAGATCGGCTCCTACCTCGGCCTCAAGCTCGAGACCGTCAGCCGCGCCTTCTCGCGCTTCCAGGAAGACGGCCTGATCACCGTCCATCAGAAGCACATCCAGATTCTCGACGTCGCCGGGCTGAAGAAGCTGCTGTCCGAGCGCCGGGCCTGATCAGGCCAGGCCGGCCAGGAAGCCGAGTCCGTCCTTGGACAGCGCCACCGAAACGATCCAGCCGAACACCGCGACGGCCGCGATGCCTGCGGCCAGGCGCAGGCGTGGCGCCCGGCCCGGCTTGAGCGCCAGCGCGCCGAGGACGATGTAGGCGATGAGGCCGAAGAACTTCGCGGTGAGCCAGCCGTCCAGGAAGGGATACTGCGCGATCAGCACGGTGAGCACGATGCCCGCCGTGAGCAGGATCGTGTCGTTGACGTGCGGCAGGATGCGCAGCCAGCGCCGCCTTGCCAGCGCCGAGTTTCGCATCAGCAGCAGGCCGCGCAGGCAAAAGCCGCTGATGCTCAGCACCACGCAGGCGATGTGCAGGTACTTGATGGCCACGTAGAGCATCGTTCCGATCCGCTCAAAGAATGATATGGTTGCGCCCCTTGGAGAGAGGCTCATGACACAGCATACCGAAAACCGCATCGACATCCCCGCCCTGCTCGCGCGCCTGCCGCTGTTCCAGGAACTGACTGCGGAACAGGTCGCCCACATCGCCGCGCAGGCCCGCGAAAAGCGGCTGGCCAAGGGGGAGATGCTGTTCCAGAAGGGCGATCCCTCGCGCGGCTTCTACGTGGTCGTGTTCGGCCAGCTCAAGCTCGCCTTCCCCTCCTCGACCGGCAACGAGAAGGTGGTCGATATCCTTGGCCCCAAGCAGAGCTTCGGCGAGGCGGTGATGTTCATGGACCGCCCCTACCCCGTCTTCGCCGAGGCCATTTCCGACACGCTGCTGCTGCATGTCGCCAAGGACACCGTGTTCGACCTGCTGCAGAGCGACCCCTCGTTCGCCCGCCACATGCTGGCAGGCCTGGCGATGCGCCTGCACTCGCTGGTCCAGGACGTCGAATCCTACTCGCTGCGCTCGAGCGCCCAGCGCGTCATCGGCTACCTGCTGCAGCATTGCCCGAACGAAAGCAATGGCAGCTGCGAGGGGAGCATCGACATCACCCTGCCGACCTCGAAACAGATCATCGCCTCGCGCCTCAATCTGACGCCGGAAACCCTCTCGCGCATTTTCCACGATCTGGCCGAAGCGAAGCTGATCGCCGTACAGGGCAAGCAGATCACCATCAACGATCTCAAGCGGCTGCGCGAATACGATCTCTGAAATCGCGGTAAACCCGCACCGCGGTCACCAGGTTCGCGGCGAGCCAGAGGCAGTCCAGCGCGAACGCCAGGCCGGCCGGCCGCGCCAGCAACGGAAACCACACGGCCGCCAGCAGCAGCACGAGCGCCGCCAGATGGGCATAGAGCTGTTCGCGCATCCTGCGCTCGGCCAGCATCTGGTTCATCGTTGGCGGCAGGACGGTCATGCCGCCGAGCCGCTGCAGGTGCAGCCAGTTGAGGAACGGCACGATCTTGTAGAGCATCCCGTTGATCGCCGTGACGAACACGCCGACCAGCGCCAGCACGCCCAGCCAGACGGGCGCGCGCGCATCCTGGCCGAACTGCGGCACGGCCGCGAACAGCAGGGCAGACGCGACGATGACGAGCAGGCACACCATGGCGGTGCGGAAGAACAGCAGGGTCGCATCCTTGACCTTGCGCCGCCGGCGGAATTGCAGGCGCAGCGTTTGCACGGCGAACGCGCCGGCCACCGCCAGTCCGGCGAACAGGATCGCCATGCGGATTTCCGCCGGAAAACCGAGCAACTGCAGCGTCCACAGGATCAGGACGAGCATGAGCAGCAACGGCACGCCGCGCGCCAGCCAGGCCGGGTAGGCCGGAGTCAGCTGGAACATCGGCACGACGAAGTAGGAAACGCCGGCCAGCAGCACCAGCCCCCAGCCGCCCAACCCCCAGCCGGCATGGATGTCGGTCAGCGCCAGCAGCGGCCATTGCGCGCCGCTGGCCAGGCCGGTCGCGAGCGTCGCGCCGAGCGCCACCGTCACGAGCAGGCCGATCATGGCGATGCGCAAGGCGACGATGGTCGGCCCCTGCGCCGGCGTGCGCCAGACCGCCGCGCCGACGACGATGCAGAAGACGCCGAGAGCCGCCACGAAGAGATGCGCGGCGCCGAGGAACAGCGCCGGCCGGTAGCTGAGGAAAGCGGCGACGAGCAGGCCGGCGGCGACGAGCAGCAGCGGATGGACGATGCCCGCGACCAGGCGCGGCCGCCAGATGTTGCCGCCCGCCGCGACGGGCACGAACTGCAGGAGCGCGCCGCACATCGCCTGCAGCATGAAGCCGACCACCAGCAGATGGGTCGCGGCGAGCGCGGCGGGCATCCAGCGCGATGACAGCATCTCGCCGCCCTGCCAGAGCAGCAGGAGGCCGGCGGCGATGCCGAACAGCGGCGCGGTCAGGAAGAAACGGAACGGCACCGATATCGGCGGCGCCTGTTCGAATGAAAGGTTCGGGTGCATCGCGCGAAGACAACCCTGCAGCTAGGCGCGCTGGATGCGGATTTCGTGCGTGCCGTCCTCGCGGACCCGCTCCTGCCAGACGTAGCCGTTCTTGCGCAGGACGTTGAACAGCGGCAGCGGCTGGCAATAGAGCAGCATCACGAGTTCTCCATCGGGAGGGATCGTGTCGAGCGCGGCGAGCGCCCGCTCCAGCGGTTCGGGCGGCTGCATCTCGCGGCCGTCGATCACCACGACGTTGCCGGCGTCGGTCGCTGGAGCGCCGCTCACGCTGACGCCAGCCTTTCGCGCAGCACCGGACCGAGCGAACCGGCCTGGCCGGCCAGGCTGCGGTCGATCATCGGGTAGAGGATGTTCTCCTCCTTCATGTTGTGCTGCTGCATCAGGATCAGCAGGGTTTCGGCATCCCCCGCGAAGGCCTCCCCGTCCTGCTCCCGCATGGCCTCTTCCATCCGCGCGACCAGTTCGCGCATCTGCGCATGTTCGTAGCGCATCATCTGGGTCGGTCCGCCGGTCATGCCGGTCGCGGCCTCGAAGGCGGGAAACAGCACCTCCTCCTCGGTGCGGAAGTGCGTCTCGAGGTCGCCGTGGAACGCGCCCAGCGACATCTTCGCGTGCGCCCAGTCCTTTTCGGCGGCGGCGGCCTCGGCATCGGCGAAGAGCTCATCGCAATGCTTGTGATGATGATGCATCGGATCGGTCAAGCCAGACATAGGGGCGTGTACCTTGGTTCGGGGGAAGGCCCGATTGTCCCTCCGCGCGACAAAACCGCCTTGATGCGGGTCAAACCTTCGATCTACCCTTTCACCAAGCCGATTTCGAGCTGGGCGAACCAGTCGATGAAACGACGCACCTGCTCGCCCCGGTAGATCGCCCCGTGCTGGGGGCACATCATCTCGATGTCGAGCTGGCTGACGCGGGCGCACCAGTCGCGCTTGGCTTTCTCGGAGCCCATCCAGCGCCGGTGGAACCCTTCCGCGTGGCGGATGTGCCGGTCGAAATCCTCGACGAACAGCCCGTTCTCGCCGGGCGGCAACAGGGCAGCGCCGATGTCGCCGGAGAACAGGATCTTCGCCTTCGGGTCGTACAGGTTGAAATTGCCCGAGGAGTGCAGATAGTGGGCCGGAATCGCCTGCAGCCGCTGGTTGCCGACCTGGATGTCCGCACCGCCGTCGGGCAGCGCGACGAAGGTGTCCCGATCACCGCCGAAATGCGGCACGAAGCTGGACCACAGCCAACTGATATGGCACTTGATGTCCGGATTGAACTCGAGCCACAGCGACAGCGAGGAGATGATATCCGGGTCCTGGTGGCTCGCGAATAGTGTGTTGATGCGCCGCGGGTCGAACTCGGTCGACACGGCGGAAAACACCGCCGGGAATATCTCGCTGCCGCCCGGATCGAGCAGGATCGCCTCGTCGCCGTCGGTCACCAGGTACTCGTTGGTGTCGATCACGTAATCCGGCCGGTTGGGATCGCGCACGACAGCGATCCATTTGTGGCCACCTTCCTCGTAAATGACGCGGGCTGTTTTCATGGATTCGCATCCTGTTGCTTGGAAAGGTTCACGAGCGAGCGCTGGATTTCGCCGATGGTGCGCTCGAAATCGCTGGAAACCTGCATCAGCGCGGTGGAAAAGGGGCCGCCGTAGGCGGCCTCGATCTTGGCCGAGCGCGCCAGCACGCTGCCGAGTTCGACCAGTTGCGCCGTATCGGCGATCATCTGTGACAGCCGGCGATTCAGCGCCCCGATCTGTTCGCGGTGGCGCGCCAGCGCCAGTCCGTGCCGCGTGCGCAGGAATTCGTCGATCAGGCTGCGGCCGACCCCGGTCGACTCCTTGCGCACCCGCTCGAGCACGCGATTCAGCCGCGCCTGCTTGACCAGGGCCGTCACCGTAGCGACGCTGCCGTAGGTCATCTCGCGCAGCTGGGTCATCTGCTTCTGCAAGTCCATCGCGAAGCGCCGCAGCTCGTTCGAAAGCACGCCGAAGCCCAGGGCCGACTGGCCGGCGCGCTTGGCGAGAAAGATCGCGTTCATCGCCATCAGGTTGATCTTGAAGGCGGTGGTGACGACGCTCTTGATTTCCTCGTTGGTGCGGACGATGCGGCGCAACTCGCGACCCGTATCCTGCGTCATCCCTGCCATGCACCCCTCCTTGCCAATCAGCCCGCCGGCCGCATCATGCGGCGGGCAAGGCGATCTCGTTGCCCTTGCTGTACCGGTAGTCGTTGAAGATGTGTTCCGCGGTCAGCAGCGCGTAGCCGTCGTCCGGCAGGCGCCGCGTCGTGTCTTTCAGGCGATAAGTGTAGTGTCCGCAAGTCCAGATGTCGAAGTTGCGCATGTGCGTGCACAGGCAGGTCTTGTCCCATACCTGGATCTTCTTGGCGCCGGGATGGGCGGCCACCTCGCGGTTGTAGGCGTCGATGTACTGGCAGTTGCCCGAAGCGTCGAGCAGATAGCCGTAGGCCTCGCAGTTCGGCCGGATGCCGGCGCCGATGCCGGGGCTTCCTTTCAGCATGCGCATCGGATAGCCGGTGGGCGAAATGCCGTTGACCTCGATGTCGGCTTCGCTCGCCTTGAAATACTCCTGCTTCACTTCGTCGGGCAGGCCGCACTCCTTGGCGACGGTGAAGCGGGTCGCCACCTGCACGGCTGCCGCGCCGTTCTCGAGAAAGCCCACCGCATCGCCGCCGGTGAAGATGCCGCCGGCCGGAACCAGCGGAATGTCGAGCCGCTCCGCCGTCAGCCAGGCGCGGATCTCGGCGAGGATGGTCGCGAGGTCGTAATTGGCCCAGTCCATGCCGAAGCCGAGATGGCCGCCGGCGAGGGGCCCCTCAACCACGATATAGTCCGGCAGGCGGTGGGTGCGGGCGCTCTTCTTGAGGAACAGCTGCAACGCGCGCAAGCTGGAGACGATGATGCCGAGCTGCGCGTCGCGGAAGCGCGGGTGGTCCTCGATCAGCGCGAAGGAACCGAGATGCAGGCCGGCAGCGAGAGTGATGCCGTCGATGCCGGCGTCGAGCGCCGAACGCAGCCGCACTCGCAAGGTTTCCTTCGGCGCGTTCATCGTCAGCTTTTCCATGCAGTTGATGAAGACCAGGCCGCTGCCGCGTTTCGTCTCCATCACCTTGCGGACGTGATGCTCGGTTGCCTCGGCGAGCAGGCCGAGATCGAACCGCACGGCCGACTTGTCGGCGTTGTCGACGTTGTATTTGTACTGCTTGAGCTTGTCCTTGACGTATTTGGTTTGATACCGGCGGTCGGAAACCGTCGGCAGCATGGCATCGGAAATATGCCCGATACCGCCGAGCCGCACCGCCACGAGCGCCAACTCGGCCGTCGAAATATCCACTCCCATGCCGCCGATGACGATGGGCACCAGTTCGTGCTTGCCCAGGCGCAGGCGGAAGTCATCCACACATTTCATTATGATGTCCAAACCGTTGCCGGCGGCGGAACTGCCGCCGTTCTACGGCCTTAGTTATAGGGCGCCATGATAGCTCAAGCCCATCGCGTCGAAGCGCCGCTCCGCCAGCGCCGAGTATTCACTTTTCCAGCACGTAGCTGCCGGGCGCGTCGGCCAGCGCCGGGTAGGCCTTGTTGGCGACGACCGGCGGCTTGCCCGGCTCGCCGGCCTGCGGTTTGAGCCAGGCCATCCAGTCCTCCCACCAGCTGCCGGCATGGTGCTTGGCCCGGTCCTGCCAGTCGTCCCAGCTGTCGTGGCGCTCGGCAGCGGCCACCCAGTATTCCCGCTTGGGCGGATGCACGACCGGGTTGACGATGCCGAGGATGTGGCCGGAACTCGACAGCACGAAGCGCTTCGGCCCCGCGACATGGGTGTTGAGACGGAAGGTCTGCCGCCAGGGCGCGATGTGGTCGTCGGCGGCCGCCACCGCATAGACCGGCTGGACGATGCGGGAGAGATCGATCGGTTGGCCGGCGATCTCGAGCGCGTCCTTCTTGATCAGCTTGTTGTCGAGATAGAGGTTGCGCAGATACCAGGAATGCATCTTCGCCGGCATGCGGGTGGTGTCCATGTTCCAGAACAGCACGTCGAACGGCGGGGGCGTTTCGCCGTACAGGTAGCCATGCACGACGTAATGCCAGATCAGGCTGTTCGAGCGCAGCAGGCGGAAGGCGGCCGCCATCGACTGACCGTCGAGAAAACCCTGTTCCTGCATCTTGCGCGTGAGGAAGCGATAGCTGCCTTCGTCGAGGAATACCTCGATGTCACCGGGCTTGTGGAAATCGACCAGCGTAGTGAAGAACGTGGCGCTGGCAACCGGGACATCCTTGGGAGCATGACGGCGGTTCGCCCAGGCCAGATAGGCAGCCAGCGCGGTTCCGCCGATGCAGTAGCCAACCGCATGCACCCTGGCGCTCTTCGAGATGCTGCACGCCGCGGCCACGGCCGCATCGATACCTTCTGTCAGGTAATCGTCGAAGCCGACTTCGGCCATCCCGGCATCCGGGTTCTTCCAGCTCGTGATGTAGACATCGAAGCCCTGGTCGAGCAGGAACTTGACCATGCTCTTCTTGGGCACCAGGTCGAGGATGTAGAACTTGTTGATCCACGGCGTGACGATCAGCAGCGGGATGCGATGGACCGCCGGCGCGGTAGGCGCATAGTGGATCAACTCGAGCAGGCGATTGCGCAGCACCACCTTGCCGGGCGTGGTGGCGAGGTTGCCGCCGACCTGGAAGTCGTCCGGCCGCGTCATGCGGATGTTGCCCGCCCGCAGGTCGTCGATGAAGTTGCGGAAGCCGCGGACCAGGCTTTCGCCATTGCTCTCGGCCGCCTTGCGCATCGCCACCGGATTGGTCAGCAGGAAGTTCGTCGGCGCCATCGCGTTGAGCCATTTCCGCCACCAGAAGGCCGCGCGCCGACGGTCGCGGCTGGACATGCCCGGCGTCTGGTAGAGCATGTCCTGCATGTGGTGCGTGAAGGTCAGATACCACTCCTTGACGAGATCCCAGGTGGCCGACTCCGTCCACACCGGGTCGGCGAAGCGCGTGTCGCCGGGATTGGGCTCCTCGACATCCCGGCTCGGCAGCCCGAACATGCGCTGCCACGAATACCACTGCAGGTCGAGCATGCGCAGGGAGAACTCGGCAGCGGCCTCGGCCAACTCCTGCGGATGGGCCGCCCACGCCAATTGAGAGTTCAGCAGCGGCATCACCACGCCCAGCGGGTCGAGGGTCGTCTGGGCGGTTTCGTGAATCGCCCGGAAGGTGCGATGGGGCGAAACCGCCGTCACCGTGCGCCTGTTCGTTGCCATGATCCCTTCTCCTTGATTGCGCTATGATTGTGACAAGGTCAATGCCTGCCGTGTTGATCTGCATCAATATGACATACACGCAGAAAGGGAGTAATCGCGACCATGTTCAAGCACATTCTCGTTCCGACCGATGGCTCGCCTCTTTCGCAGGAGGCCGTGAAGCGTGCCATCGCTTTCGCCAAAGAAGCAGGCGCAGACATCACCTTCTTTTACGCCAAGCCGGAATATCCGGTGGCCTTCTACGGCGAGGGTGCGCTGATCGACCCGACCACTCCGGAAAAGTTTGCCGAAATGGCCGAGCAGCAGGCCCAGACGGTGCTCAACAGCTGCGCACAACAGGCTGCCGACGCCCTCGTGTCCTGCACCCTGAAGAGCGAAACCAGCGACATCCCCTATGAAGCCATCATCGCTGCCGCCGAAAGCGGGGGCTGCGACCTCATCTTCATGGCGTCGCATGGCCGGCGCGGCATCAGCGGCCTGCTGCTGGGATCGGAGACGCAGAAGGTGCTGACCCATTCACGGATTCCCGTCCTGGTCTACCGCTGATCGCGCCATGCTCAACCGGGCTCTCGCCATCATCCATGACGAACATCGCTCGCTGGGAGCAGTGCTGCACGGTCTGCGGTTTCTGGTCAGGGAAATGCAGGAGAAGGGCAGCGAGCCCGACTTCAAGCTGCTGTGGGCGATGCTTCACTACATGGACGCCTTCTCGGAACGCCTGCACCACCCGAAGGAAGATGCCTACCTGTTCGCACGTCTCAGGGAGCGCACACGAGAGGCGGATGAGATCATCGCGACGCTCGAACAACAGCATGTCGATAGCGCCGAACGTCTGCGCCAGTTGGAACAGGCGCTCGGGCAACTCGAAGCCGGGGCGCCGGGAAGTCTCGAAGCCTTCTGCGAAAACGGCGACCCGCGCTTCGGTGCCAAGCCGGATCACGAGTTTCGCGACCTGTTCACCCGCATCGTCAATCTCGCGCCGCCGCCGATCGGCGTCGGCCCCGCCCATGGCTGAAAGCCAATAAAGGCTGCCGACGAACCGGCAGCCCCGACGCGGTCACCGGCATTCACCGATTGCCGGCGTTCTTCGCGTCCTCTTCCATGTGCTTTTTGGCAAACCTGTAGATGTAGATGACAAAGAAGGTTGCAAAGCCGATGGTGAATACGCTCAGCAGACCGATATCGGAACCGAACAGCAGTTTCAGGGCTTCCATGTCTTCACCTCACCTGGTTGATAAAAAATCTCACTCCTTGCCGGCAGCATCTGCCCCGCCGATGATGACCTCGCCCGCTGCGGGCAGCATCACGCTGGCCATCACGCGCCAGGTCCGCGCCTCGTCCTCCACGAGAACGAGCCAATGACCCGATGCCGGCAGGTTCAGCACGCCGACGTAGCTATCTTTCATCCACTGGAGGCGCGCCTTCTGATCGATGCCGGCGCGCGTTGGATGCGACAGGGTGAGCAGCAACGCCGCCGGAACGTCGGCACCCGTGGCTGATCGCATGTCGAGCCGGACCTCGACGCGGTCGCCCGTCAGCCGCAGCGCGGCGCCGACCCCGAGCTCCTCGGCGCGTTTGCTGCGCTCCAGCGTTTCGCCGGCAGCCAGGCCCTGCTTGTAGTAATCCTCGGCCACGAGGCCATCGCTGCTGCGCACCGCCAGCCAGGCCGTCACGAAGCCGGCAATGATGACGATGACGGGCCCCGCCATCAGCAGCCAGGGCCAGGGTTCGCGATACCAACGTTTGGCAGCGCGTCCTTCAGTAGTCGCCATCGTCGTCATCATTCCTCACGGCATCAAAAATGTGGCCTTCTCATGCACGGCCAAGTGTTCGTTCGTCTGCGCCTTCACATCGAAGTAAATCGTGTGCGACCCCTTGCCGGCCGCTTCCGGCGGCACGCGCACGGCCACGGCGAAGCTCTTGGTCGTGGCGGGCGGCACCTCGATGACGCCGTCCTCCGCCAGTCGGATGTTGTCCAGTCCGCTGACCGAGACCGCGTAGCGATGCGCCTGCTCGGTGACGTTCATCACCTGGAGGCGATAGACGTTCTCGATCTGCCCGCCTTCGACCTCGCGGGCAAGAATTGCACGGTCGCGGATCACGTTGACGCGCAGATCCGCCTTGTGGGCGAGGCCCCAGACCAGCCCGAGCGTGATAGCGATCAGGATGGTCGTGTAGACGATGATGCGGGGGCGCAGGACATGACCAATGATTTCCTTGCGCCCCCAACGCTTCTCGAGGGCATTCTCGGTCGTGTAGCGGATCAATCCCTTGGGGTAGTTCATCTTGTCCATGACCTGGTCGCACACGTCGACGCAGGCCGCGCAGCCGATGCACTCGTATTGCAGGCCGTTGCGGATGTCGATGCCGGTCGGACAGACCTGCACGCACAACCCGCAATCGATGCAATCCCCCTTGCCGACGCTTTTCGGATCCACCCCTTTCTTGCGCTGGCCGCGCGGTTCCCCGCGCTCGGAGTCGTAGGTGATCACCAGCGTGTCCGGATCGAACATCACGCTCTGGAAGCGGGCGTATGGACACATGTAGAGGCACACCTGCTCGCGCATGATGCCGGCGAACAGATAGGTCATGAAACCGTAGAAGAAGATCCAGAAGGTCTCCCACGGTCCCAGCGTCCAGGCCCAGATCTCGTCCCACAGCACCGTCACCGGCGTGAAATAGGCGACCAGGGTGAAGCCGGTCCATAGCGAGAGCAGCACCCAGATGCCGTACTTCATGCCACGCAGGCGGAGCTTGCGGGCGTTCATGGGTGCCTGGTCGAGCTTGATGCGCGCATTGCGGTCGCCCTCGATCTTCTGCTCGATCCACATGAAGATCTCCGTATAGACCGTCTGCGGGCACGAATAGCCGCACCAGAGGCGGCCTGCGACCGCCGTGAACAGGAACAGCGCATAAGCCGAGATGATCAGGATCACCGCGAGGTAGAACACATCCTGCGGCCAGAGCACCAGGCCGAAGATGTAAAACTTGCGCTCGACCAGATCGAACAGCACCGCCTGGCGGTCGTTCCACTGCAGCCAGGGAAGACCGTAATAAAGCAGCTGGGTAAACCACACCAGCACCCAGCGCCAGGTGGTGAAAACGCCGGTCACCGAGCGCGCGTGGATTTTCTGCCGCTTCTTGTAGAGGGATTCGACAACCTCGCCTTGCTTGGCGGGCTGTTTGTTGCCGGGGGCGCTTTCACTCATGGCTGGAACCGATCAAGGGTAAATGGGTTGACAGGTGCGACTTTACGAATCGACGACGCATCGGGCAATCCCCTGATACCGCCCGGTATGTTCCGCCCGGTCGCGCTTGCACGCTTCCCCCAGCCCGGGCTGCCTCCGGCCCGCAGAGCGGGCCGGAGATGTTGTTGCGCCTACTTCTGCTCGGCCTCCGCTGCCTCGGCGACCGGTGCCGCCGCTGCTTCAGGTGCCGCCGGTTTGACGCCCCCCACCGAGCCCCCCAGACCATAGGCCGTCAGCAGATGCACCTTCGCTTCGCCGAGGAAATCACCGAAGCCGGCATCTGGTTTGCATGCCCTTGGGTGA
>AMWB02145236.1_pt1 | contig 13924 bp, 12 predicted proteins | sample 200311 | NCBI WGS metagenome assembly AMWB02 (sample SAMN02737377, study PRJNA173069) | bioreactor metagenome | biome: anode biofilm in microbial fuel cells | place: USA: California | collected 2010-12-16 | reverse complement strand
CCATGCTACCCCTCCGTGGCTAACTTCAAGGTAATAATTACTTTGGTCCCCCTACCTGGCTGGCTTTCCACGTCAATTAACCCTTTATGCATATCCACTATACTCAGGCATATCCCTAAACCTAAACCCGCCCCGCCCTTGGGCCCTTTCGTGGAGAAAAACGCATCGAATATTTTCTTCAGGTTTTCTTCAGGGATCCCTACCCCCGTATCTTCAATTTCAACTATTAAGGCATCTTCTCCGGATGTAAAATAAACTGTTTCCTTATTAATTCTCGATCTTTCAATTCCTCCTATTTTCTTCAAATAGCTGCGGATGGTAATTTTACCTTTATTATCCATAGCCTGGGCCGCGTTAACCAGGACATTGATAAAAACCTGCTCCATCTTGTTCTTGTCAATCTTTACTTTAGGAATACGCTTTGTCATTTCTTTTACAATCTGCACTCCGGCAAACCTTGATGAGACCTGCGCTAAATCTATTGAACTTTCCAATACTGAATTTATATCCTCATTCTTCAAATCCAGTTTGGTGGACTTGGAGAAATCAAGCAGCCCGTTAATAATTTTATCCGCGCGGTTAATCCCGTCTTTCATCATCTCCAGGACCTCACGGACATCTTTTTCTTTTTCCGGTATCTTATTCTCCATATAGTTTATGCCCTGTAAAATTATCCCTAAGGGATTCTTAACCTCATGCGCCACTCCGCTGGCTAACTGCCCCACCGCTCCAAGCTTGGCCACCTGCACCATCATCTCCTGCGCCTGCCTTAGTTCTGCCAGACTCTTCTCCAGCTTCTCCCTGATCATATTATTATCTTCTAACATGCTCATCATTATTTCATGGGCCTTTTCTGTCTCTTTTAACTGCGTGTTTAATTCCTGCGTCTGTTTCTCCAGTTTATCCCTGGATTGTTCGAGCTTGCATTCCGCTTGCTTACGCTCGGAAACTTCCGTAATCAAGGCATCCTTGGAAACCAGGGTCTTGCGCAGCGTATCAATCATTACATTAAAAGAATCCGAAAGGTCTTCAAGTTCATCGCTGGTTCTTAAATTCAAATAGTAGCTGAGGTTGCCGGCGGCAATTTCATGCATCCCCAAGCGCATTTTTTCAATAGGACGTATCGTTAAGCGCACAAATAATAAACTAAAGAACATTGACAAAGCCACTAATACCCCGAACAAGATTATGGAATACAGCAGGAGTATAAACTCCTGGCCCGCAAATATCTCTCTTGTGTCCTGCTCAACGCAAGCAGTCCATTTTACACCCTGTTTTAACAATTCTTTATATGGCACTACCGCCCAGGAAATTAAAAAGGTATTGCCTGCGGCATGACGAACATAGGCGCTTGATAAAAAATAATTTTTTGATTGCGCTTCCTTGATAACATTCCATTCCGTTAAAACTGGACTTTTATCTTTAGCAAGCCTATGTCCGCTCTGGCATATAAGCCCACCGTTGTTATCAAACAAAACGGCCCTGCCAGTGGATCCTATTTCAAATTTAGAAACTACGTCGGAAAACCTTGAGGTATTATAAACTGTTTTACACACGCCGATTACCTCTGCGTCCTTGCTATACACCGGCACTGATATGGTGATAGACCAGGTGTTGCTGGATTGATCAAACTCCATATCTCCGATAAAGATACTCCCCCTGCCTCCATTAAAGGTCTTCTGCCACCACTCTTCATCCGCCTGATAGAAATCACTTGTTTTCGTTGAAGCCACTACAAGCCCGCCCAATCTATCGGTAAAGAATATTTCCGCAATATTACTTTTCGCCTCAACAAATTTCTTAAGGCGCAGGCTGAGAAGCGTATTAAGATACTTATTCAATGCGGGGCTGTCGGATGGCGACTGTTTCCATTCCTCATCCTTATTTGCAAAATACTCTTTAATGTTTTCATCGGCAACTACGGAATATTTAAGGTTTACATCTTTGATAACAGCCTCCCAGATACTCGGGCTTGCCACATAGCTTTCCAACTCTTTAACCTCAGACTCAATCATTTCTCCGATAGAATTAGCCACTAACTGCACAATAGCCTGCTGGTGGCTAAAGGTGACTTTGCGCAGCATAGATACCCCTGAGAAATGCGACACCAGGACGCTGGCGACAAGAAGAACCAGGCTGAAGGAAACCGTAAAAAATAAGAACTTGCGCTTGAAACCTCCAATCAAGCGCACTTTATCCTTTTCTTTATAATAAATACCCGTCATTCCAAAAGCCCCCATGGCCATGGCAATGGCGCAAGACATCCTAATCACCTGCACGGGAAAACCAAATATCCTGATAAAACTGGCATAATTTATTATTGAAGCGGGAAAGAAATCCGTTTTCGGCACGATGAGCCCGGAGACAACAGCATACAGGCTGCTTGCAGAAATAAAGACTATTGCGCTTACCAAAACCAACTTTGGCAATTCTTTTCTGTATAAAACCAGGCGCCTGATCATATCAACCACAATAAGAACCATTCCCGGGAAACATATAAAATAACGCGCCATTACCCCGGCAGTTATTGCTCCCTTGCCTGTAACGAAAGCAAAAAACCACGGCAATAAACAAACAACCGGCATAAAACGCAGCCATTTATATGCGGGATTATGCTGGATGATGTTAAGTATCGCAAATAAAACTATAAAAGTAAAAGAAACGGGAAGAAGGATTGTCCCTGTATTAATAAGCATCCTGGCATCAAACGGCAAGCCGCTAACAATAAACATATCAACCCATTCATTGGCCCCATGGATAAATGCGAAAAGGACAAACGCCCAAAAGTTATTCAATACGCCAAGGAAATCCTCTTTATTGCGGATAGGGATTAAAATAATTCCCATAAGGATAAATGCAAGGCCGTAGAAAAAGAATACTGTTGCCATACCGCTCCTGACTTTTAGGTCTGTTTAATATTATCCAGTTTCTGCTCGAGCTCTTTTATCCGTTTCTTAAGCTCCAATATACGCTCTTCCCTGCCGATTGAAGCTTTATAAAAAACCTCCAGGGCATGCAGGTCTTTTTTCAGCTCTTGCTCTGCCTGCTTAAGCTCGGTGATGTCACGAAAGGTCCAGATACGCCCGAAGTATTTCCCCTTTTTGTCAATCACGGGAGATGAATACCTGTCAAAAACCATGCCGTCTTTAAACTCTATTTCATCGCGGCTTTTTTCATCCTTATGGGCATAAAGATAATTTACCTTATCTAAAAATTGCTGGGGGTCTTTTGTTTTACTTACCACAAACCGCAGGAGTGCTTCATCATTTTTATCTTCAATAATCTGCGGTGGAACCTTGAATAACTCAAGCAGGCGGTTATTTACCATAACCCTCTCCCTGTTCTCATCAACAACCAGCAAGCCATCAAGCGAAGCTTCTTTCTGCGCCTCCAGAAACTCAGTTTTCCGGTTCAACTCTTCCTCTATCTTATTTCTTTCGGTAATATCGCGCACGCTGGCCTGGATTATTCTCTTTTCGCCTAAGGACAATACGCTAAGCAATACAGAACAGGGAAACTCACTGCCATCAGGGCGTTTATGCACCCATTCAAAATAACAGGAACCATCACGCAAAGCAATCTCCAACATCTCCTTAGCCTTTACTATAGAAGGCTTGCCATCCGGTTGAGTCTCTGGAGATATACCCCAAGGATAAATAGCGGTAAACTCTGACATATCCTTGATTCCGAACAACTTCATGGCCGCAGCATTCCCGGAAACAAAATTAAAATCAGGGGGCTCCAAAGTCATTAGCGCATCATGGGATCCATTAAAAAGAACCCGGTAACGCTCCTCGCTCTCCCGCAGCTTTTCCTCCGCAAGTTTGTAATCAGTAATATCTAAAGCAAATCCGACTACTCCTATAACATTACCCTGTTCATCAACATAAGGAAACTTATCTGTCCGAACCCACGTTAGCCCTTTAGCTGACATCAAAGGCTCAGTGATATTTAATTTCTTCCGGCCTGTTGTCATAACCTCTAAATCATCTTCCCAGTATTTCTTTGCGTATTCCGGAAAAAGCTCAAAAGCGGTCTTTCCCTCGATGCTTTCTTTTGACAACCCGGTTATCTCCGCGAAGGCCTTATTTACAAAAACAAAACGGTTCTCTCTGTCTTTATAAAAGATCATGTTTTGGGAAGAATCAATTATTACGCGTAATTCCCCGGAAATTCTATGCAAATCTTTTTCCGTCTGTTTGCGCTCAGTGATATCTTCCCCTGAAAACAATATGCCGATGATCTGGGATTCTTTATTCTTAAGAACAGCGTTATGAAAAGCGACCATACGGGATAAACCATCTTTTCTCAATACCTGGTTTTCATGATACTCCTCAAAATCCTTGTCCCCCGAAATAATCTTCTCAAAAACATCAAATACCTCTTTTTTATTTTCTTTTGGCAAGCAGGCTTGAAACCAATTCTTACCTATTATTTCCTGCTCCTCATACCCCAGGATCTGGCAGCCTTTTTTATTAATCATGCTGATATTTCCTTCTTTATCCAGAATTACGAACATAACAGCAGCAATATCCAGATACTCCTGTACGCGGTCGCGCTCTTTCTCCAGCTGGCTTTCTGCGATTTTAAGTAAATTCACCTCTTCCGCAAGCCGGATTTCATTTTCCGAGAATTTAAATATGAGCCTGGCTATTTCGCCAAATTCATTCTTTCCGGTCTTCATTTTGGAGATATGCTTCAGGTTATTTTCCCTAAGCGACCTGGATATGAGAAGCAGGGGCCTATACACCTGGCGTAAAATAAACCAGATATAAACCAGGGCTATAAATATAACAAAGAATATAATAAGGATGAGCTCCAGCCTGGCCATGGATTTAGCTTCAACAACGCTCTTAGATATCCGCGTTACATCTATCCTGGCAACAGGGGCGTCATCCCAACCCCTTAATATTCTCGAAAATTGTATTGCCTCTGCCTTATACTCAACTTTATTCATGAAAGTTGTCTTGCTAAACGGAAAAATTACCGCAATCTGGCAATCAATGATCCTGGAAATTTCAGCGATATACTCTTTACTCCACAGCCTGCTGGAAAACATATAACCCCGCGGCTCAGTTTTTCTATCCGGATCCTTAGTAGGATGGATAGTAGTGCCGTAAATTTCCAGTACCCCTTCAGTAACATGAACAAAGAAATGATTTATCTTCTTTTGCTCAAAAACTTTAGCTAAATTTACTTTTTGCCTGAATTGCTCATAGAGTGCTTCATTGCCTTCGGAAACAAAATAAGAAACAGGAAGGAATTGTGAATTACAAACCACCAGCAAATCAACGTCATAGGTCGGGATGGCGGTCTTTAAATTCTGGTTGGCCCAGGTTTCATCTACATTCTTAACATAATCAACCATCTCATCCCAATAAGTATAATCTATCGCCAATGTCTCCAGGGTCTTTGATTTAAGCTCCAAAACCTTATCAAAAGTATTTTCTATTTCTTTTTTCTGCCCCTGGAATAAAATAGCGGCCTGCTTAAACTCCAACTGAACATATGAAGAAAATAAGGTAACGGCGATTAAAATCAAAATACAGGTTTGAATAATTAATTTTGTATGTATACGCATAAATTATTCCCCTCTAATAGAACAGTTACAAAAAAACTCAAATCCCTTGCCCTCCTGAAAGGGAAAGAAACTTGAGCGTGAAATTATTAAATTATGTGAGGACGTTTTCGTTCATTTAGCTGAACCATCTTCACCTCATATAGCCAAATTTATTCTTATTAATATATCACATAAGGAATTTATTATCAAGACGCTTTATGTATCCCCTTATATATCCAGAAGTTACAAAATAATTCCTTTTCGGTAATCTTAGATAATTGTTTTGCAACTTGAATATAATCAATTAGTTATATAAAACGTCTTACTTATTAATGCGCGAATATTTTAACAGTCTCTAAGATTAGAAAAACAGATAAAAACAGCAGAATACCGCCTATAAACCCCAGCAAACTGAATTTATACTGAAGGATTATGATAAATAATGCCCATAGGGTCATTGCCAGCATGAATATCATTGGCAACACCACAAACCAAATGGGTTTGCCTTTTTTCTTTAACCAAACTCCAACTACCATAAGCGCCAAACCTGCTAATAACTGATTAGTGGCGCCGAAAACAGGCCAGATGATTTTCCATGCAGGAATAATATTGCCATTGGCATCCCTCAGATTTATCAAAACAAATATGGCAGGCAAACATAATGTCGCCGCAGTAGCAATATAGCGGGCATTTTTGCCTTCCATGCTAAAACATTCCTGGAAAATATACCGTCCAAGCCGGGTAGCAGTATCAAGAGTAGTCAAGATAAACGTGGAGAGGGCCAGAATTCCAAAAGAACTGCCATATTTTTCCGGGATACCAAATATAGAGAGGAACTTTGCCATACCCGCACCATAAATGGCAAGCGGAGCCCCCTTAGTCAATGGATCATCTTTACCAATCATCATTATGGTAGTAAGGGCAATCACCGCCACTAAGCCCTCAACCAACATCGCTCCGTAACCTATTGGCAATACATGAGTTTCTTTCTTGATTTGTTTAGAAGATGTCCCGCTGGCAACTATTGAATGAAACCCACTGATCGCTCCGCAAGCTACAGTAACAAATAAAAGCGGGAACATCGAACCTATATCAGATGAAGCCCAGCCGGTAAAAGCCGGGTATTTTAACGCGTACCCGCCAAAGAGTATTCCCAGGAAACCTCCTAAAATAGAACCGTACAATAAGAAACTCGAGAGATAATCCCTCGGCTGGAGCAATATCCAAACCGGAGTAACCGAGGCAATAAAACAATAGATAATCAATACCATATTCCAGGTTTTTACGCTATCGCCAAACAAAACAGGAATATTATCAAGCGGCATGCGCTGGCCAAGCCAAACACAAAAAAAGATTAAAGAAACAAATATCCCCGTAGCCCAGGCAAGCGGAATCTTTAAACGGTAAAGAGATACCCCGAATCCAACAGCCAACACTATGAATAAAATAGATGAAGTAGCTACCCCGCCATCAGCTTTAAAAGCCACGGCAGTCAGATCCGCAAATACAGTGAGCACATATACCAGGGTAAGCCAGATAAAAACCAGCATCAGCCGGTACGCCCGGCGGGACATATAGGTATTGGCGATCTCGGCTATTGACCTTCCTCGATTGCGCACAGAAATCACCAGGCTCGAGAAATCATGCACCCCGCCGATAAAAATAGCTCCGATAACCACCCATAACCATACAGGAAGCCAGCCAAAAGCCAACCCGGCGATAATCGGGCCTAAAACCGGCCCGGCTCCGGCAATAGATGAAAAATGATGGCCAAATAATACCGGTGCGGGAGCTGGCACATAATCTACCTCATCATACATAGTATTCGAAGGAGGAGAATTGTTATCATTCAACTCAAAAAAACGGGCCAGGAATTTGCCATATTTCAAATAACCCAGCCCAAAGATTAATCCGGCTATAATAAAAATAATAGTAACCATGATGTTTTTTATTATAACACTATTAGATTAGTAAACAATTATTATTAGAAACGAGGAAGCGGATTGACTGTTGCCTTTTTATTGCTTAAACCAATCTTGTGTATTTAAACACACCCTTACCAGCATGAGCATGACAGGAACCTCTATCAGCACACCGACAACAGTAGCCAAAGCCGCCCCCGATGATAACCCAAACAGCATGGTCGCTGTGGCGATCGCAACTTCAAAATGATTGCTCGCCCCAACCATAGCCGAAGGAGCCGCGTCTTCATATTTTAACCGCATTCTTTTTGCCATCCAGTATGTAACAGTAAAAATCAGGCAGGTCTGGATAAAAAGCGGGATTGCTATCCATAGGATCGTTAACGGCTGCGCGAGAATAATTTCTCCTTTGAATGAAAACAAAAGTACGAGAGTAAATAAAAGCGCAATGATTGAAACAGGGCTCAGCAGATGAAGGAATTTCTCATTAAACCATTCTATGCCTTTATATGACACAATCCACTTCCGCGAGAAATATCCGGCTACAAGAGGCAATGCCACATAGATAACAATTGATAATAATAAGGCCTGCCAGGGGACCGGCATTCTTCCAACACCCAGAAGAAATCCGCCTAAAACTCCATAAAGTAAAAGCATGGTTAGCGAATTAATAGCCACCATAACCAGGGTATGCCCATCATTGCCTTTAGCCAGAAACCCCCATACCAAAACCATCGCCGTACAAGGAGCAATGCCCAACAAGATACATCCGGCAAAATAACTGCGCCAGAGCGGTACCTGAAGCATTTTTATGCCTTCATTCATCACAACTGTTCCCGCACCGTGTATCGACCCCGGCAACCAATCAGCTCCGGGAGGAAGCTTAACAAAATCCACCGCCTCTGCGCCAATAAATCCTTTAAATAAAATTCCCAGAAAGAAATAAGCTATAGCATACATGGTAAAAGGTTTTACTGCCCAATTCACAAAAAGTGTCAACCATACCGGTTTAGGAGATTTGCCTGCCTTTATAACTTCCGCGAAATCAATTTTTACCATTATGGGATACATCATGAAAAACAGGCAAATCGCAATTGGTATTGAAACTACCGGAGCTCCGTTTACATAGATAGCCATGCCGTCAAGCAGCTTTGCCGCGGACGGGGCAACTTTTCCAATTAACACACCTAACACAATGCATATAAAAACCCATAACGTAAGATATTTCTCAAATAAACCTAATTTTCTTTCTTCACGGATAACCCCCTCCATGTTTTTATCCTTTCTCCGCTATCTTTAAACGCCTAACGCCTCAGACATCTCCTGCATAACCTTCTTATTCTCAGCGAATTGGAAAGCCAGCCGTAAATCTGCAAAGCGGCCCCTCCTACTTTCCCTTCATATTTTGCCTGAATGCCCGCTGCTCAGCACATCCTCATCAATAGTGGCTTGGCATGCTTCCTGCTTACGCTCTTCAGGAATAACTACTGCTAAAGTAGAGATGTGCTTAAAATCTGCATTCTTAGAAAGTGAAATCTGCTGAGCTTTTAACCCTTCTTATTGATTAGGAAAAACGACGATCTCATATTGTTTTTTCTTGTCTATTTCCAATTGTCTGCCTTAAAATAATAGAAATATATATATTCCTGTATAATACAACCCTACCATAATAAATATAGCTCCAGTAATCTTGCGAGTGTAATATTCAAGCCGCGTGATTCTATGAAACCAGCGGCTCAAAGATGTTGCGCCCAAGGCAATGGCAACGGCAAATACAAGAACCGGTAACCCTGTGCCAATTCCGTAGATGAATGGCAGGACGATACCGCTTTTACTATTAATCGCCAAAGGAATAAGGCTGCCGAAGTATAAAGCCGCCGAAATTGGGCAAAACGCTAGAGCAAAAATAAAACCAAGCAAAAAGGCACCACCAGCTCCGGACTCTGCAAGCTTATTATGCTGCTTTTGCGAAAGCGACATTCCCGGCAAGCGGATAGTAATTAACTCTAACAAGACTAACCCTGTCAGAATTAACAACGGACCCAAAGCTTTACCCATGTATTTCTGTAAAAACTGGGCAACTTGCGGAACGCTTAAAAGAGAGCTGATGATAATCCATCCTAAAACAGCATATGAGACCATCCGTCCTAGCGTATACGCCAATCCTGAGATAAACACAAGCACTGGATGAGTTATCTTCTTAGACAAAAAAGAAATAGCAGCCACGTTACTGGCCAAAGGACATGGGCTAATGGATGTCAAGATCCCTATCCATAACGCTGACGCAAATCCTATAAATATCTCTGTCATTGAGCTTCCTTCAATAAATCGGCAACCCCATTCTTCACATAATCAATAAATCTCTCCTTATTACCAGCATACTCCCAGATCTTGTCCAGATTTATCCATTTTGTTTCTTTGCCATCCTTGGCCAATGATAAAACAAGCGACTTCGTGTAAAGTTGGTAATCCTTGTTAAAGTGTTCATTGCCCTTATCTTCTACGTTTATAACCTTAAACTCCAGTTTTCCTGAAACAAGCGCATCTTTAAAATTAGTTTCTATTGCTTCCCTTGAATACTGCTCCATTTTATAGCAGGTTGGACAGCGCGCCTGTCCATGTAAATAATAAACAACCACCTGGGTAACTTTTGCATCCCCTGCTGCTTGAGCCATCGGCGAAAAAACTACGCCAATACTGCTTAGTACAACAACCGCCAGAAGAATGAAAGATAGTTTCTTCAATTTTTCCTCCCTATTTAGAAATAATCTTTTTAATATCGTCTATGCTCAATACCCTGCCAGTTGATACAACAGCGCCATCAACAGCCAATGCCGGAGTCATCATAACGCCATAATCGGTAATTTTATCAATGTCAGTCACTTTGAAAATCTCAGCGGCTATACTGAGTTCCTTTACTGCGGCCTCTGCATTAGCAGTAAGCTGTTTGCACTTCGGACAGCCAGCTCCCAAAATCTCAATTTTCATTCTACGCCTCCGCTTATCTCTTTGTTGCTGAAACTTTTATGCTGACTACCGCATCTTGAGCGGCCTCAAGACTATCAAACATCGCATCCACCGGATAACTCGATTCGCTAATTACTTTAATATCCCTAAAACCTGCCATTGTAATAAGTTTCAGATATTCGCCTTTCTTAATCGCTCCTGCAAGACAACCCACATAAGCCTCAACAGACTTTTTAATGGCGCTCGGCAACTCTTTGGCAAGCACCAAATCTGAAACCATCAACCTACCGCCGGATTTTAGTACTCTATACACCTCTTTAAATACCGCTTCTTTATCAGGCGAAAGATTAATAACACAATTGGAAATAATCACATCAACAGAATTATCTTCAGCTGGCAGCTTTTCAATTTCACCCAAGCGAAACTCCACATTGGAATATTCGCCTTTTTTGGCGTTTTCCTTCGCTTTGTCGATCATCTCCGGCGTCATGTCAACGCCGATAACACGGCCTGTTTTGCCGACTCTTTTAGCCGCCAGAAATGCATCAAACCCCGCCCCGCTTCCTAAATCAAGCACCACATCACCTTCCTTTAAGGACGCCAATGCAACAGGATTGCCGCAGCCAAACCCCAGATTTGCGCCTTCAGGAACAGCGTTTATTTCGGCATCACTATAACCAACCGTCTTACTTATAGTTTTAGCTTGGCTTGTGCCGCTACAACAAGAGCGAGAAGAACAGCACGAAGTAACCTGCTTGACTGCCTTTGCGTAACCTTCCTTGACAATTTTCTTAATCTCATCTGCTTTTCTTTCCATCCCATATCCCTTCCTGCCTCATTTTTGAGGCGTCTTCCCTGTCAACTTGCTTTTTGATAACTTCTTTAACAAAATTAAGCGCGCCTTCCTTATCGCTATCAATAACGATCTGTTCTACTTTAAGCAGATCATCTTCACTAAGGCTAATAAGTTTCTTTTTCTCCATGTCTTATGCCTTGACCAAAGGAACCCCTTTGCATGAATTAAACTCAATCTGCAAAGTTACATGAGTAACGGCAAAATGTTGCCTAAGCGCTTCTTCGGCTTGTTTTACTAAAAGGCAGGTTTCACTCACGGGCATATCTCGCGAAACATTAATATGCGCTTCAAAATGGATATCCCGTTCAGTTACTGCCCACAAATGCGCATGGTGAATGTCTTTTACTCCATCAATACTCTCTAACCGCGTCTGGATTTCCCTTAAATTGATTCCTTTCGGAACATGTTGCATGAGAATACGAGTGCTTTCCTCAATAATCTTATATCCTTCCCTTAATACATACATACCTATAAGAATAGTTAAAACCGGGTCAATCCAATAGGTTTTAGAGATAAGAATCGCTACAGCCCCAATAATCACTGCTATGGATGAAAGAAAATCGGAAAAAAGATGTATATATGCAACTCTTATATTTAGATCTTCGTGGACATGCGCCTTAAGCAGAAACACAGAAACAATATTCGCAATTAACCCAACCGAGGCCGCAAACAACATCAGCACGCTGTTAATTGGATGCGGATGAGAGAACCTGGCGATAGCCTCTTTAAATAAAAATATCGAAACTACTACTAGAGCGCAGGCGTTAAAGAGTGCGGCCAAGATCTCAGCGCGCTTATAGCCAAAGGTCTGAGCTTCAGTGTTTTTACGCTTAGCAAGCCGTACGGCAAACAAACTAATTACCAAAGCCACAGTATCGCTTAAATTATGTAATGCGTCAGAGATCAGCGAAAGGCTTCCCGAAAGAATACCCCCGATAATCTGCGCCACAGTTGTAGAAAGATTAAGGCCTGCCGATATAATTAACCGGCCTTCTTTACTGTTATCCTTGCCAGTATTCATTATTCTCCTGACTTATTTAACTATCGCACCAAAAATCATACCGCTTATGGTTGCCATAACCACAACCAAAGATACATATACGATAGTTTTTTTAGTGCCGATAACCCCCCCTATGACTAACATGCTAGGCAGACTTAAAGCAGGCCCGGCCAATAGAAGCGCAAGCGCAGGCCCTTTGCCCATGCCCGAACCGATTAACCCCTGCAAAATCGGAACCTCGGTGAGCGTGGCAAAATACATGAATGCCGCGACAATGGATGAAAAGAAATTCGCACGTAAAGAATTCCCTCCCACAAGAGCCTCGACCCAACGTGAAGGAATTATCCCCTCATACCCAACCCTTCCCAAAAGGAAACCAGACACAAGTACTCCGCCTAAAAGAAGCGGTAATATTTGTAAAGCAAAACCCCATGTAGCGCCGGTCCATTCCTTAAGTTCGTCCTTTTTAAACCAACTAAAAAGAGCAAACCCTAAAACCACCAAGAAGAATCCGGTGATCCACCATTTGGAAGCGTAGATCAAACTCCAAATCCCTGTGTCTCCCTCTAAAGGCCTGCCCCAGTTGGCGAAAACCAGTATGGCGACCATAGAAAAGAAATAAATCATATCTTTCCAAAGTGGCCGGGATACTTTAACCTCACCAAATTGAAGATCGCCATTGGCATGGCGGCCGCGCTCTTCCTTTAAGAAAATAAGGTGCATCAACAAGCCAATGACAATGCTAAAAACAACCGCGCCTATGGCCCTTGCCACCCCTAGCTGCCAACCAAGAATGCGCGCGGTTAGAATAATAGCCAAAACATTGATGGCTGGCCCGGAATAAAGAAAAGCAATCGCAGGGCCAAGTCCAGCGCCTCTTTTATAAATACCGGAGAACAAAGGTAAAACAGTGCAGGAGCAAACCGCCAATATTGTACCGGATATTGAAGCAACGCTATAGGAAAGAAATTTATTCGCTTTAGCTCCAAAATACTTCATTACTGATGCCTGGCTGACAAAAACTGAAATAGCCCCGGCAATAAAAAAAGCCGGGACAAGGCATAAAAGCACATGCTCCCGCGCGTACCATTTGACAAGCGCCAAAGCCTCAAATATGGCGTTTGAAAACCGTAGATTCTCAACGGGCAAATAGAAACATGTTAAAAATGCCGCAACAATATATAAGAATTTCTTCCAATCTTTCATTTTCTAACCTTTCTAATAATTTGACAGCAACCACCCTCTATGCGGATAGCCTTGATATTTACTAACCCATCGGCGATCTTACCCTGAGCAGAAGTCAAGATTCTTGAGAATGTCGGACGAGAAATCTGCATCAACTTTGCGGCATCAGCCTGTTTTAGCCTCTCTAAACAGGCAAGACGAACTGCCTCAAATTCGTCTAAAGTTAGATACACCCCTCCCGCTTTACTAAGAGGCTTACACAAAGGCTTAAAACAGCGCTCCCCTGGAATGCATTTTACCCATCTGGTCTTTTTGGGCCTCAAACCTGCCTCCTTTGATTATGAACATATGTTCATAACAAGTTTAGCATAATCCTGCATAGTGTCAATAAAAAATTGTATTACTGTCAAGCCAAAATAGAAATGTCGTATAGT
>AMWB02150321.1_pt3 | contig 13943 bp, 14 predicted proteins | sample 200311 | NCBI WGS metagenome assembly AMWB02 (sample SAMN02737377, study PRJNA173069) | bioreactor metagenome | biome: anode biofilm in microbial fuel cells | place: USA: California | collected 2010-12-16 | reverse complement strand
TTGACTGCCTGTCGTAAACGAACTATCCCCGTCAGGGAATCGCTGGCATAACACTTATTTTCTTTCCACCTCCCACACCAATGAGTGGGCACAACAAAACATTCATACAATTACCTTACCATGATCCATCTGTTCACTTACGGGTCACTTATGTGCGGTGACATCATGTACCGGGTTGCCGGCTGTAAGACCGGTTTCACCCAGGCCAGCCTTTATAATTTTTTTCGTTCAAAAATAGCAGGCAGAGAATATCCTGGGATTATCCCACAACAAGGAGCAATGGTTCCGGGTGTCCTCTACTTCGATATTTCAGCTGATGCTCTGGAACGACTGGACATTTTTGAAGGTGAGATGTACCAACGGCAGGAAGTGCAAGTTATAAACGATACGCATGACTCAGTCACAGCAATGACCTATATAATCAAACCGCAGTACAGAGACCTGTTAACCGACAAGGAATGGAGTTTCACCGAATTTCTGGCCGTCGGCAAGAAAAAGTTCGAAGAGTCCTATTTGGGCTTTCAAGAGATTTAGTGCCTGCTCCTGACTCCCGGTTGCCCGGGATAGACCAAACCAGACAGAACCAGTATTCGCAGTCTGTCAAAAAGCTACCACTCTAGCCCGGACAGGTCGGTAACTTTCGCGAATGCCGCAGCAAGGGCAGCCATATAGGCTCCCTGTACCTGGGCTGCATTTATAAGCTGATCGCCATAACTGAGATTGCGGGTAGCACAACCGTCGGCAACGACAACACAACTAAGACCTAGATCAAAGCCGGCACGCACGGTAGAGTCAATGCACATATGACTCATGGCCCCGCACACAACCAGCTCCTGAATACCATTACGCTGCAGGCCGACGAGCAAGGTTGTTTCTCTAAAACTGTTGGGGAAATGTTTAGTGACAACCGGCTCCCCGGCCTGCGGGGCAACTGATCGATGAATATTCACACCATCTGTGTCAGGCAGGAAAAAAGTTGCGCCTTGATTCTGGGCAATATGCTGGATGTGAAATACAGGCAGTCCCCGTTCACGAAACCCGCTTAACAGTTGCGCGACAATTTCAGCAGCATCCTTAATCCCAACAAGCTCCATTCTTCCGCCGGGGAAATAATCATTTTGCATATCAACGACAAGCAGCGCTCGTTTCATACCTTACTCCATTATTTTATTTTCCATGCCGCCGAATAGAACTGCCATCCTCATTTGTCCCTATGCTCAAGAGCGGCGGTGAACGTAGGAAGACACACTGCGATATATTCAGCGCCGTCTTCTGCAGGGGTGCTGTACTGTACCCACTCTCCCGCTCCGACAATAATAGCTTGACCAGCCCGCACTTCATAAATCCAATTCGCGGTCTTTACCTGCAACATACCCCGCAGAACCACGCTGTACTCGGAAAACTCCGGGGTCTGCCCGGGCTCAAGCCACCCTGCAGGACTCTTCATCCGGGCAAGACTGACCCTCTGTGGTATCGGAATTTACCGTGCCAATATATTCTTCTATTATTTTCGGTTTATTACCTGCTGCTTCTATCACTATCGGCTGATTTATAAATTTGGCCATGAGCTCTCCTTATTTTTAGAGGGCAATCGCTTTGTGCCACCCTCAGACCACCTTCAATCAACTGATAATATATACACACTCCAACATCATTGTGCTGCAGTTCTCTGCATTTTGTTGTTTGCCTGACAACAATTTTATTGAAATAAACGAAAATACTTCTCAATCCTCAGAGACAGAAGTGTTCAGCCCGGCAAAGTTATTGTGCGTTATATTGTGCGTTATTTTGCTGGCGGATCTCATCTTCATTTGCTCTACCGATTGGTTGCGAGCAGATCGCTCCGCAGATTTTTATCAATAGGAGCATCAGATCCCAACCAGATTCCAAAGTACAATCTGGCAAAATCAACTGACGCTATGCTGACCAGTTTTTCACGGTTCAGAGAAAGGGTTGTAGTTCTGCTGGGGGCATCGTAGCAGAGAGAGTAACTGTCACCTTCCTGAACATCCCTGTATTTCGCATGCAGGACATCAATATACTGTTGAACCGCCTGTATCGCCTCTTTGCTGTGCTGACGCTGCAGAACCATTTCCGCGCCACGAATAAATTTGTCTCTGGTGAGAGATACCGCATAGTGAAGATTGAGACATTTGGATATATCCTTATCAAGGATCTGATCCCCTGTTACTTCCCGACTGGCCGACAAGCTCGCATCATACACCTTAATTATGCCCATATATCGTATTTCGCCGCTGCCTATTGGTTTTAACCCCGATTGCATACTCCTCTGACTCGCCAGACCAGATCCTGCCGTAAACATCAGTACAACAAAGAGACTCAACAGATACAATTTCATTTTCCATCCTCCGCAGATCGCCTGCAAATATTGCATGTCTTTCGGTATAACAGGTAAAACATTATGTACCTGAAGGGGCCATTTCAATAAGCGATCAAATGGAGTAAATCAATAGCAAAACCTATCATTAACGGCTGGGGGGTCGTGCATGAAAATTCGTGAGGACGAGGGGTACTGCAACAGGATGGGAAAATTATCGACGAGAGTTCGGCAGACTCTGTTCAGTCACAGCACCTGTGAAAAATGGTGTGATAAATATTTTTCTGCAGCTCTACAGCAGATGAGACGGGACATTAACTGGTCTTACTCATCAGCACCTTGATGCCCAGCAGGATCATGGCCCCGCCGAGCAAGCGGTCAATCCAATGCCCTGCTCTTTGAAAGCGGCAGTTTACCGAGGGGATGGAGAGGATGAACACGACAAACGAGAACCAGCATAACTGGAGGAACATGATCCATAAACCGAAAATAGCAATCTGATACAGGGGCATATCGGGAGCAAGGACCAGGGTGAAAAGCGACAGAAAGTAAATGGGTGCTTTGGGGTTCAAGGCATTACACAGGAATCCTGCCCCAATTGTGCGAAGAGGTGACTGCTGCGGGCGTTGTATACCCTCGATTCTCTGGCCGGCCGATGCCTTCGCCCGCAATCCCTTCATGCCCAGATATATCAGGTAGCTGCCGCCGACAATCCTGACCCACCAGAGCAGCTCGGCGGAGTGGGCAACAACCGCCGCGAGTCCGAAGGCCGAGTAGGCGATATGCACGGAGAGCCCAAGGGCAATTCCCAGACTGCACAACAGGCCGGTGCGCTTGCCGTTGGCCAGGGTCTGCTGCGATACAAACACAAAATCCGGCCCGGGCGACGCTGCCGCCAGGGTGTGCACCACTGCCAGCACCAGTAAGCCATGAACTATATCCACAGGTGTTCTCCCGACAGAATTCAGCGTGCCATTACAGTTGACGCTTATCGATTACCCGGTCGCCTTTGCCGTTAAATCGCTCCAGGGATCGTTCCTCAACAAGCTTAACTGCCACCCCGATACCGAGCTCGGAGGCGAGGCGTTTTTTTATGTTCTCTACCAGGGCCCGCTGTTTTTTCATTTCATCGAAGAAGATCGACTCGACGACCTCGACCATGACCGTCATTTTATCTTCATTATTCTCCCTTTCGACGATCAATCGATAGTGCGGCTCGGTACCTTCAATCTCAAAGAGAACCGCCTCAATCTGGGTCGGAAAGACATTGACGCCTTTTATGATGAGCATATCGTCGGAACGGCCCATCATCCTGCTCATCCGCACAAAGGTTCGACCGCAGGGACAGGGTTCGGGGATCAGCCGGGTCAGATCGCGGGTTCGGTAACGAATCACCGGAAAAGCCTCCTTGGTCAGCGTCGTGAGCACCAGCTCGCCGACCTCACCCGGCGCAACCGGTTCAAGGGTTTTGGGATCGAGGACTTCGACGAGGAAGTGATCTTCGTTGACATGCAGGCCGTTGCACTCTTCACACTCTCCGGCAACACCAGGCCCCATAACCTCGGATAACCCATAGTTATCGGTGGCCTTTATCCCCAACCGTTCGTTTATTTCAACCCGCATGGCCTCGGACCATGGTTCGGCACCGAACAGACCGTAGCGCAGCGACAAACCGTTGGGATTAACCCCCATATCCATCATCACATCGGCCATCTTCAGGGCATAGGACGGAGTGCAGACCAGCGCGGTGGTCTTGAAATCCTGCATGATCTGGATCTGCCTTTTGGTGTTCCCCGAAGAAATCGGGATCACCGAGGCCCCGAGTCTCTCCGCCCCGTAATGCAGGCCAAATCCGCCGGTGAAAAGGCCGTAGCCAAAGGCGATCTGGATAACATCATCGGGGGTAACCCCGGCACCGCAAAGAATGCGGGCCACCAGATCCGACCAGGTATTGATATCGTTTTTGCTGTAGCCGACCACCGTCGCCATCCCGGTGGTTCCTGAAGAGGAATGCACCCGGACGACATCACGCAGCGGCACGGCAAAAAGGCCGTAGGGGTAATTGTCGCGAAGATCCTGCTTTAAGGTAAAGGGATACTGTTGCAGTTCCTCAAGCGAGGTGAGCTTTTCCGGATCAAGCCCAAGTTCGGTAAATTTATTCCTGTAAAACGGCACGTTGGTTGCGACCTTTTTCAGGACGTTTTTCAACCGTTCAAGCTGCAGTTTTGCAAGATCGGGCCGGGGCAGACATTCTTGTTCTTTTTGCCAGTACATACAATTTTTTATCGTTCAGATGAGGGGGAGATTCCCGTTGAGCATAAACCGTTTATAATGCAATTATCCCGCCAAAAAGCTTTGCGGGACTCTTTTCAGTACCCCCTAGAGGGGTGTAAATTCCTTCACGAAATAATTTTCTAGAAAAGACTTAGAAAATTATTTCTAAGTCACTAAAGAGCGCAGATCTGTTCTCTGCTGAGAATGGTAACGCCTTTTTCTTTCAGCGCGGCAATCGCCTCATCCATCTTTTCAAAGCGAAAGATCAGCACCGCATTCTCACCGGTTTTATTGACAAAGGCATACATGTACTCAACGTTGATGTTGGCAGCGTGGATAATTTGCAGCACCCTGGCCAAACCGCCGGTTTTATCTTCCACCTCGACGGCGATAACCGTGGTCTTGCCAACCGTAAAGCCGTTTTCTTTCAATACCGATTTGGCCTTTTCGACATTATCAACAATCAGGCGCAAGATACCGAAATCAGCGGTATCAGCCACGGATAGCGCCCGGATATTAATGTTGTTTTCCGCCAGAACAGCAGTGATCTCCGCTAATCGACCTGATTTATTTTCCAGAAATACGGCAATTTGTTCTACCAGCATAGCAACCTCCCTCAAATTTTACGGTTATCTATAACCCGCTGCGCCTTTCCTTCACTGCGCTGGATGGTCTTCGGTTCCACCAGTTTCACCTTACAGGTCACCCCGAGCAGATCTTTTATTTCTCCCTGGATGTGTTTGGTCAGATTTTCAAGCACCCGTATTTCATCGGAGAACACTCCCTCACTGACTTCGACCTGCACCTGCATGGTATCGAGATTTCCTTCCCTGTTGACGACAATCTGGTAATGGGGTTCAACGCCGTCGACGCTCATCAACACATTCTCGACCTGGGATGGAAAGACATTCACCCCGCGGATAATGAGCATATCATCAGTGCGTCCGGTCACTTTCTCCATACGCACGAGAGTCCGGCCGCAGGCACAGGGCTCGTAGAACAGCCTGGAGATATCTCTGGTCCGATAGCGAATGATCGGAAAAGCCTCTTTTGTCAGAGTAGTGAAGACCAGCTCCCCTCTTTCACCCGGCGGCAGCACCTCGCCAGTATCCGGATCAATGATCTCCGGCAGGAAGTGATCTTCAAAAATATGCATCCCCCGGGTCGTGTGCAGACATTCCTGGGCAACGCCCGGTCCCATCACCTCGGAGAGACCGTAGATATCGGTTGCCTTGAGGTTTAACTTGCGCTCGACCTCCTCGCGCATATTTTCGCTCCAGGGTTCCGCGCCGAAAATCCCCACCCGCAAGGACAGAGACTTCGGATCGATATCCATGCTGTCCATGGCCTCAGCCAGATTGAGGGCATAAGAAGGAGTGGACAGCAGCACGGTGGAACCAAAATCCTTCATGATCATGATCTGCCGCTTGGAGTTGCCGCCGGATGCCGGAATCACGGTGGCCCCCAGCCGCTCGATGCCGTAATGGGCGCCAAGTCCGCCGGTGAAAAGGCCATAACCATAGGCGTTATGGATCATATCGCCTTTAGTGGCCCCGGCGCAGCAGAGTGCCCGGGCCATAACCCCGGACCAGGTCTTAATATCATTGGCGGTATAGCCGACCACAGTTGATTTGCCGGTGGTGCCGGAGGAGGCATGGACCCGCACCACCTCGTCAAGCGGCACGGTGAAAAGGCCGAACGGATAGTTATCCCGGAGATCATTTTTCACGGTGAAGGGCAGCTTGGACAGATCAGCCAGGCTTTGAATATGCTCCGGCTTCAGTCCAATGGCATCCATCTTGCGCCGATAGGGTTCTACCGTCCGATAGACCCGGGCGACCAGATGTTTTAAGCGGCGCAACTGAATGGATTCCAGCCCTACCCGGGGCAATGTCTCAATCTCTTCTTCCCAGTATATTTCCGACATAGCTATCACCTTGTTTATTGACTGACTTTTCGGCCAGCAGCAAAGGCCTGCAGATTCACGTCCCTGAACCGTTCCGGCACCCGGGTACGGATAACTTCCTCATAAATGGCCGGATCAATCGGTAAAAACGTAGAGAGTGCGCCGACCATAACCACATTGGCCGTCTTTATCTCACCGACTTCCCGAGCTATATCAAAAGCATCGACCGGCACCACGACGATATCCCGCTCGGTGAGATGGTGCAGCACATCCTTGGGATACTCCGCCAGACCGGTGGCAACCGAGGGCGGCAGGATCTTCTGGGTATTGACGATCACCTTGCTGCCTTTATGCAAGAAGGGCAGATACCGCACCGCCTCCATCATCTCAAAGGCCATCTGGATATCGGCACAGCCCGGTTCAATGAGCGGTGAATAGACCTTTCTGCCGTAGCGCAACTGGGCCGTAACCGAGCCGCCGCGCTGGGCCATACCGTGTACTTCGCTCTTTTTGGCATCGTATCCTGCCGACAAAAGAGCGTAGACCGTTATCTCACTGGCGAGCAGGATGCCCTGGCCGCCGACCCCTGAAAAGAGGATATTTCCCGTCTCTTGCATTATTTCCCCTCTCCTCTGGTGATAGCGTTGAATTTACAGAGCGATGCGCACTGACCGCAGTCATTACAGAGGATCTCATCGATCATGGATATGCCTTTCTGGTTTTTTCGATAGCCGCGCTGCTCCGCCTCCCCTTCCGCAAAAGGAGTCCAACTGATGGCCGGACAACCAAGACGGATACAGGACATACAGCCGACACAGTTTTCCTGGTTGGTAAAATAGGACACCGGTTTGCGCTCTTTCATCTCCGGCAGCAGCACGCAGGGTGCCTCGGAGATGACCACCGAAGGTTCCTTCAGTTCCACTGCTTCTTTTAAGACTTTCCGTGTTTCAACCACGTCATGGGGATTGACCTTGTAGACATGTTTTACCCCAACCGCCCGGCACAGAGCTGCCAGATCAATTGAACTTGCCGCCTCGCCGCGGATGTTGTAGCCGGTGGCCGGGTTTTGCTGCTGCCCGGTCATAGCGGTAATGCGATTGTCGAGTATAATCAGCGTTGAAGCAGAGTTGTTGTAGACCGTGTTGATCAGGCCGGTGATACCGGAATGAATGAAAGTAGAATCGCCGATAACCGAAACGACCTGATTATAGCCATCCTCGCCCAGTGCCTTGGCCATTCCGTGCGCTATCGGCACGGAAGCACCCATACAGACGCACGAATCCATAGCCGACAGCGGCGGTAGAAAACCTAAGGTATAACAGCCGATATCACCGGAGACAAAGACCTTCATCCTTGAGAGGTTAAAGAAAATCCCGCGATGCGGACAACCGGCACACATATTCGGCGGCCGGTTGGGCAGCTCAACCGGGGCAAAAAGCTCCGGCCCCGATCCGGGCGTGATCCCCTGGCGGACAATAGCCGTGTTCAACTCTCCCTGGTTGGGAATACAGTCCTTGCCGTGACAGGCAATGCCCATGGCCTTGATATGTGTTTCGAGGAAGGGGTCGAGTTCCTCCACGATATAGAGTTCATCAACCATTGCGGCAAACTGGCGAATCTTTTTTTCCGGCAGCGGCCAGCACATGCCGAGCTTTAACACAGCGGCTTGCGGGAAAGCCTCTTTGACATAGAGATACGAGACTCCGGCGGTAATAAACCCTCTTTTCGTGTCCCCTTCTTCTATCCGGTTATAGTCGGCGGTTTCCGCCAGCTCGCGACATTTTGCCATCCGCTCTTCGACCACCACCCGGCGCTTGCGGGCGATAGCCGGCAGCATCACCAGTTTACCGGGGATTTTGTTGATACCGCAGGCAGGATGGGAGGTATTCATCTCTCCTTTACTCACAACCCCTTTGACATGCGCCACCCGGGTGGTGATACGCAGCATCACCGGAGTATCGAGATCTTCGCTGAGATCAAAGGCCAGCTTGACCATCTCTTTGGCTTCACTGGGATCGGACGGCTCAAGCATCGGCAGCTTGGCAGCAAAGGCGTAATTTCGATTATCCTGTTCGTTCTGGGAAGAATGCATTTCCGGGTCATCGGCGGTGACCAGCACCAGCCCCCCGCAGACACCGGTATAGGAGGCGGTAAAAAGAGGATCGGCCGCCACATTGACGCCGACATGCTTCATAGTGGCAAGAGCCCTGGCCCCGGCAAAAGAGGCGCCGATGGCAACTTCCAGGCCAACCTTTTCATTGGGTGCCCATTCGGTATACACTCCCGGATATTTTGAGAGGTTTTCCATGATCTCCGTCGAAGGAGTTCCGGGATAGCCGGAGGCAACCTTCACGCCGGCCTCATAGACGCCAAGGGCAATGGCCTCATTGCCGGACATCCAAAGGGTATTCTCATTTATTATTGTCACAATTTCTCCTGATTTATCTAGCCATCTCTGAAGCTCACTTCAACTTTTTACAATTTCATCATAAACAGCAAGTATAGCCTAAGCGTTTTGGGCCTTGCACCTTCCCTGAGAGGGACCTTTTTTGCTATAGAATGACTGAGCAAACTACCCTGAAACTCTCTGTGCAGGCAAGGTTTTTTTTGTCTGCCGAAAGAGCGGTTGGACCCCGCCCCGTCAAACCATTGGCAAAAAATTGCCTGACAGCTCGGGATGGATCGGTGAATTCTTGTTTTTCTTTACTTTGACAACTTCGGTAACTACCGTATAATAGACAAAAAATCACCTTGCAGTTCGTTTTATATGCATGCAAAAAAAGTTTTTCAACCTTCTGAGGGAGACTCCTATGTATATCGGCAGAATCATGCACACCGACCTTATCACCGTATCGCCACAAACCACTCTCGTGGAGGCAAAAAAACTAATCCAGGAAAAACGGATAGATCACCTGCTGGTCGTCAACGACAAGAAGAAGCTGGTGGGCATCGTTTCCGACCGGGACCTGAAACAATACTGGGCCTCCCCGGCGACCTCGCTGTCCACCCACGAACTCAACTACCTGCTGGATAAGGTTCTGGTTTCCATGGTCATGATCAAGACAGTGGTTACGGTGGCAACCAATACCACCATCGAACGGGCCGCGCTCATCATGCAGCAGAACCGCATCAGTGCCCTGCCGGTAATGGAGGATGGCGAACTCGCCGGCATCATCACCAGCACCGATGTCATGGGGGTTCTGCTGCAGGCAATAGGCATCAGCGACGACAGCATCCGCCTCAGTGTCTTTGTCCGGGACAGCATCGGTAAGCTCGCCGAGGTCACTGCCTGTTTAAAAGACGCAGGCGTCAATCTGCAGAGTCTTTTTTGCTGGCCGGAATCGAAATTAGAGGGGATAACCCAGATAGTGATGCGGGTTACCAGTCAGGATGGCGACAAGGCGATTTCTGCCCTGACAACAAAAGGATTTAAGGTAAAAAGCAAATACGAAAAGGATATTACACCTTTCTTACCCGCCTGACCCGAACAGGTTCCCATTGATGCTGGTTCCCATGCAGTGCATGGGAACCAGCATAATCAGCCCCTTCTGCCAAAGAGCAGCTTGCCGCCAAGAAAACCGGCAATACCTGCCACCGCCAGCAACCCTGCGGAAAGTCCCAGATAAATAAATCTGGACGGAGAACCTGCAGCCACAACCTGCGGGTCGATGAGACGCCAGAACACCAGCACGCTGAGCAGGACCAGCACAATCAGACTGCAGGTGATCTTTGTGATAAAGATTGCTGATTTTATCCCTTTATAGCGTTTCTGCCATTCGATAAAGCCGGTCAGCAGAACAAGGGGCAGTGTAACCAATACAAAGATCAGGTTATAGTAGGCGGCAGTTTCCAGCGGAAGAATGTTGAAATAGACGGACAGGCCGAGAAACACCACGACGGCCGGTATCATTCCGTTGGGGAAATGGACAGAGATCGGATGCAGGTGATGCTTCAAAGAGAAGTTGGCAAATTTTTCAAAGAGAGAGGGGGATTGTTTCTGCCCTTTGCCTGCACCAGACGCCATGGCAGAGTCTATTTCTTCAGCTTTAACCACGGTCAGGGCCTTGCCGTCTGCATCGATCTCAACGAACATCTTTTTTGGGGCATCACAAACGGGGCATTTTTCCGGGGGTTCCCCTCCGGTGTGGATATAACCGCAGACGGTGCACCGCCATCTTTTTTCAACGATTTTTTCCTTGACGGCAGCAGGCTCCGGTTTATTCTCCTTGACGGCGGCAGTATCCGGCTTGTCGACAGTCTTTTGTTCCTGGTTCAAGTTCTTGAACATCTTTTCCGGAGCCTCGCACACAGGGCACTTTTCCGGTGGTTTCTCTTCTTTGTGAACATACCCACAGACACCGCACTCCCAGCTATTCATATGCTCTACCTCTAAGGTTCAGGCCGCTCTGAACAAAAGTCATCCTGTTCGAGGCAGCCTTTAATGGAAAATCTGCTGCTAAACGTTTCTCTTTTTTAAGGGAAATCGACGGGAAGATCAAGGACAGATTATACACGCCCCCATCATTTCAAGCTCAACTGCTACTCTGATACCACCGCGCTGATTTCAACCCTTCTATTCATGTTACGGCCTGCTTCCGTATCATTGCTGTCAACCGGATTGCTGTTGCCAAAGCCCTGGGTATTTAATTTTTCAGGAGACAGATTCTGCCCCATAAGAAAGCTTTTCACCATATTAGCCCTGAACTCGGAAAGTTTTTTGTTATAGTCCTGGTCGCCGCTCGAATCCGTATAACCGTAGATGTTGATGGTCGCTTCCGGATGCTGCTTCATCACGTTGGCGAATGCCTTCATCCTTTCAATATCGGCCACGCTGAATAAATTCGAGTCGTATTTAAAACGTATCACCAGGGTTTCTTTAGGTAATGCAGCGCTCTGGGCCTGATCTTTGCCACTCGCTGTACTCATACTTTCGGCAAGGATTACCGGTTGAACCTTGAGCTGATCGGTCGGGGCGGAATCGGCAACGTTTTTGCCGGGCGTCGCAGCGGCTGGCTCAGCCGGGTTTACATTTTGCGCCGGCTTGATTGATTTTTCCGGCGACGAATTTGCCGGGACAACAGAAGAACCGGCACCGGTGCTACTCACTGATGAAATTGGCTTTGCCTTTGTATCCGGAAGCGTCCCTGCTCCGGATGAGGCAGCGACAGGCCCGCTGTTTTGTTGCTGAATGGCGGTAAAATGAGCGGTGGCTTCCTTAAATCTTTCGTTGGTATAATACATGAAATAATAGCTGCCGGACAGCAGGAGGACAATCAGCAACAAAAGTGCAAGCACCGGCCAGGACAAGGACAGCTTCATTGTCTTTGCAGGCTGCGCGGCGACTCCAGACGCCAGGGCGGCTGGTTGCTGGGCGACGCTTTGAACATCCTCGCTCTGTCCTCTGCGGTGATCGGGTATCTGCAATTCCCTGGCCGATTCCTTGACGATGGAGCTGGTTATAACCAGCTGTTCTTCGGCATATCCGCTCATTAAACAGTGATCACAGAGGATATTGATTTTTCGAGGAAATCCCTGGGAAGAGGCAAAGATTTCCTTGATGGCGGATTTGTCAAAAAGTTCTGCCGCCGTCCCGGCCATTTTTAACCGATGGCGGATATATTCGCCGGTTTCGTCAACTGTCAACGGCTCAATATAGTAATTTAAGGTCAGCCGCTGGGCGATTGCCCTGTTCTCCGGACGCCGTATCAGCTCATTGAATTCATACTGTCCGACAAAGAAAATATTGAGCAGCGGGTTGCTGTCTTTGGTGACAATGTTGGACAGGAGCCGCACCTCTTCGAGCAGTTCCTGCGTCAAAAGCTGGGACTCGTCAATTATAAGCAGCACCTTCTGGTTATTATCATAGGCTTTATGTAGGAACCTGGTAAAGCTCGATAAAAATTTCCCCTTACTTTCAAACTCGCTACCAAGATCGAACGCGGCCGCGATATAATTGAAGAAATCCATTTTATCCAGACTCGGATCCGGTACCGAGGCATAGATTACGTCTTTTGATAAACTCCCGATCAAAGCATTAATCAGAGTTGTCTTACCGGTCCCCACATCACCGGTCAAAAGCAGGAAGCCTTTGTTATCAAGGATGCCGTATCGCAGGGTAGCTAAAGCCTCTTTATGTTTTTCCCCAAGCCACATAAAATATGAGTCCGAGGAAATCTGAAAAGGCTTCATTATTAAATGATAATATGCTGTATACATAGTTCGCTGAAAGATTCCAGGTAATGGTTTGGGGGCGAGAGGCGCATAATGCCTCACCTTCTTACTTTACCGATTGTTTACTAGTTCTTTGGGCAAGAAAACAATTTCTCTACAGGTACTTACCCCCGCACAGCACGAGGGCTGAACTGAGCACCCCTCGATGGGGCACGCAGAACCCCGGCTCTTCTCCCGTCTGCCGAGGTCGTATGTGCTAGAATACGGTCGATGAAATAGCATCGCCGGCCGTATCACACCTTGCATAACAATAACAGGATGATCAGGAGTATGTCACTGATTTTGTCGAGTTTACCATATCCAGTTCATGCATCGTGCACAATATTTTTCCTGATTAACGAACACGAAATCCGATGTTGGAAATTGTGTTTTTCGGTTATCCTGCCAAGAAAGAGGTACAATCTGCTTTTCCAATGGCATCGTAACTGGTGTGGTACAAGACACTGCAAGACCGGAAATCGACGGATTGTTGGTATCGTTATTGCCCGAATGTAATCGCCTGAAGTCGGAAGCATTTCAGGCATGGGGGTATTGCAACAGTACACGGTTTAAAAAGCATTGCCGTGGCCTGACGCTGACCAATTCCGTTAACGAATAAAACAGAGGTCATCTGCACACCGGCTCGACACACGGTAGAGATATAACTGTAACCCTCTATCTGCCAAGTTGCACAACCATTATCGAGACAAAGGCTGCACCCGCCATGACCAGACAAAAAAAGAACCTGCGCAAAGAAACCGAGACACAAACTGCAACCGCCTCCTCCACCAAACCAATAACCGGGTCGGACACTGCCAAGGAAAATGGTTTTCCCATTGTCGGCATCGGCGCATCGGCCGGTGGTCTGGCTGCCTTTGAGGCTTTTTTTTCCGGGATGCCGACACAGACCGACCCCGGCATGGCCTTTATCTTAGTGCAGCATCTGGCACCGGATCATAAAAGTATCCTGACCGGACTTATCCAGCGCTATACCCGAATGCAGGTTTTTGAGGTGGAGGACGGGATGGTGGTCAAACCCAACTGCGCCTACATCATCCCGCCGGGACGCGACATGGCTTTTTTAAACGGCTCCCTCCAGCTGCTGGAACCGTCCGCCCCGCGCGGCCAACGGCTGCCGATTGACTTTTTCTTTCGCTCGCTCGCGCAGGACCAGCGGGAACGGGCGATCTGCATTGTCCTTTCCGGTACCGGCAG
>AMWB02154087.1_pt1 | contig 13945 bp, 10 predicted proteins | sample 200311 | NCBI WGS metagenome assembly AMWB02 (sample SAMN02737377, study PRJNA173069) | bioreactor metagenome | biome: anode biofilm in microbial fuel cells | place: USA: California | collected 2010-12-16 | reverse complement strand
CCTTCGCAAAATATAAATCCTTCTTACGGATACCTCTGGTGGCTAAATGGCAAAACCAGTTTCATGGTTCCTGGTTCTCAGACTGTTTATCAGAACACCCTGATCCCCAATGCTCCGGCAGATATGTTTGCGGCCATGGGCGCAGAAGATCAGCGAATTTATGTGGTTCCGGGAAAGAATATGGTAATTGTCAGAATGGGAGATGCATCTGATCCGCAGAATCCCTCTTTTGCTGTTTCCGGTTTTGACAACGATCTCTGGGAAAGAGTCAATGCTTTAATAAATGTCAAATAGTCACACATTCGGGTAGGAGAAGTTTGCTGATCCCGATAAGGCTCGCGGATTGAGATTAGATGACCGTGTGGTCCAGGTTCCTCAGGTTGATTTCAATGTCCAGCGTGAATTCTAATCAGCAAATAACTACCAGATTGTCATCCAGCCGTCAGGCTGATCAGAATATCAGTGTAAGTGCAGTATATTTGATAAGCAGCCCGATAACAGTACATATGAGAGTGTTCCGGATATTGAGACGCAACATCCCTGCTGCCAGGGAGATGACCGGAGAGGAGAGTGGCAGCGCATTGAACACTATTATCGTCAGATTACCGTACTTTTCAATATTTGCTTCAGCCTTTTCATAGCGGCGGCGACCGATAAGCCTGTCAATGAATTTATTGCTGACTGACAAACCTATCAGGTAATCAATGGCCTGAGAAAACAAGGCTGTTCCGATAGCCACTGCATTCAGGGCAAGGACATTTATCTCTCCCTGCAGATAGTAAACAAAAGCAACCTCTACCGGCATGAAGAGAAAGAAGAGATAACCACAGGCGTTCACAATGGCAAATGACATCATCCCCTCGTCGCGAGAACCTGAATAGATGTCCCGACCCACAGTCATTGATGCGATTACAATAGCTGCACTCAACAGCAGCACTGCGATAATGATTCTTGTTATTTCCGCCCGGTTCTTAATAATCATTACCAGTGACTGTAGGGTTTGACTGAGAGAGCTGAGTTATAATACCTTGGGTCACCGGAGACCTCTTCTCCCAGCCACGATGGCTTTTCAAAGGCCTCATCCTGCGAGTGCAGCTCTATCTCCGCCATTACCAGTCCGCTGTTCGCCGCTTGAAAAACATCCACCTCAAAAATATGACCTCCGTAAGGAACCAGGTAACGGGTCTTTTCCACCAGCCAGGGTTCACACAAATTCAGAAGTTCCCGGGCTTCTTGAACGGATATCTCCTTTTCCCATTCATACCTCTCGATTCCTGATTCATCTGCAAGCCCCTTGACGGTAAGATAACCCTTCTCACCGCGGATACGCACCCTCACAGTGCGGCCCGGCGACGAAGAGAGATACCCCTGTACTATCTCGGACGATTCCGTGGCTTCATTCCTGAACTCGCCACAGACAAGAAACTTTCTTTCAATCTCGGATGACATATTATGAAAATAAAGATAATCCAATTGTTTTGAAAAAAACAGTTGCCATGACGCTTCCATCGTGCCATTGATGCCAGACATGCTCCAAATATCTGTTCCAATGTGATTTTAAAGTATGTTATGTTGTTGATTAATATATATTTACCCGAAGCATAAGCCTTAGAACAATAATTCAAAATTCTTAAGAACATAATTCTGTTTCCGGACCATTCATGGCAGATATTCCCGGAGCAGAAGGAATATGGGAATTATATAATATAATCACCGAATTGTGTAATGGTTTTCGGCATATAGAGATCCAACTTTGTCACAACGAACCGGAAGTTATCTATTATGAGTTGGTGATATTAGTCATGCCTCCGTTCTCTTGAAGACAACATATTGCTTAAAGCAATACAAATAGCCGGCTTGTGATATTTAAAAGGCAGGTGTTACAGGGCAAATAAACTGGGGTTAGGACTTATGAAACATCCAAAGACATCATCCATTTTCTTAGTATTTCTTATCTCAGGTTGTGCTTTATCATTAAATGCTCAGGTAAAGATAACTGATGGTCCTGTCCTGACTCTGAATCCAAACTCACTGCTTGAGCTGGAGAGCACCAATAAAGGATTGCTCATTCCACGAATAGCCATTGATAATCTGAGTCTTCCTGCCCCTTTAACGGCTCCGGTGCCTGTTGGGATGATTGTATACAGCCTTGGAGGATCAATTACGGATGGCTTTTATTACTGGAACGGAACATCGTGGATACCTTTTTCAACAGGGACTACCGGTCAATGGACAACTAATGGCACCAGCATCTATTACAATACAGGGAATGTTGGTATCGGAACCGCAGTACCGGCAGAGCGGCTGGAAGTGAATGGGAACATAAAAACCGGGGATACCAATTCCGGTACTATCCGGGCCACAAAAGAGCTGGTGCTTCGCCAGGACGGGGATGTTTATGGCCCTTCCATTCTCCGTTTGAGAAACAGGAACGAGGAAAACGGGGCTATATTTGAAACAATTGACGTTACATATACACTGATCGATTTTATTTTCAGAAACTATCTGCATCAGAGAAACATCAGGCTCGAATCCAGGGCTTCATATGCCAGAACCGGGGCACCATCATTTCATCTGGGTGGCATTAACCCTGACAATCCGACTCTGTCCCTTGGAGACAATTACGCTGCCTTCAGCAAAAGGGTAAGGATAGGAGATTATGTTGTTCCTCTTACCGAATTGGATGTTAACGGGCAGATAACTCTCAGGTCAGGGGCATCAGCAGGGGCAGTTCTTGTTTCAGATGCGAACGGAACCGGTACATGGACAAATCCGGGCACTGTTTATAGTGTCCCTGTAACCAAATCTGTCTCCTCCACTTTATTAAAAACCGAAACAGTTGTCCTGGCTTCCGGTGATATTACACTTACTCTGCCTGTGGTTACCATTGCTGATGACGGGTTGGCAATCACTGTGAAGAATACAGGGAATTACACTGACTTGATTACCGTTGTACCGGAGACCGGAAAGACAATTGACGCTGATACAGCTTCAATCCTTACCCGGTGGCGTGCAAGAACATTTGTGGCTACAGGCTCGAACTGGATAAGAAAAGAGAGAGAAACCAGGGCAGATAATCTGTTTGATGTCGGTACGGCAGCAAGCTTTGCAACAATCGCAGAGGTAGTTGAATTCCTGCACTTACATATGGCCGGTCCATCTGTTGTCAGGCTTGGAGGGGGAACTTTCACAATAGATGCAACACAAACCATAAACCTCCCTTATCCTGTTACTTTTCAAGGAATTTCCTTTGGTGAAACAACAATAGAAGCGGATGCCGGAGTTTCAGGCAACCCTTTGTTCATCTGTGAGACAGAATGCTATTTCAAGATGCTCACGTTTAATGCCGTTTCCAGTGCCCCCGGGAATGACGCAATTCACTTCGCAGGCAGTGGTGAGTATTATGAGGTAAAGGATGCCTATATAGTTGGTTTTAACAGGGGCATTGTTGCAACAACCGATAATGAAAGCTGGATTTTTGAGGCCGATTTCGAAGATTGTACCGGAGCTGGTATCGAAATAGCAGCGGGTGCAGCCAGCGGGGGTACATTTAAAGTCTCAGAATGTGATTTTATCGGATGTGCAACAGGAATCAGCCTTTTATCCGGTGTATCCGAGACTGTTTCCGTTATGAACTGTACTTTCTATAATACACCTGGGGGAAGCGACACGGGGATTCTTTACAATCCTGGCAGCTTTACATCATTTGAAGCAATATTTATTACAAATACAGCCTGGAATGATGAGGGCACTTACATTGGCGGATTTGATTTCACCAGATCAGACGGCCGTGATGCAGAGGCCTTCATTGAAAGCAATGCAGGAATTGGAGACATGAATCCTCACTGTAAAATCAATGTAGTAAATAATTCCTTGACAACGACATGTACCACTGCAAATGCCTGGTATAAGATAAACTGGACAAATACAAGTTCATCTACCTGCAAGTTCACAATCAACAATAACCTGATTACCTACCAGCCGTCAAATTCAAAAGACCTCATTGTACATGTATCAGGGAATGTTTCAGTGAACAGCAACAACAGGGTCATTACGGTCGGGATAGTGAAAAACGGCGTTACTGCAACACGTTACGGAGAAACGTCTTTGCGAATAACAACAGCAAATCAGCCATTTCAGTTTTCAACGGTCATTTTTCTGGAAGATGTACAGGAAGACGATTATTTCGAGTTGCATTGCTCTTCAGTCAACAGTGGAGATATTGCCAGATTTCAGGATGTTAACATCCTTGTTGAATCCAAATAATGATGTGGATATATATAAAAATTACGGAATTTCTCAAATCAAATTACATAAAGTGTTAAATAACAACATCCATATTAAGTCACTAAACAGTATAATAATTTTCGCACTGGCTCTTTCCGTTAGCCATCCCGGTATGAGCCAGGGTCTGATTATTTCACCCGGCGCAAGTCTTGTCGGCTCCGGCGGCAATATAGTTCTTATAGGAGATGCAGTAAATAACGGCTTCGTCAGTAATAACAACAATACGGTAATCTTTTCCGGGACTGCCCAGTCGCTAGGCGGATCATCACCGGTCCTGTTTAACAATCTTATTTTGGCTGCAGGCAGTACGACATCAATTCTGACTCCTGGGCATGCACTTTCCGGAATTCTGTTAAGCAACGGAATCCTGAATTCAAACGGGAACCTGACACTTCTTTCCACGGAAGTTCAGACTGCGCTTATTGATGGCAGTGGCATCGGAGAGGTGTTTGGCGATGTTACTATGCAACGGTACCTCTCCTCAGGCTTTGGCTACAAGTACTTCAGTTCCCCCTTTCAGGCAGCTACAGTAGCAGAATTTGGTGACGATATGGACCTCACAGCCCCATTTGAATCATTTTACAGGTATGATGAGAGCCGGACATCTTCAGGATGGGTCAGTTATATCAATCCTGCATGGATGCTGGATCCGATGCGTGGATATGCAGTCAACTTTGGCTCTTCGGCAATTGCCAGCACTGTGGATGTCACCGGAATAGTCAATAACGGCAGCCTGTCACTGACTCTATATAATAACAATAATCTATATACAAAAGGATTCAGTCTGATCGGAAATCCTTATCCCTCTCCAATCGACTGGAATTCACCGGACGGATGGACAAAATCCAGTATCGATGATGCTCTTTACTATTTTAAAAGCAGTAACACAGATCAGTATGGAGGTACTTACAGTACTTATATGAATGGTATTTCGAGCGATGGATTTGCTACAAATATTATCCCTTCAATGCAGGGATATTTTGTCCATGTTTCCGACGGTACCTGGCCGGTGACCGGTATCCTTACGGTGAATAACGAAGTCAGGATAAATAATCAGGTGCATCCTTTCATTAAATCCGGAATAAAAGGGGATAAACCATATTTAAGACTTGTCTCAGGATATTCCGATGATTCCGCCTCCTATGATCCCCTGGTAGTCTATTTCGACGAGGATGCAACCTGTAATTTTGATGGTCAGCTTGATGCGCTTAAGCTATTTAATACAGATGCCAGAGTGACAAACTTTTATTCCTTCGGCGAAGATGGTCGCAGGTTATCTATTAATGCGCTGCCAGTGAAAGTAGAAATTCTCTGTACCGTAAGGCTCGGTATCAAAACGGAAAGAAACGGGGAAGTTATATTCAGAATCGAAAAGCTTGAAGGAGATTTCAATTATAACATTATATACCTGTCAGATATAATAACAGGCAGCAGGCAGGAACTTCATTCAGGCAAAGAATACAGGATTAGCCTTACCGCTGATCACTATCAGAACAGATTCTTCCTGCTTCTTGCCAACAGCAATACAGATATTCCGGGTCTGACTTCAGGTAGTGACTGGATTAAAATTTATTCGGTTCGCGGAATCCTTAAAGTCGAAATCAAGCTTCCTTCCTGCAAAAACGGGACTCTGGAAATAAAGAACATATTGGGTCAGGCTCTCATTGTTTATAAGATTGATGAGCCAGGCTATCATGAGTTTAAGCCTGTTCTGAAAACAGGAATCTATATAGCCACTTTTACCTCAGACAACAAGAAACTCTCAGAAAGGATATTATTTGAAAGTCTATGAAACTTAGAATTCTATGATATGCTTACCCAGATATGGCAGACAGGAACAGATCTTCTGAAAAAAGTCAGTTGACCTCAACGAAGGCAAACAGGCTGACAGGCATCTGCGTAGCCTCATAGAACAATTGCAGCAAAGTCTTACTGAGCGGACTTCCCAACTGGAATCTGCCAATAAGGACCTCGACGCTTTTGCCTATTCGCTTTCTCATGACCTCCGTGTTCCTCTGCGTGCTGTTGATGGATTCTCTAAATACTTGTTGGAGGATTGTGAAAATAAGCTCGACTCTGAATGCTTGCGAATGCTGAATCTGATCCGCAGTAACATAAAAAAATTGGATCAGCTTATTATTGACCTGCTGGCAATGTCAAAAATTATAAGGTGTGAACTGGATTTCTCCCGTATCGATATGATTCAAATGGCAATCTCAATGTTAAAAGAGAAGGCAGCACCGGATATTATTGACAGAATGGAATTTTCTGTCGATCCGCTTCCTGAGGCATTTGCTGATATGGCATTGATGAAGCGGGTATGGGCCAACCTGATTTCAAATGCTATTAAGTTTTCTTCACAGGAGAAGAAACCCTCAATCAGAATCTGCGGCCATTCTGAGGGCGGGTTTAATGAATACTGTATTAAAGACAATGGCGCCGGTTTCAATCCGGAATACACTCATAGGTTATTTGGCATTTTTCGACGGTTACATAAATCTGATGATTTTGAAGGCACCGGAATGGGGCTGGCTATTGTACAACGTATAATTCACCGGCATGGCGGAAAGGTGAGGGCCGAAGGTGAAGAGGGGATAGGTGCAACATTCTCTTTCAGTCTGCCTGTGATGAAGATTGACGGGGAGCCGCATGGTTAATGATGTGTATAAGCGTGAAAGGCCATATCTTATTGAAGGACTTGATTATTATGACATTATTATGAGCAATATATATACTTTCCTCCATTCTATTTCCTGCACTTGATTTATGCAGGTTTGAATCAGACCGGACATGGGAAAAGGACAAAAATCGGAAGAGCTGAGAAAGGCTGAAAAGGAACTTGCATTTCATGACAGGGAGAATAAAAGAGGTGCTGCTGAATTAATCATTGCCAACAAAAAACTTGCAATTCAAAACAGAGAAATAGCAAAAAGGGCGGCAGAGTTAGTCATTGCCAACAAGGAACTTGCATTTCAAAATCAGGAGAAAGAAAAAGGAGCAGCGGAGTTGCTCATCGCAAACAAGGAACTTGAGCAATTCACTTATATAGCTTCACATGATCTTCGGGAACCGCTGCGTACTGTATCCAATTATATGCAGGTATTCGAGGAGGATTACCTGGACCAGTTGGATGGCAATGCACACAGATATCTTCGTGCGGTAAACAATGCCACAAGCAGATGACCATGCTTATTAAATCACTGTTGGATTTTTCCCGGTTAGGCCGTAATGTTCAACTAACTTATGTCGACTGCAAGAAACTGGTCGAAAATGTGATTGCTGATCTTGATAACATGGTGAGAACATCCAACGCTGTAATTGAAGTGACTGAAATGCCAAAACTTAATCTATATGAATCCGGCATCCGTCAGGTTTTTCAGAATCTGATTTCCAATGCCATTAAGTTCCAGCAACGAGGTGCCCGGCCTGAGATTCATATTGGTTCAGAGAAAAAAGATGAAAAATGGCAATTTTCAGTAAGTGACAATGGAATAGGAATCGATCCTTCCCATTATAATCGGATTTTCAATATTTTCCAGAGATTACACAGTAACGAGGAAGAGTATGAAGGATACGGAATAGGTCTTGCCAATTGTAAAAAAATAATTCAGATACATCAGGGAGAGATCTGGGTCGAATCAAATATCGGACAAGGGACTACATTTTATTTCACAATACCAAATCTGGCAGAATGAATAGAAAATTAAACTGTATTATGCTGGTTGATGACAATCCTGATGATAATTTCTTTCATGAAAGAGAGATTAAAAAAGATCATCTTGCAGCCGAGGTTGTTGTAAAAAATTCAGGAATGGAAGCATTGGAATATCTGAGGTCAAAGGAAGATATTACTCGCTTGCCACCTGATCTGATATTCCTGGATATTAACATGCCTGGAATGAACGGGTGGGAATTCCTGGAGGAATACAGTAAGCTGGATAATAAATTTCAAAGTGATGTCTTGATTATCATGCTGACAACTTCAGATAATCCTGACGACGAGGAAAGGTCCAGGGCATGGGGAAATATTTCTGACTGCATAACAAAGCCATTGACCAAAGAAAAAATGAAAGTGATAGTCAACAAATACTTCAGATTGCCTGACCGGAACCGGATATAAAAAACGTGCAAAATGCCTTCGAAAAGACTGTTGAAGATACTGTTTGTTGAAGACCTGCCTTCAGATGCCGAGCTTGCAATTCTTGAATTGCGAAAAGCAGGACTGAGGTTTGAGGAAATGGTGGTTGATACCCGGGACGAATTTATCAAAGCTCTTAGAGAATTCAGCCCGGATATTGTGATTTCCGATTATATAATGCCTTCCTATAATGGTTTGAAGGCACTCGTAGATGCCCGTGAGTTTGATCCGGAAATACCATTTATCCTTTACACCGGCTCAATGAATGAAGAAATAGCTGTTGAGTCCTTAAAAGCCGGGGCAGATGATTATATTATCAAGGATCATCCGGCCAGGTTGCCTTTTGCAGTCAACGAGGTTCTTGAGATGAAATTGAAAGAAAAGGAGAAAAGAGCCGGAGAACTGCTGTTAAAGGAAAGCGAGGAAAAACTTCAAAGCATTTTCAGTGCCGCACCTGTCGGGATAGGGCTTACAGTGAACCGGGTCTTGATGGAAGTAAATGACACTTTCTGCATTCTGACAGGTTACGCATGGAAGGAGCTCATCGGTAAAAGCTCTGAAATGGTCTATGTGACAAATGAAGAGTATGAAAGTACGGGGATTGAGAAATACAGGCAGATTGCAGAAACAGGTACCGGGTCAGTGGAAACACGTTTCAAATGTAAGGATGGCACAATACTGAATGTGATCCTGAGTTCGGCTCCTCTCGATAAGCATGACCTGTTGAAGGGGGTGACTTTTACAGTACTGGACATTACGGAGAGGGTCAGGGCTGAGGAAGCTTTGAACTGGGAAAAGTCTCTGGTTTATTCCCTGATGAGTACCCTTCCTGACCGGATTTATTTTAAGGATCTCAATAGCCGTTTCATAAGGATTAATAAAGCTCAGGCAAATGCTTTTAACCTGGAAGAGCCCTGCCATGCGATAGGAAAAACAGACTCTGATTTTTTTACCGGGGAACATGCGATGCAGGCATTTGAAGATGAACAGAAGATCATCCGTACAGGGCAATCAATAAACCTGGAGGAAAGAGAAACACATCGCGACCGGTCAGACACCTGGGTGGCCACCGTTAAAATGCCATTGCTTGACAGAGAGGGAAACATCATTGGTACATTCGGAATATTAAGGGACATCACCGAGCGTAAGCAGACGGAGGTGGCATTGCGGAAAAGTGAAGAAAACTACCGCCTCCTTATAGACACTGCAAATGAATCAATCATCGTTATTCAGGATGGGTTGTTCCGGTTTGTCAACAGGATCACGATGGACCTGCTTGAGGTCTCTTCAGTGGATGACCTTATTGGAAGACCATTTCCCGTATTCATCCACCCGGATGACAGGAAGATGGTAATTGAAAACTACAGACAGCGAGTATCAAACGAAGCAATAATACAAAGATATGCCTTTAGGGTAATTACTGCTACAGGATTTGTCAAGTGGGTGGAAATAAGCGCAGTCTGGATTGAATGGAATAACAAGCCAGCCACCATGAGTTTTCTGTTTGACGTCACCGAGCGTAAGCGGGCGGATGAAGTATTGAAAGAAAGTGAAGAGAAATACCGCAGGATCTTTGAAAATGTACAGGATGTTTATTTCGAGATATCAACAGAGGGGACCATTCATGAGGTCAGCCCGTCAATTGAACTACTTTCTAAAGGACAGTATATGACCAGCGATCTGATCGGAAGGTCAATGAGCGATTTCTGTGCCGACCCGGATGAATGGGCTGCTCTCATTTCACAATTGAATGAAAATGGGACTGTAACTGATTGTGCGGTCACAATGAAGAACAAAGACAGTTCTGATGTCCCTTGTTCTGCTTCATTTAAGATAAATGTTGATGCCAGGGGAGATCCACGAAAAATCATTGGAAGTATGCGTGATATCACTTTCCGGAAATATGCAGAAGAGGAGCTGAATAAGAAACAGTCACAGCTTATTAATGCACACATCATAGCTCACCTGGGTTCATGGGAATATGATGTAGAGGAAGACATGTTTATTTTCAATGATCCATTTTATGCATTATTCCGGACAACAGCCGAACAGGTGGGCGGATACAGGATGAAATCTGCAGAGTATGCACAACGCTTTATTCATCCGGATGACATAGCAATTCTCAGTTCGGAAACAAGAAAGGCAATTGAAACTGATGATCCGAATTTCAACCGGCAGTTGGAGCATCGTATTATTTATGCCGATGGAGAAACAGGCTATATAACTGTTCTAATTCATATTGAAAAAAACGGCCACGGGAAAACGATACGAACCTTTGGAGTCAATCAGGATATAACCGAACAGAAGCGTGCAGTGGAATCATTGAGACAAAGTGAATTGAGATTTAAGCAGATATCCGAGCACTCAGATGAGTGGATATGGGAAATAGACAAAAAGGGGTTGTTTACCTATTCCAGCCCGACTGTAAAAGAAATACTGGGATATGAATCTAAAGAGATTATTAACAAAAAGCATTTTTACGACTTTTTCAACCTCGCAGCCGGAGAACAATTAAAGAAATCAGCTCTTGATTTATTTAAACGAAGAGATGGCTTTAGAAACTTTCCAAACAGCAACCTGAACAAAGATGGGAGAGAGGTGATTCTTTCCACCAGCGCGATCCCGATATTTGACAACAGAGGAAATTATAATGGCTTTCGCGGTGTTGACAGAGACATAACCGAGAGTAAGAAGGCAGAGGAGGCATTACGGAAAAGCGAAGAGAAATTCCGGTCAATAATGGAAAACTCGGCCGATGCCATCTTCATTGCTGACCAGAAGGGAAAGTACGAGTATACCAATAAGGCAGCTACTGATATGCTGGGATATACATCTGAAGAACTGCTGAGTAAAACGATCCTTGAAATTACTCCCTCTGATAAAAGAGATGCATCCCTGGAGATTTTTAATAAAGTACTGAGTGAAGGCAAAGTATATGCAGAAATCTGGCTGAAGAGAAAAGATGGCAGCTACGTTACTGCCGATCTGAACTCGGTATTATTGCCGGGAGGAATGGTATACGGCAGTTGCAGGGATATTACGGAGAGAAAACAGGTACAGGAGGAGTTGAAGAAATACCATGAGCACCTGGAGGAACTCGTTTATGAACGCACTAAAGAGTTTAATAAGGCAAAGAAAGAAGCAGAAGAGGCAAATAAGGCAAAAAGTGAATTCCTGGCAAATATGAGTCATGAGATTCGAACGCCCATGAATGCTGTCTTAGGCTACTCGGAGTTATTAAGCTCCACAACGGTTGATCAGACCCAGGAGAATTATATCAATTCAATCAAATCCAGTGGAAGAAGTCTCCTGACATTGATTAACGACATACTTGACCTTTCAAAAATCGAAGCCGGAAAACTTGATCTGAACTATGATTATGTCGATACCTGTCTTTTCTTCACTGAGTTTGAAAGGATCTTTTCTCATAAAGTGGATGAGAAGGGGCTGAAACTCATTCTGGACATTTCTGCAGGAACACCGGCCGGAATCAAAATTGATGAAGCGCGGGTACGGCAGATAGTCTTTAATCTTATCGGAAATGCAATCAAGTTTACAGCAGAGGGTAACATTGTGCTCAAGGTATTTACTGAAAACCCTCAGATTGCCAAATACTCGGAAGATGAGGCTGAAGAACTGATTGATCTGATAATTGAAGTTCAGGACACCGGAATCGGTATAACAAAAGCATTGCAGGAGGAGATTTTTAAACCATTTGTCCAGGAAAGAGCAAAAGAGCATCACGGAGGGACAGGATTAGGCCTTACTATTACCAGGAGACTTGTATCGCTCATGCACGGGACAATCACCCTGCAGTCCAAGCCCGGGAAGGGAAGTACATTCAGAGTAAGGATCCCGAGGATAGAATATCAGAGGGCTTTCACCAGGCTGGACATCGATATTAAGATTAATCCTTCAGAAATCCTGTTTGAGAAATCTTCAATAATTATTGCCGATGATACGGAACATAACAGGAACTATCTCAGAGATGCTCTTAAAACCTCGGGGATAAAGATATTTGATGCGGCAGACGGTATTGGAGCCTATAAAATTGCAAAGGAAATCGTTCCCGATCTTATCATTGCCGATGTCCTTATGCCAAAAACGGACGGGTACTGGTTATTGAACAAATTAAAGGCTGATCAGATGCTGAAACACATTCCAGTTATCGCATATTCCGCCTCGGTATTAAAGGATCAAAAAGACCGGATAAATAAAAGTGAATTTGCCGGCCTGCTTGTGAAGCCCGTTAAAGTTGCCGAACTCTACCATGAATTGATGAGATTTTTACCATATAAATCAACCAGGGCGGGTGAACCGGATGATTACCTTCCGGAAGTTGACCTGATTGGTGAAGTATCTGACCTGGAAGGCTTAATTCACTCACTGGAGACCGATTTATATGCAACCTGGGAAACATTTGCTGTCAGGCAACCCATAGGCGAAATCCGTGAGTTTGGAAACAATCTGATTCAATTGGGAAAGGATCACAATTCAGGTTTAATTACCGGTTACGGAAAGGAACTGGTCAATGCAGCAGATAGCTTCAACATTGAAGCGATACTAAATCTTAAAAGAAAATACACTGGTCTCATTGAGCACCTAAGGGAATCAGATAAATTCCAAGGCTATGACTAGTCAACTTGTTGTGCAACCAATCTCCTCCTCAATTCTGATTGTTGATGATAACCCTCAGAATGTTCAGGTATTAGGAAAATTATTACAGGAGAGCAAGTATGAGATTGAATTTGCCACCAACGGTCCCGCGGCACTGGAGTGGCTTATTATCAGACAATTCGATTTAGTGTTACTTGATCTTAATATGCCCGGTATGAGTGGTTTTGAAGTATGCAGCAAAGTACGTTCAAATCCTGATTGGGCAAATGTTCCTGTCATTTTTCTTTCGGCAGAGTCAGACAGAGAAAGCATATTGAAGGGTTTCGAACTTGGGGCTCAGGATTACATAACCAAGCCATTCGACGGCAGGGAGCTTCTTGCAAGAGTCAGGACTCATCTTGCACTTAAAGATAGTCTTGAAAAACTTGAAAAACTTAATAAATCACTTGAGGAAAAAGTGCTCGAGCGAACTCAAAAACTGAAGGAAGCAAATCATAAGCTGGAAGCCACAAACATTAAACTCCTCAATCTCGATAAGGCAAAGACGGAATTTCTGAACCTGATCAGCCACCAGATCCGTACTCCGCTTAACGGGATCATTGGTCCGTTGGAGTTGCTTAAGGAGACTGCATTTGCGAGTGAAATTAGCGACCTGGTTGAGATTCTTGACATTTCTGTAAAAAGACTGGAAAGGTTTGCTGTAAATGCCCTTCTGATAACAAGGCTGAAGACAGAAAAATTTGAACCAACAAAGGACAGAATTCATATCTCAAACCTGATTAATGAAGTTATTGATGAAGCCAGGGAAAAGCTTCAATCAGGAAATATTCAGATAAAAAGAACCGAAAAAATATCCGGCTTTTATATTTCCGGTGAGGCTGAACTGGTAAAAAACTGTATCGC
>AMWB02161656.1_pt1 | contig 13952 bp, 12 predicted proteins | sample 200311 | NCBI WGS metagenome assembly AMWB02 (sample SAMN02737377, study PRJNA173069) | bioreactor metagenome | biome: anode biofilm in microbial fuel cells | place: USA: California | collected 2010-12-16 | reverse complement strand
TTAAAAAAACTTTATTAGTTTCAATTGCCTGAATAGCGAATTTATAAGGTAACAGTGATAGTCCGCCGTTAATATATTTATCACCAAGATTGTAAACAATTGCACCGGTCGGCTTTGTTACTCTTACACTTTCAAAAAAAATTGTAAGTAAATTATCTAAATATTGTTTTTCGGTTTCTTCGTTTCCAATTCCCGTATTACCATTTCCGTAATCTCTCTGCTGAAAATACGGCGGTGAAGTAATAACTAAATCTACGCTATTACTTTTCATTTCTTTTAATATTTGTAAACTATCACCTTGTATTATTTTATTCGTAAAATCCATAATTTATTTTTTTTCTCAAAGATAATCAAATTTTCATCATATCAGTTCATTTTTTAGTTTTGGCTATCTTGTATAATGATTAAGTATAAGTGTAGTGCGGGATTCTGATGCCTACGCTTTAAACCTTGAAGATATTTTTGCTAATAGTTCAATTGTTCAAATTTATTACTTTCGCCCGTATTACGCTTATACAGTGTTATCTGCAGGCATTATTTAAAACCTGTTTTAGGCAATCTTTAATGCTGGTTTATGAAATAATCCCAGGCTGCTTTTGAAACATCAGATATAATCTTCTCGTTTGTTTCTAAATCTTCTTTTGATTCCGTTATAAAAACACTGATAATAAAGTATTTCCCATCGGGGAGAAAGACAATTCCAATATTATTTACTGCGGCAGTTATACCCGTAGTTTTATTCGCGCCCGACCAACCTGTTTTGTGAGCAACTATAGTTCCTTCCGGTAATTGTCCTTTTATTCTGTTTTTTCCTGTTTGAGTTGCTTTCATCATTCCCCACACAAAATCATAACTTTTCCGGGAAAGTAAACTGTCTTCGTTTTTATAAAATGTTTCAAGGATTCTGTTAGCTTCTTTTGGAGTTATCCAGTTCTGAAACTGTAACTCCCAATTGTTTTGCATTTTTTCCTCGTTGATTTTAACAGCAATATCTTTGAAATTGTTATTAAAAAAATACGTTTCAACTACTTGCGGATTTCCTAAAAGTTTTAGTAAAATATCACAACCAACATTGTCGCTTAATGTAATTGTATATTCAAGAATTTCTGCGATTGTAAGTGTTGTGCCTTCTGGATACACTTCTCGTATTGGGCTCCAAAGTCCTGCTAAAAGTTCACTTTTTTTGATTTCAATTTTTTGGTTAAAAGAAAAGTTACCTTTATCTATTTCAGCTAACATCGTCAATGCAATCGGAAACTTGAATACGCTTTGCATTGGAAAATGTTTTTCGCCATTAATGCTTAATGTATCTTTAGTATTTATTCCGTTAATTGCAACACCTACAACGGCATTCTTAGAATTTAAGATTTGTTTGATGTTTTGTTTTAATGTTTCGATTGACTGTGAATATGCCTGTGCAGAAATCAAAAAGAATATCAGGAATGTTAGGCGAAGTTGTTTTGTCATTTAAGTTTTACGTTTCGTTAATAGTTCGCATACAGATAAAAAGGAATTTGTTACCTGACAGTACAGTACAATTTTATAAGTCCACCTAACTCTGCTTCTAATTTATCACCACTTTCAACTTTGCCAACTCCTTTGGGTGTGCCTGTAAAAATCAAATCTCCCTTTTCTAATGTCATCAAAGAAGAAATATACTGCACAATTTCGGCAGGTTTAAAAAGCATTTTATTTAACTGATCTTTTTGTCTTACTTCATTATTAATTTTTAATAAAATAAACTCATCAAGATTTAATGGATGTTCAAACTTATACAAAAAATCTGAAAGCACTGTTGAAGTATCGAAACATTTAGCGATTGTCCACGGATGTCCTTTCTTTTTTAATTCGGATTGAACATCTCTTAAAGTCATATCTAAACCAATTCCATAAGCAATAATAGATCTTTCAGCAGTTATAATATCTGCATTCTTTAAGCTCTCTCCAATAAGAAGCACAAGTTCCGTTTCATGATGCATATCATTGGAGTAAGAGGGATAAATAATTGTACCGCCGGAATAAATAACAGATGAAACTGTTTTTAAAAATACCACGGGTTTTTCCGGAATTTCATTACCAAGTTCGGAAGCATGCTCCGCATAATTCCTGCCCACACAAACTATCTTACCAATTGGAAATTCCTGATTGTTGTTATGGATTTTTATTGTTTTCATTTGAACTTTCGTAACTCAGACTTCAGTCTGAGATTGTGTTTAATGATTATATACATATGCAGAATGAATTCTGCGTTACGGATATTTATTTACGTCTTCTGTTTTTTCTTTGTTGCGGCGGGGAATAAAATATTATTTAAAATTAACCTGTAACCAGGTGAATTTTTATGCAAGCTTAAATCAGTTTGCGGATCACCAACAGCGTGTTGATAATCTTCCGGATCGTGACCGCCATAAAATGTAAATGTTCCCCTTCCAAAATTTCCGTGAATATATTTAACCTGATCGGTACCCTGTCGTTCTGCAAGAATAATAACAGAATTCTTTATAAGATTTTTTCGGAACATTGTTGTTTGTCCCATAAAACCCTTAATAACATTTGCATGATTTTGAGTTAACATTGTTGGAACCGGATCATACTTTGCTGAAAAATCAAATAAGGTAAAATAATCATTTTGCTCCAAGCCAACCTCAACAGGTTGAATATCAATATCGCTGTATTCATAAACATAAGGATTTGTATCGATTTTAAAATCTTTAAACGCAAAGGTTTTTGAAAAATCTAATTTGTTTTGTGCTTCCGGATCAGCGGCATCACCATCGAAAACCGGCACGCATATATCAACATTTTCAGCAGCCAGTGAAATATCATAAGAATCAGTTGCACTGCACATTGCAAATAAAAACCCACCCTGTCCTACAAAATTTTTAATTGTCAGCGCAACCGCTTTCATCATATCAGAAACTTTTCCAAATCCATTTTTCTTCGCATCATTTTCATAGTTTAATTGTTGATCAATATACCATTGTGCGTTGCTAAAGCTTCCATAAAATTTACCATATTGCCCTGTAAAATCTTCATGATGTAAATGAAGCCAATCATATTTCGAAAGATCGCCTCTAAGAATTTCATCATTCCAAATTTTTTCGTAGGGAACTTTTGCATATTCAAGAGCCATAGTAACAGCATCGTCCCAGGGTTGAAATCCGGGAGGCACATAAACTGCAATCTTTGGTGCTTTCTCTAACCTTACCACATCCATATTATTATCTTCACTTTGAACTTCAGCATAAATTTGTGAAGACTGCGCCAGGTTTATTTGTTCAAAGTAAACCTCATCTAATAAACACTCGGAAACAATTTTATCAGATTGATCAATCATAAAAGAGCCGCCGCGGTAGTTTAAGAGCCAATCTGCTTTTAGTCCGTCTTCTAAAGCGTGAAAAGTTATTCCATAAGCTTTAAGATGATCTGTTTGAGCAAGATCCATTGGAATTAGAATTTTGTTTTGTGGAAACGAGGAAAACACAATAAGAACAAAGAAAGTTAATATTTTTAATATGTATCTAATCATTTGGTCGATAGATTTATTCGATAGAAAACTATTTGTTACACTGAGCCTGTCGAAGTGTGACTTAAAAAAATGTCAGTCTTCGACTAGCTCAGACTGACAATAATGTTATTAAAAAGTTAAAATGCTTAAGCAGATTTTGCATCGCTTTTAATAAAAATTGGTTCAGCAAGTTTTTCAACAACATCTTTTGTGATAATACATTTATCAAAATCCTTTTTGTTTGGAAGATCATACATAATATCCAGCATAAAATCCTCAACGATTGAACGCAATGCACGCGCACCGGTTTTTCTTATCATAGCTTTTTGTACAATTGCATCTAATGCAAAGGGATCAAACTCAAGCTCAATGCCTTCCATCAAAAATAATTTTTTGTACTGCTTAATAATTGCATTTTTAGGTTCCGTTAAAATATTCTTCATAGCTTCTTCGGTAAGCTGATGAAGTGGTGCAGCTACGGGCAATCTTCCAATAAGTTCGGGGATTAAGCCAAATCTTAAAAGGTCTTCCGGCTGTATAAATGAAAGCAAATCATTCTCGCTTGTTTTAGCTTTCAGGTCAGACGAAAATCCCATTCTATTTTCATTAATTCTCCTGGCAATAATTTTATCAATGCCATCAAATGCGCCGCCAACAATAAACAAAATATTTTTTGTGTTAAGATTTATTAAACTTTGCTCCGGATGTTTTCTTCCGCCTTTCGGAGGTATGCCCGCTATTGTTCCTTCTAATATTTTTAATAATGCCTGCTGAACTCCTTCACCCGAAACATCTCGTGTAATTGATGTACTTTCACTTTTTCGTGCAATTTTATCTATCTCATCAATGTAAACAATTCCTTTCTGTGCGCGCTCAAGATTATAATCAGCAGCTTGTAAAAGATGTACTAAAACTGATTCAACATCATCGCCAACATAACCGGCTTCTGTTAATGTTGTTGCATCAGCAATTGCAAACGGCACATCAAGTGTTCTTGCGAGTGTTTGCGCAAGCAGTGTTTTTCCAACGCCGGTAGGACCGATTAAGAGGATATTACTTTTTTCAATTTCTACATCATCAAGCTCAAAAAAGTTTGTGCGCGAACTAATTCTTTTATAATGATTATAAACAGCAACAGCTAAAACTTTTTTTGCACGATCCTGCCCTATAACATATTCATCAAGAGCTTTTTTTATTGATTCGGGTGTTAGGCTATTCCATTTATTAGATTTTTGATTATTGTAAGCGGCAAGATTGTTTTTTAAAATATCAACACTGCTGCTAATACAAATGTCACAAATGTACACATCGGGTCCGGCAATCATACTTCCGACTTCGGTAGCTTCGCGTCCGCAAAAGGAACACTTAACAATTTTTTGTCCTGGTTTTTTACCCATCTAAAAATCCTAACTTAAATTTTTCTTTAATTCAATTATGTTTTTTCTTGCTTCATCCAGATAAAGTGATTTAGGGAATCTGGCAAGTAAGCTTTCGTAAGATTCAACAGCTTTAGCAAAATCTTTTACTCCATACTGATAAATCTGCCCTTGCAAATATAAGGCTTTATCGGCATAAATGTTTTTCTCTGCCTCACCAACAATTAGTTGGAGATTAGCAATAGCACTTGAATAATCATCTAAAGCAATCAGCATTTGTGCAATCCTAAGCTTTGCAATCGAATGAAAAATAAATGCTTGTGGATTTTGTGAAAGCTGATTAAAAATCTCTTTTGCTTCATTAAATCTTCTTTGCTCTGCTAAAAACTCGCCTTTACAATATAGAGATAGATTAGACGAATCATTTTTTGCGGTGTTCAATAAAATAGAAAATTCTATGGCATCATTTGCAATATTGTTTCTAAGATTGTCTAAAACACTTGATAAAGTCTTTCTTGCAGCTTCAAAATTCCCACTAAAAGAATAAGTCTTTGCTAAATAATAATTTGCAAAATTTTTGTCTTCGTTATTTGCGTTCTTAAGATTTTCTACAGAATGGAAATAATTTTCAGCTTCATTAAGTTTTGCCTGCATTATAGAAATAATACCAAGCTCTATAAAAGCTGGTGCTGCAAATTTTGATGTTGAGTAATCTTTAATAATAATATTAAAATAATTTTTAGCACCTTGAATGTCATCCCGTAAATGGAACAATAAAATTCCAATTCTTAAATTTGCCTCAACTGCTACCATAGAGTGTTGATAATCTTTAACCAACTGTTCATAAGCCTTTATTACAGGTTCAACTTCACTCAGTCCGATTGTTGCCGGGATATAAAAAGCTTTCCATTCGGGGTATTGCTTATTATATTTTTCCATCAGCATCGCTTCCAGAGTTTTGGCATAATATAATCTGGCAGTCTGTATGTTTTTTTGTGCTGGATAAGTTTCAATAAGATATCCAAATATTTTTAATGCAGTTGCAAACTCATTTTCGCGATATACATATTCACCAAATGAAAAAAGATCAGAGCCATCATTATTTTGTTTGCTGTCTATTTCCTTATATAACTTAAATGCTTCATCATAATTTTTCTTTTCGATGTACAATCTTGCAAGCAGGTAAATAAAGCTGATATTATCTGATTTATATTTTTCAACAACTCTAATTGTTTCATCCAAAGCATCCGGTTTATTTAAATATGATAAGATTTTACTTTCTATAATTGGATACTGCGAAGGATTTTCTCTGAGAAGATCACAATATTCTTCTGCTGCTTCTTTATATCTCATAGTAATATTGTAAAGTTGTCCAAGATCATAAGAATACAAAAATGGATCTTTGGAAACTGCTTTACCACGATTTAACAGTTCAATTGCTTTTTCAAAGTCTCTTTTTTCAATTACATAATTGACTATGATACGAAAAGTCATTTGATTTGAGTTAAACTTTTCTATTGCATCATCCCAAACCTGGTAAGCTTTGTTAGGATTACCTGCAGTATAATAAGTTGAGCCGAGCATTCCATATAAACTAATATCCTGCGGAGTAAGTAAAATTCTTGAGTTAATTAATTCAACAGATTTGTCATATTTTTTAAGCTGAAGATATAGTGAGTTAAGTTTGTTGAAGTATTGAATATTTGAAGGGTCTTTTTTGTTTAACGATTCAATTATCCCAACAGCTTTTTTAAGATCTCCATTTTGCTCATAACTTTCTGCAAGCATAAACTGATTTTGATCCAAAGAATTCTGCTGTGCAAAAATTGAAAATGCAAACAGAATTATTGTAAATATTTTCTTTATCATAGCTTAAAAATAGCAATTAATCACAGCCATTCAAGGGAAGAAATTAACGATAATTGGGAATTTGGGAATAATAATTTGCCGGAATATTAAACATTTTAAAGTAGAAGATTTATTGTTTTTGAAGAAAAGAAAGAACTACAATGAGTGAAAAAGACAATAAATTACTTTTTGAAATTTTATCAATTCCCAAACCTTGGATTGACAATATTATTATAGATTGATCCGAAAGAATATGAGATTCCAAAACTTACCCAAAACTGGTAACCGGTTTCTAATTGTCTTCTTTGAAGCAGAACTTCTTCTAAAGTAGCACTGCCCCTTGGGAGTGAAATTTGATTCCTGATTTTTGAGTATTGCCCAAATAAATTAAGTGAAAATCCACGGAACAATTGCCAGGAAATATCGCCATATAAATCAATACTGTATTTGCTCATATCGTGAAAGTAATTTGAACCGCTTATCGAAACTGAAGTGCTGCCCCATTGCTCGATTAATGATAACGTTGCTGAAAGCTGTTGACTGAAAAGAACTTCATCCATCTTGAAGAAAATTGTTTCTGTATTGTAGTTGTTGTAAACAGGAGAGATTTTATAATCCAACCTTAATTGTCTTTCGTTTGAAACTGAATATGGATAAAAGTTATATTCAACTTCAGGAGAAATTCTTCCACTAAAATCTATGTTGTAATAAGTTGATTTATTAAGATTTGTAGAAAATCCCCATGACCAATGTTCATCAATTGCAAAATAGTTATGTGCATAAAAATCATAACTGCGACTTAAACTCTTAATGTTTTCAGACCCATTTCCTAAATCAACCTCGTAATTGTTTTCGTAATAGGATCCAGAAAAACTTGTATAAAATTTTGAAAACTCTGTAACTCTGCTGGCAGAAACCGTTCCATAAATATTAAATTGATCAAATTTTTCTTGTCCATTTAAATACCCGTTAAGCGACAATTTAAAAACCCAAAAATCCCAGGGGTCTTCACCTTTTGTTTCTACTTGTTCCTGTGCTTTAAACGATATTTGAATTTTATCTGAGATTGGAGATTTTGATAAATAGTTTACTAAGCCAAGTTTTAATATCTGAACTGTTTTATCCCTGGTTATATTTTCAGATTCATTTGGCAGCGACGAAAACTTAAGCGTATCGTTTTTCCCTTCGAACATTTTTTGCCCGAAAAAGATTGCAGTTCGTTCATATCCACCGGCGCCTGTTTTTTCTGATGTGAAAAGAATATTTATATCGGCATCTTTTCTATCATTAACATAATTTACGATTGGAATTTGTTCTTTGATAAAATTCATATCGCAAAACCAGCAATTAATAAAAACACTTGGAGCATTTTCTTTAATTAATTGTTGATTTGATTGTGCAAACAAAAAACCAGAAACCAAAAACAAAACGGCTGGTAATAATCTAAGTAACATATTTCCTTCTATGGATTTTTGATTAATAATATTAAACTACAGATAATTTTTTTATTGTTTGTTAAAAAATGATCCGGATTTTTCTAACAATATCTACAATAAAAAATAGCACAAGGATTAAACGGATCAAACAGATTCTAACGGATTTAATTTCGTGAACATCCGCTTAATCAGTTCAATCCTCGTTCCTTTAACATTTAAGACAACTTAAACATTATCGGAATTGTTATTTCTGATTTAACAACTCATCCAATCTTTTTCTAAGCTCATCACCGCGCAGGTTTCTGGCTACAATAATTCCTTCCGAGTTTATTAAAAAGTTATCGGGTATCCCGTAAATTCCATAAATTAAATACGGTTTGCTTTCTCCACCTTTACTATCAAAAACATTTGTCCAGATTAACTTATCTTTTTTAATTGCTTCAAGCCAGCTTTCTTTTTTTGTATCAGAAGATACACTGAATATTTCAAATCCATATTTTTTAAAATCGTTGTACGTTTTAACCAGGTTTTTATTTTCTTCTCTGCAGGGAAAACACCAGGCTGCCCAAAAATCCAGCAGAATTACTTTAGCTTTAATATCTGAGAGCTTTACTATTTTACCATTTGTATCCGTTGATTCAAAGTCTGCATATTTATCTCCCACTTTAGGATTAACATTAATTTCCAAATATTCTTTTACCGCTGTACCATAATTTGATTTTTTGATTTTATCTGAAAAAGCTTCATAAAGAGGTTTTACTTTTTCTTTTCCCCAGGTTGTTTTATAAACATCAAGCATATACATAGCAATTAATGATTGGGGATTATTTTTGACAAGCGAATATTCTTCTTGCTTCTCTTTTTTCCAGAGATAATTTACTTTTTTAAGAATAGAATCTTTATAAACTTTAGCTGGATTTGTTGATAACAGGTTTAGCAAACTATCCTGTGTTTCTCGTAACAGATCAATACCGTAAAACAAGCTATCACTTTCAATTTGCAATCGTGAGCCGGTTATCCTGGCATTTAAAAATTTACCTGCTTCGGCATTAAATTTAATATCAGCATTCTCAATCCATAAAAACTCATAATCATTTGTAGATGGAATAAATAGAAAGGCATTTGCTGGTTCATCAAGCTTTCCCGTCAATTCAAATTTTCCATTCAAAACTAAAGCTGAATCTAAGTTTTTACCTTTTGCTTGTAAAATTACGATAGCACTGTCAGGAATGTTTTTTACGCTGCCGATTATTTTGAATGAATCTGCGATGTGTGTTTTCCCGCCATTGTTACAAGAAACGAAAACCGCCGATATGATTATTAGAAATAGAAAAGAAGATTGAAGAATTTTCATTTAAACTTCCTGTAATAATGGGTAGAGACAATACAAAGTTAAGTTTGTTTTTATGATTGTTGCAAATAAAAATTTTATATCTTTCGTCAGAACTAACACGCCCCTTTAATTCCCCTTCCCGAGGAACCGGGACAGGCTCGAGAGGGGAAAAGAAGAGGTGTGTAAAAGTTTATGACAGCTTAAACATTATTGGAATCACAACTTCTGCTTTTACTGGTTTTTTGTCTTTAATTCCCGGAGTGAATTTGGTTTTCTTAATTGCATCCATTGCGGCTTTATCGCAATCTGCATTTACACCTTTTACAACTTCTGTTTCTACTACATTTCCCTTTTCATCAATAATAACTTTTACAAAAACTTTACCCTGAATGCCCTGATCTTTTGCTGATTGTGGATATACAACATTTTTTATCATCTCTTCAATCCCGCCCACAGGATTAGGATACTTATCAAGTTTTTCTTCCTGTGCAAATTCGCTTACACCAAAGAAGAGAAAGAAAAATAAAAATGAATATATTATGTTTTTCATAACGCCACCTTTTGTAATCTATTTTTATTTAAGTTTAAATACTATTGGAATTGTCACCTGCACTTTAACAGGTTTACCTCTTTGTTTTCCCGGGGTAAATTTTGTTTGCTTAACTGCATCTAAAGCAGCTTCATCCAGTCCATAACCTGCGCCTTTTATTACTTTTGCATTAGCTACATTACCTTTTTCATCAATAAATGCAAGAACATATACTTTTCCTTCAATGCCTTCTCGTTTAGCAGCTTCGGGATATTTAATTTTACTTTGCAGTCCTTTTAATCCACCGAGTAATTCAGGCATTTCTTCAACTGCGACAAAATATATATCATCACCTCCCGCTGAAATAATTTCACCCGATGAAAATTGAGGATTGAATGACCAGGGAGAAATTGATTTTACATTTTTACCATTTTTTAAAGCAGGAGTAAATTTCCAATCTTTAACAGTCTTTGCAAATAACTCATCAATTTTTTTACTTGTACTACTAATAATTTGGATTTTATCGACTCTCCCGTTTTCATTAATTAGAAAAAGATATTTAGCTGAAAATTTTTGCTTGTCATTATCTGATAATTGTTGAAATACTTTCTGCAGATGAATATTAATATTATCCTCAATATCCTTTCCCATATTCTCTGACTGCAATTCAGGATATTTGTCTAGTTCGCTTAATGGCAAATAAACATTTTCTGATTGTATCAGTTCGATTCCTTGTTTTTCTTCCTTGCAACCAAAAGAAGTTAAGAAGAGAAAAACAATTAAAAATAATTTCGTTTTCATTTTAACCTCAGCTATTTGGTTTAATAATAATTTCATTATCAAAAGTTGCCCGCACCTCAACACCAGGTAAACTGTTATAAAGCAATTGAATTGTTTTAGTTTGAATCATCATTTGTTCTGTAAGTTTATCAACCCTTTCCTGATAGTTAGAAACTTTAAAGAGGAGATATCCGCTCAAAAACAAAAGGATTATTGCAGCAGCGTACGATATTGCAGAAAAGATTTTACCTTTCGAAAAGATTGCTGTTTTATCAGATGCTCTCGATCCAACAGATCTTAAAATTCTTTCTTCAAGTTCGGCAGGAAAATCTTTATAGTCATTATCAACAGCGTTTCGTATTAAGTTTAGTTGCTTAAAATAATCTCTTGCAGATTGATCGCTTGCAAACAAAGTAAAGAGATTTACTTCTTTGCTTTTCTCAAGTTCACCATCAAAGTAAAGATTGATCATTTCTAATAATTTGTTATCGTTCATAATATTGCCAAATAATTTGTTTATTTATTTAATTTCCAATTTATATTTGTCATTTCGACCGAAGGGAGAAATCTTATAAACTTTACTTAATTAGATTTCTCAGTCGGAGACTCCTTCGAAATGACAAACAAAAAATTATCCCACAAGTTTTGATATTTTATTAATTAATTTTTGTCGTGCTTTATAAAGCCTGCTTTTCACAAGGTCTTCATCAATATCTATTAGAGATGCGATTTCTTTATAGCCTAATCCGGAATACTCTTTTAGCACAAATACTTCCCTAAAATCCTCATTCATATTTTCAAGTTCATTTAATATCAATTTGTTTAGCTCTTTATTTTCAATTTCCTCTTCAAGTGATGAATCAGAACTAATTTCAACTTCATCAATATCGGCAGTTTCGGAGATCAGCTTTTTAGTTTTAGTGCTTCGCAAAAATCCTACCATCTGGTTGCGTGCAGTTTTAAATAACCAGAATTGTATGCTTTGTTTGTTATGAATGTTATCCAAATTCTCAAACAGTTTAATAAAAACATCTTGCACAATATCATCAGCCTGCATTTTATCCTTCAGCATTTTAAATGCATAATTGTAAATCCTTTTCTTGTACTTATTGAAAAGAATTGTAAACTCAATTATTTGGTTTTCTTTTTCCTGCAAAATTGATTTTCTTTTCTTATCTAAAAGATGCTAAAAACAGATAAAATGTTTCCACGCTCACAAAATATTTTTGGATTGGTTATTAAACTGCATTTACAAAATCTGCCACTAATTTCACCAATTATAACGAATTAAAATATTTCAACTGGTTAGTGAAAATTCGTGAAATTAGTGGCTTGTTCTTGAGATATTATTTTTTCGTTAGAATTTGGTCGTCCTGTGATCATTTTAATAAACAAATTCAATAACATTTCAAGGAAAACTACATTGCTAAACTACTCTTTCTTTGGTACTTTTGGTTGTTAAATTCTAAGAAAATGAAGAAAATTTTAATTTTAGGCTCATCCGGTTCAATTGGTGTAAATACACTTAATGTTGTTCGTAGATTTTCAGATAAATTTAAAGTTGCGGGATTAGCAGTAAATTCACGCATCGACTTATTAGAACAACAAATAAAGGAATTTAGACCAGAATTTGTTGTTGTAACCAATGAATCCAAAGCAAAGGAATTAAAATCTAACATTGGCAATTTATGTGATGTTCTTTCGGGTAATGATGAATTATTAAACGCGGCTTCAAAAAGAGATTATGATATTTTGCTTGGTGCAATTGTTGGATTTGCCGGATTGCAGCCAACTCTTGAAGCAATTAAACGCGGCAAAAGAATAGCGCTGGCAAACAAAGAAACGCTTGTCGTTGCAGGTGAAATCGTTAATAAGCTTGTTCTTGAAAATAACGCAGAAATTATTCCCGTTGATTCTGAACACTCGGCAATTTATCAATGTTTGGTTGGAGAAAATCTTAACGAAGTTGAAAAGTTAATTTTAACAGCTTCCGGCGGACCATTTCTTAATAAAGATAAATCGTTATTTGAAAACGTTACTGTTGATGAAGCTCTTAATCATCCTAACTGGAAAATGGGCAATAAAGTTTCAATAGATTCTGCAACTATGATGAATAAAGGACTTGAAGTTATTGAGGCACATTGGTTATTTGGTTTGCCAGTAAAAAAAATAGAAGTGGTAATTCATCCGCAATCAATAATTCATTCGATGGTGCAGTTTGTGGATGGATCGATTAAAGCACAGCTTGGTTTGCCGGATATGAAATTACCGATACAATATGCTCTTACTTTTCCGGAAAGATTGCAAAATGATTTTAAGAGAACTGATTTACCGGTGATAAATGCTCTGAACTTTTTTGAACCTGATTTTGATAAGTTTGAATGTTTAAAATTAGCTTATGATGTAATAAAAGTTGGCGGTACAGCACCCTGTATATTAAATGCCGCAAATGAAGTTGCTGTTGAAAAGTTTATAAATAAAAAAATAAAATTCTCTGCAATTTCTGATATTATTAGTAAGGCTTTAGACAAAGTTGAGAATCATTCTGATCCGGATATTGAAACTATTTTTGAGTGTGATCAGATAACTAGAGAATATCTTTATTCATTGGATACTTGATACTGGATGCTGGATTCTAGATGCATGATTCAGGACTAAATATTTGTAAAAAAATGAATTATAAAAACTTAGAAATCTGACAACTGGCAAGAGAAGTAATAATTGAAATCCATAAGATGACTTTGAACTTACCAAAGTTTGAAATGTTTGAAGAAGGCAACCAGATTAGAAGATCAAGTAAGTCTGTAAAATCTAATATAGTTGAAGGATACGGAAGCAGAAATTATAAAAATGAGTACATAAGATTTATCATTTTGCTTTAGCATCTAACGATGAAACTTTGGATGGTTTAGAAACCTTATTTGAAACAGGCTCATTAACAGATAAAGATTTTTATGATAATATTCACAACAAAAAAGAAAGTTTAAGGAAAAAGATTAATCGTTTTTTGCAATCAGTTCAAGCTGATCATTTAAGCGATAAATAATTAACACACGTTACGCAAAATGGCGCGCCATATGTGAGAGATGACATCTTTCACTTTGCAGCGGACTCGGATAAAAATTACGTTTTCAAAGTAAAA
>AMWB02034611.1_pt3 | contig 13954 bp, 10 predicted proteins | sample 200311 | NCBI WGS metagenome assembly AMWB02 (sample SAMN02737377, study PRJNA173069) | bioreactor metagenome | biome: anode biofilm in microbial fuel cells | place: USA: California | collected 2010-12-16 | reverse complement strand
CGGCCGCGGCTACGCCGCTTCTGGCGCTGGCCAGCGGGACCGGTGGATTGGTTCGGGCTTTCGCGCCGGCCAATCTGCCGCGCAAAGAGTTCTATTTCCCCAATCTTCCGCCCGAAATGGAGGGCCTGAAGATTTGGCATGTTTCCGATATTCACCTCCGGCATTATGTCACGCTCGATGATCTGGAGCATCTGGTGGAGTCGGCCCGGCCGCTCGCGCCCGATCTGGTGCTGGTGACCGGCGATGTGGCCGATGATCTGGCGATGTTGCCGGGCGCACTCGAGCTGCTGAACGGCCTGAAAGCGCCGCTCGGCTGCTACGCCTCGCTCGGCAATCACGAGTATTTTCGCGGCGTGGGCGAGGTCCGCGCCATTTTCGACCGCTCCCCGGTCCCGCTTCTGGTCAATCAGAGCCTGCGGATTCCGGTGAACGGCACCTCGCTGTTCGTGGGGGGAATCGATGATCCGCGCCACATGGGGGCGAAAGAGGAGGCGTTTTATGTTCGGGCGATCGACCAGACGCTGGCCGATCGGCGCAACGGCGAGTTCGCGCTTCTCATGAGCCATCGCCCCGATGCCTTCGATACCGCGGCCGCGCGCGATATTCCGCTGACCCTGGCCGGCCACACACATGGCGGGCAGCTCGGACTGTTCGGTCGCTCGGCATTCGAATCCTACTGGCACGATCGCTATTTGTGGGGGGCGTATCGCATCGGCGTCAATCAGCTCTATACATCATCGGGGGTGGGGCACTGGTTTCCGTTTCGACTCGGTTGTCCGCCCGAAGCGCCGCTGATTGTGCTGCGTCGCGGTGATGCATCGCTGACTCGCACGGTGTGATGCGGAGAAGTGCTCGGCAGTTCAAGTGCAATTTTTTTTTGCATTTCGTGAAATTTTTCTTGCCAAAAATTTTCAAACTTTCTACTCTTTGTCTCGGACGCAGGGAAAGAGATGCTTTTTTTCAGGGGAGCATCTGTTGTCGTCCAGTTGAAAGGGCAAGAAACAGAGAAACACAAACCCTCAAACAACCTTTAACGCTAAAGGAGCAACACATGGCTACGAAGAAAGCAACCAAGAAGACCGCGAAGAAGGCCGTCAAGAAGACCGCAAAGAAGGGCACCAAGAAGGCGGCGAAGAAGAAAGCGAAGCCAGCAAGGCCAGCGAAGAAAGCCGCGCCAAAGAAAAAAGCGGCGCCCAAGAAAAAGGCCGTCAAGAAGACCCCCAGCAAGCGTAAACCCAATCCGGCGTTTATGCGCGCGATGACCCTCTCCCCTGAACTGGGCGCGATTGTCGGGAACAACCCGATTCCGCGCACTGAGGTCACCAAGAAGCTGTGGGCCTACATTAAGCGGAACGGTCTTCAGGATAACGTCAATCGTCGCATGATCAATGCCGACGAGAAGCTGCAGGTGATCTTCGGCCGCAAGCAGGTCTCGATGTTTGAGATGACCAAGCTTGTTGCCAAGCACATGAAGTAGCCGAACAGCACTGATGTGACTTCTCAGCAGGCCGGCAGAAATGCCGGCCTGTTTCGTTGACCGGCTTGACCGGCGGCCCCCGCACCGTATATTTCTCCCACGACAATTTGATCGATTATTTACCTGAGGTGCTCGTATGAAGAGATCCCTTCTTTGGACCGCGCTCCTGTTTGCGTGGACTCTGGTATTCCCCCCCATGATGCTGGGCGCTTCGCCCGATCGCGTGCCCACTCCTCCCGTGACCCGGGTCGATCCGGTGGTCGATACCCTGCACGGCGTGCCGGTGGTCGATCCATACCGCTGGCTGGAGGACTCGCTTTCCCCGGAAGTCTCGGCCTGGGCTAAAGCCCAGTATGACTACTTCAAGAGCTGGGTTGATACGTACCCCGGCAAGGAGAAGGTACGCGCCGATTTGATGAAAGTCCTCGAGGCCGGCTCGGTGGGGACTCCTTATGTTTACAAGAATCGCTACTTCCAGACCCGCCGCACCGGCAAGCAGAACCAGCCGATCCTGTACACGCGGGTCGGTTTCGACGGCAAAGATGAGGTGCTGATCGACCCCAATACGCTGTCGGCCGATGGCACCGCCGCGCTCGACTGGTTCTTTCCGTCGCACGATGGCGCGCTGGTGGCGTACGGCGTTTCCACTTCCGGATCGGAAAACTCGACCCTCTACGTGCTGCGTTCCGACACCAAGGTGCACCTGGCTGATACCATACCGGATACCCGGGCCTCCTCGCTGACGTGGCTGCCGGATGCTTCGGGCTTCTACTACACGCGGTATCCCGCGAAGGGGACGGTGCCGGCCGGCGATGACCAGTATTATCGCAGGGCGTTTTTCCACAAACTCGGGACTCCCTGGTCGGCTGACCCGCTCATTTTCGAGGACAGCGCCAACAAGGCGGCCTGGGTCGATGTCGACCTGTCCCGCGATGGCAAACGGTTGTTCCTCTATTCCGCCAAGGGGTGGTCGCAGACCAATGTGTTCTACCGCGACCTGACCGTACCCGGCGGTCCGATTATCCCGGTGGTGGTCGGCCACGAGGCCACCTACGCGATCACGCTCCTGCCGGATCGGTTCATCGTCAAGACCTCCGATGGCGCTTCGCGGGGCCGGGTGATGGTCGGCCGCTACGACCGTCCGCAGTTCGAAAACTGGAAGGAACTTATCCCGGAGCGCGACGTGATTCTGGAAAACGTGGCGGTCATCAACAACCAGTTGGTGGTCGTTTCCATGAAGAATGCCGTTTCGCAGATCGAGCGGTTCGACCTGGAGGGGAAGCTGCTCGGGACCATCAGCACCCCCACGCTCGGGTCGGCCGGCGCTCCCAGCGGTGAGATCGACGGGAAGGAGCTGTTTTTCAGCTTCAACTCGTTCACCGTCCCGATGAGCATTATCCGCTACGATTTCGCCACCGACCAGCAGAAGGTGATCGACCGGGTGGTAGTCGATTTCGATCTGTCGAATCTGGAGGTAAAGCAGGTTTGGTACAAGTCCAAAGACGGCACGCCGGTTTCGATGTTCATCGTCGCGCGGAAGGGGCTGACGCTCGATGGGAGCCATCCGGTCCTGCTGGATGGCTACGGCGGTTTTTCGGTCAGCACCACGCCGTTCTTTTCGAAGAAGATTTCCGTCTGGCTGGTTCACGGCGGTGTCTACGCCACGCCGAATCTGCGTGGCGGCGGTGAATACGGCGAGTCCTGGCACCGGGCCGGCATGCTGGAGAGCAAACAGAATGTCTTCGATGACTTCGCGGCCGCGGCCGAGTACCTGATCGCCGAGAAATACACGACCCCTGCCCGATTGGCCCTCTATGGCGGCTCCAATGGCGGGGTGCTGATCGGCGCCATGGTGAATCAGCATCCGGACCTGTTTGCGGCGGCGGTTTGCGATGTGCCGCTTCTGGACATGATCCGGTACCACCTGTTTCGGATCGCCCGCCTCTGGGTTCCGGAGTATGGTTCGAGCGAGGACTCGGCGCAGTTCGCCTATCTGATCAAGTACTCGCCGTACCAGAACGTCCGTAAAGGCGTGGCGTACCCCTCGGTGCTGCATTTGTGCGGGGAATCGGATGGCCGGGTCGATCCGCTCCATGCCCGCAAGATGACTGCCCTACTGCAGGCCTCGACCAGTTCGGACAAACCGATCTTTCTGCGCCAGGAAGCCAAGGCGGGGCACGGCCAGGGGAAGCCGGTGGCCAAAGTCGCCGATGAGCTCACCGACGAGCTCTGTTACCTGTTCAAGTCGTTGCAGATCGAATTATAGACCGGTCGATGGGTGGGTCCCAAGGCCGTCCTGTCAAGCAGGGCGGCCTTCTGTTTTGTCACTGTGACAACGAGACGAACGCGCTACAAAACAGTTGTAATTCCCCCCCCGATTTATATCTTAGCATGGCTGTGAAAATGTTCACAATTTTGTGACGCAGAAGGAGACCAGGTCTCGTGTCCATAGTTCGTCCTTTTCGGGGAGTGCGGCCCAAGCCGGAATATGCCGCGAAAGTGGCCTGCCCACCCTACGATGTGCTCAGCAGCGCCGAAGCGCGCGTCATGGCACAGGGAAATCCCCATTCATTCCTGAGAGTCAACAAGTCGGAGCTGGAATTCCCGGAGGGGACCGATCCCTACGGCACGGCCGTGTATCAGCGCGCGGCGGAAAATCTCAACCGGCTGCAGCACGACGGCATCATGCTGCGCGACGCCAGGCCCTTTTTCTATCTCTATCGCCTCACCATGGACGGCCGCCGGCAGACCGGTCTGGTGGCGCTGACCTCGGTGGCCGAATACGATGCCGGCAAGATCAAGAAACACGAGCACACCCGCCCGGAAAAAGTCAGCGACCGGGCCAATCATATTGTCCAGGTCAACGCCCAGGTCGGGCCGGTCTTCACGGCCTTTCGCTGCAACGCCACCATCGGCCAGTTGTTCGACCGCATCACGGCCAGACAGCCGACGGTCGATTTCGTGGCCGATGACTCCATCCGCCACGAGCTCTGGGTGATTGCCGATGATGCCACGGTCGGCGACATGGTCGCCGCCTTCGGCGCGCTCGATTACATGTATATCGCCGATGGTCACCACCGCAGCGAGGCCGCCTCGCACGTGGCGAAACATTTCCGCGAGCACAATCCGAATCACACCGGCCAGGAAGGGTACAACTTCTTCCTGAATGTCCTGTTCCCGGACCGTGACCTGCACATCATGCCGTACAACCGCGTGGTGAAAGACCTCAACGGGCTTTCGGTTCAGGGATTGCTGGACAAGGCCGCGGTTTCCTTCGAGATCACGCCGTATACGCAGGGCGAGCTCAATCCGCAACATCTCCACGAGTACGGCCTGTACGCCGACAAGAAGTGGTACCGGATGGTCGCCAAACCGGGGACGTTCGACCCGAAGCACCCGACCCGCTCTATCGACGCCGCTATCCTCTCGGAGAACCTGCTCGGTCCCATTTTGGGGATCGTCAATCTCCGGACCGACAAGCGGATCGATTTCGTGGGTGGGATTCGCGGCACCAAAGAGCTGGTCCGCCTGGTCGACTCCGGCGCGTGCAAGGCGGCGTTTTCGCTCTATCCGACTTCCATTGCCCAGTTATTTACGGTGGCCGATGCCGGCGAAGTCATGCCGCCCAAGTCCACCTGGTTTGAACCGAAACTTCGTGACGGTATGGTGGTCAACCTGTTGACCGACTGACCCAACCCAAAGGGGAAGATAGCATGTTGATACTGATCTCCGACAAATTCGACAGCACCCTGCCGGGCCTTTTGGCCAAATACGGACAGGTCACTGATGATCCGAACCGGGTACCGGAGGCCGACATCATCCTGGTCCGGAGCAAGACCAAGGCCACGGCCGAGTATCTCGAGAAGGCGAAGAATCTCAAGATGATCATTCGCGGCGGCGTCGGCCTGGACAATATCGACCAGGCGTACTGCAAGGCGCATAATATCATCGTCAAGAACACGGCCGAGGCCTCGACCGTAGCCGTGGCGGAACTGGCGTTTGCACTGATGATCGCCCTGCCGAATCATATCACCTTGGCCGATTCCTCCATGCGCGAAGGGAAATGGCTCAAGAAAGAGCTGGAACGGACCGAGCTGTACGGCAAGACGCTCGGTATCCTGGGGATGGGGCGCATCGGCACCGCCCTGGCGATCCGCGCCCGGGCATTCGGCATGAAAGTGCTCGCCTGGCATCCGGATGTCTTCTTCTCGGACTTCGCCGAAATCCGCCACGATCTCAAGTCGGTGCTGGGGGACTCGGACTATATCTCGACGCATATCCCCAAACTGCCGGATACCAAGGGACTGCTCAACAAGGCCATGCTGGCCAACGTGAAGAAAGGCGCCTATCTTATCAACACCGGCCGCGCCGAAGTGCTGATCGAAGAGGATGTCGTCGAGGCCCTCAAGTCCGGACAGCTCGCCGGTTTTGCCACCGATGTCTGGTATTCCGACCCGCCCGTCAATTCTCCGCTGCTCGGCGCCCCCAACACCCTGTTCGCCCCGCACATCGGGGCATCCAGTAAGGAAAATATGCTCCGTATCGGCTATGTCGTCGATGTCATGATCGGCGACTGGCTGGCGTCCAAGAAGTGAGATTCACACCAGATATTGAGGCAATAGCGATGGCTAAGAAAGTGTTCAATTTCAACCCCGGTCCGGCGGTGCTTCCCAAGGAAGTACTGCAGACCGTCCAGGCCGAACTGCTGGATTATCGCGGCACCGGGATGTCGGTGCTGGAGATCTCGCACCGCTCGGCCGAATACGAAGAGATCAATAACCAGGCCATGGCCCTGTTCCACGAGCTCATGGGGCTCGGCGACAACTACAAGATCGCCTTTGTCGGCGGCGGCGCCTCTACCCAGTTCGCGCTCGTGCCGCTGAACTTCCTGGCCAAGGGGCAGACCGCGGCTTATGTCGATACCGGCGAATGGGCGGCCAAGGCGCACAAAGAGGCCAAGATAGTCGGGCAGACCCATCTGGCGGCTTCCACCAAGGAAGAAAAATACCGCCGGATTCCCAAGCTGAATGAAATCAAGTACCCGACCGATGCCGCGTATTTGCACATCACTTCCAACAACACCATTTACGGCTCCCAGTACCAGTGGTGGCCGGAGACCGGCACTGTCCCGCTGGTGTGTGATATGTCTTCGGATATCCTGTCGCGGCAGCTCGATTTCAAGAAATTCTCCATGATTTACGCGGGGGCGCAGAAGAACCTCGGCCCGGCCGGCGTGACGGTGGTGATCATCCGCGATGATCTCCTGGCCAAGGCCCAGGCCGGCCTGCCCACCATGTTCCAGTACAAGACCCATGTCGACAAGCTCTCGCTGTACAACACCCCGCCGGTCTTCGCGATCTACATCGTGAAGCTGGTGCTGGAGTGGATCAAGAAGCAGGGGGGCCTGGTCGCCGTGGAGAAGGTGAACCGCGCCAAGCAGGAGCGGATTTACCAGATGATGGATCTCTACAAAGATTACTATCGCGGGACGGTTGATCCCGACAGCCGCAGTTGGATGAACATCACCCTGCGGCTCCCCTCCGAGGAGCTCGAGAAGAAGTTCCTCAGCGAGGCCAAGGCGGCCGGTTTTGTCGGCCTGAAAGGGCACCGCGACGTCGGCGGGATTCGCGTCTCGCTCTACAATGCGCTGCCGCTCGAAGGCGCCGAACTACTGGCTTCGTTTATGGATGCCTTCAAGAAGGCGAACTGATTATCCGAAGCACCTTTCGTTTCGAGTAATGATGGACTGCCGGGGTGACCCCCCGGCAGTTTTTCTTCGCCAGAACGCTATTGTGCGGGTCGCCGGTCATAGCATAGCTTATGGCAGGTATGAAAGATGGTCGCACACGAAACCGACTGGCTTTCTTCGGGCGGCGCCGCGCGGGGCTTGGTGTCCTGGTTCTGGTAACGCTCGGACTGGCCTGCACGTATGGGCTGCGGCAGGAGTACCGGCTACCGGTCGCGACTCCCGTGGTGGACATTCTCGGTTGGACAATTACGCCCAAGATAATCAGTCCGACCGCTTACTCGGAATTGAAGGAGCCGGTGAGCCCGCCGAGCGAGTTTGCCGTGTCGTTTCGGGCAGCACGCCCCCGACCTGCCCGGAAGCATCCCGACTCAATTGCCGTCATCACCGACATTCGCCTCGGCAGCGCGCGCGTCGTGTTTCGCCGGACCGGGGTTCGGATGGACTGGCGCTTCAACGAGGCGGCGTGGGTATCGTATGCCGCCGTCTCGCCGGATTCGCTGGTGAAGACGTTTCGCGTCGTGCGCGAATTCGGGGAGTTGGATTGGGTTACGCTCCCGGCGGAAAACGACACGCTCGATGTTACCCTGTACGCGAGAAGTCATACCGGACTCGTTCTGGCCGAGCGGCGCGCCTCGAACGCCCCGGTGGCGCTCGACACGGCTTATTGGCGGCCCAAGGATGAGCCCCCGGTGCAACTTCCGCCGGTGACCATGCAATTGGAGCGCCGAGATATTCTCACGGCTATGCCGGGCTTCCGCTCCGGCGGCCGGTAACCGTGTTTTTGAGTGCTCTAACCCGCACAGCGCACTCTTGACCATGACCACGTCCGGAGCCCCCGGCCCGGCCAGCTATTTGCTTGACATTGGGTCGCGGAAGCGGTTTTTTCCGTTCTTGGAATTTGGACTTACTCTCTCCAAAAGGAGCCTGTTTGCGCGCTGAAGACAAGACGGCGGTCGAGTATCGTGACCTGTTTGAGAAGGCATTCGATTTCCTGGAGCCGGATCGGGTTAAGGCAATGGGGATCTACCCGTATTTCCACCCTATCCAGTCGGCCCCGGGGGACGAAGTTGTCGTCGATGGCCACCCGTGTGTGATGGTTGGCTCCAACAACTACCTGGGACTGGTCAATGATCCCCGGGTCAAAGAAGCCGCCGCCAAGGCCGCCATCGAATTCGGTTCCGGCTGTACCGGCTCCCGCTTCCTCAACGGCACCCTGGACCTGCATCTGGAGCTGGAGCGACGGCTCGCGAAGTTCGTCCATAAGGAGCGCGCCCTGGTCTTTTCGACCGGTTTCCAGACCAATCTGGGGACCATCTCTTGTCTGGTCGGCAAGAGCGATGCAGTAGTCATCGACCGCCAGGTGCATGCCTGTATTGTCGATGGCTGCCGCCTGTCGTACGGCAAAACCTACAAATTCGCCCACAACGACATGAACGACCTCGAACGGGTGCTGGCCAACGTGCGGGCCATCAACTCGCGGGGCGGCATTATGATCGTTGTCGACGGTGTCTTCTCCATGGAGGGGGACATCATCAACCTCCCTGACCTGGTGACGGCCGCCGGGAAATTCGGCGCCCGGGTGATGGTCGATGACGCCCACGCCATCGGGGTGCTGGGCCCCACCGGCGCCGGCACGGCCGAGCATTTCGGCGTGACCGACAAAGTCGACCTGATCATGGGGACATTCTCCAAATCATTCGCTTCGCTGGGGGGCTTTGTCGCCGGCGATGCCAAGGTAATCGACTACATCCAGCACACCGCCCGGTCCCTGATTTTCTCGGCCTCCATTACGCCGTCGTCGGCGGCCGCCGTCCTCACCGCCCTCGACATCATCGAGGCGGAACCGGAGCGGCGCGAGCACCTGTGGCGGAACGCCCGCCGCATGCAGCGGGAATTTCGCGAACTGGGATTCAATATCGGCCATACCGCCACCCCGATTGTCCCGATCGTGGTCGGCGAGGATCTGGATACTTTCGCTTTCTGGAAAGAGCTGTTCGATCAGGGCGTGTTCACCAATCCCGTGATCAGCCCGGCCGTCCCGCCGGGACAGGCCATGATCCGCACCTCCTATACCGCTACCCATACCGACGCGCACCTGGATCGGGTGGTCAAAGTGATCGCCGAGGTCGGACGCCGCCGGGGTCTGATTCCGTAACGCTATGGCCACGATTGAAGTTGTCGAAGTCGAAACGACGGCTCAGCGAAACAGCTTTATCAATTTCCCCAACACGCTGTATCGCGAAGATCCGAATTACGTCACCCCGCTTGCCTCAGAACGACGCGAGTTCTTCGATACCGAGCGGAACCCGTTCTATCGCTCGGCCCGGGTGAAGCTGTTTCTGGCCATGCGGGGACGTGAGGTGTGCGGCCGGATCGCCACCTGCATCAATTATACCCACAACGACTACCATCACGAGAAAGTCGGCTTCTTCGGGTTTCTGGACACTCCCGATGATTACGAAATCGCCTCCAAGCTTTTGAAAGTGGCCATGATCACGCTCAAGCGCGAGGGGATGGAGAAGATGCGCGGCCCCATGAACTTCTCGACCAACCACGAGATCGGCTTTCTGGTCGAGGGGTTCGACCGCCCGCCTGCTATTATGATGCCGTATAACCATCCGTATCAGCCGCTGCTGGCCGAGAAGTTCGGCCTCAAGAAAGTGATGGACGTGCTGGCGTTCATCATTACGAAAGAGGAGCCGATTCCGGAGCGGATCCTGCGCGTTGCCGAGTGGTTTCAGAAACGCTCCAAGATCACCCTGCGCACGCTCGACCTGTCCGATTTCGACAACGAGGTCAAGCGGATCAACGCCGTCTACAACCAGGCCTGGGCGCCCAACTGGGGGTTTGTCCCGATGGATGAGAATGAGTTCGCGTATACGTGCAGGGGGATGCGCCAGATTGTCGACCCGCATCTGGTCTTTATCGCCGAATGCGAGGGGAAACCGGTCGGGTTCTCGGTCGCCCTGCCGGATATCAACCAGGCCCTCATTCACCTCAAGGGGAAGCTGTTCCCGTTCGGCCTGCTCCAGTTGCTCTGGCACACCAAGGTGAAGAACAAAGTCGATGGTGTCCGTCTGATCACCATGGGCGTGGCGCCGGAATACCAGAAGCGCGGCCTCGACATGATTTTCTTCGTGAACACCCACCATGCCGGCATCAAGCGCGGCTTTCGCTGGGCCGAGCTGTCCTGGATACTGGAGACGAACGAGCTGATGTGCCGCTCCGCCGAGGAGATGGGCGCCAGGATGTACAAGAAGTACCGCATAATGGAAATGCCGCTGTAACTCCCATCGAGGTGCCGAATGAACGCTCACCCTTCACGAAATCTCCGGCTGACTCTCCTTGGTCTCGTGCTGGGCGCTGGCCTCTTCGCCGCCTGCGGCGACCAGAAGGCCGACCTGCAGGAACTCAAGTCGGACGGGCAGAAGGCGTTTTTGAACCAGCAGTATCGTCAGGCCCGCGAGTATTTCCTCAAGGGGCTCGCCAGTGCTCCCTCCGACCGCGATCTTCTGTACTATACCGGTCTGTGCTACAAGCGGGATTTCATTTATGATTCCGCGCTGTCGTATCTGAAGCGGGCCGACCTGCTCTACCCCCACAATCGCGAACTGAACCAGGAGCTCTATACGGTCGCCACGGCCACCCAGAGCTGGCAGGTGGCACTTGACTGCATCAATGTCCTTGTGGAGACCGGTGACCCGCTCGACAACTACCTCGAGCAACTGGCGGTCCTGAGCGCCAAACTGGACCAGCCGCTGAATGTTGTTTACTATCTGCGTCTCCTGTCCGCCAGTCGCCCGGACAGCGCCCTGTACGCGCTCCAGTTGGCCAATGGTCTGATCGGCGTGGATTCACTCGAAACCGCCGAGCAGGTGCTCGACTCGGCGGTCGCGAAGTTCGGCGAACTGAACGAATTCCTGGCCACGCGCGCCACTATCGGCGCCTACCGTGGCCGATACAGCCAGGCCGAGAACACCTTCCGCGATCTCATCGTACGGGACAGCACCCAGGCCGATCGCTACAAGCTCAATTTGGCCAATGTCCTCTCCATGCAGAAGGAGCGGGACAAGAAGCGGGAAGCGCTCTCGTTGTACAAAGAGATCAAGCCGAGACTCGAGATCGGCAGCCGGATCGATTCGCTCATCGACACGCTCGAAAAAGAACTCCGCTAGACTCTATCTCCGGCCGGTTCGGGTGGCCCACCGCCTGCCGAGGAAACCCACCTCAGAGATGTGGGCCACGCGGCCGCCTGCCAAACTCAAACAAGCGGTCTCGAGTGGCAGATATATTGGTACCAGTATCAGGGATGGTAGAATCGCATAGGTCTTCAACTGGGCCGGAAGACGTAATTATGTCCTGAACCAAGCAGGGAAACTAGTTACAATCTATTAACCCTTCGCATTGATGGTTAGAGTTCATTATGTCAAATGAAGAACACAAGAGTTCGTCTAGGCAATACCGGAATTTATTTGAGCAAGTCCGACGAGTACTAATTGAACACGATCCCGGGGGGATCATGTTGACCGGGGATGCTCCCAAAGATGAGTATGATTATGAAGTTGCGAAAATTCTGCCGCTTCTTTATGAGGATCTCTCTCAGCAAGTTCTCAGTGAAAGAATTTCACAAGTGTTTGTTGATCACTTTGATCAGGCGCCATCGGGATCTAGCGAAGGGTTTCTTTCTCTGGCAAACGACCTATTGAAACTGATGCAACAGCGATCATAGAATTTTGGGCGGGTGGCCCACCGCTATGCGGTGGGTTCTCCAATTGTCGACAAGCCGGCTGGCCGACCGCCTGCCAAAGAAACCCACCTCAGAGAGGTGGGCCACCCAGTGACCTTGCCAAAGAAACCCACCTCAGAGAGGTGGGCCACCCGGTCAAAAAGGAACGCCGGCCATTTTTGGGATGCGCCGGCGTTTCGGGTGTCCGCCCCAGGTCGCGGTCCGGGGCGAACGTGCTCTATGGTTAGAGCTTCTTCTCTGCCTGGGACGTCAGTTCTGGCCGTTCCCCTTTCCGTTGTTGCCCCCCTTGCCATGAACTGATCCGCCGAAGTCTTCCGGACGATTCTTGAACTGCCCCTCCGGGCTATCGTCTATGTGGTCATCGTAATTGTCATTGTCGAAATCCGGGCAGCCGATTTTCCAGCGCCCCATCATGAATCCGGCCTTGTTGTCCCCCACCAGCGATTTGATCCGCCCGGCCATCACGCCGATCTCCGTCGCGTCGCCGTCGAAGACTCCGCCCAGGAACCAGCCGCCGACCCAGCGTTTGGCGCGCGGCGAATTGTCGCCCCGACCCCACAGGCCCCAGTAGCCGCGCATGAGTCCCTCGAAGTTCCCGTCCGAGTCGATCCACTTGCCGTAGAACACCTGCTTGCCGGAGTCATTGTAGCCGAATGTCCCCTGGTACGAGCCATCGATCAAACCATTCCGGGCGAACCAGAGTCCGGTGAAGGTCCCGATGCCGGTGGTGTCGAACACCCAGGTGCCGACCAGGAAGCCGCGCGGGCACGGATAGTGATCCCGGCGGATCGCCGAAAACGCCACCACGTTGGAATCATCGAGCGTCACGATCGTGTCCAGCGCCGTCAGTTCCGGCAGCGTGAAGGTCCGGCTGTACGGCCCGGTCTGGAACGCCAGCGTCACGGGCGCCACCGGAATCGTGTCGTAGGCCATCGTGAAGGTCGTATCGATGACGGTGTCGATGATCGTATCGATCAGGGTATCATCGATCGTGTCGATGATCGGCGTGAAGAGCGAATCGATATTCAGGATGAGCGTGGAATCAACCGTCGCGACCTGGCGCGGAACAAACAGATCAACCGCGATCCCGTCCGAGGCCTCGCGCGTCTTGGAAACCCACTCGATCAGCCCGCGATCGGTGCGCGGCAGGAGGTAATCGCCATCCTCGAAACGGATAGTGCGACGCACCACTTCGGCGCCGTGCGAAAGGGTGAGCGAGCCGTCCCAATTGGTCCAGTCGACTTCATTGGAGTCGAAGGGCACGTGCCCCCAGATCACCCGCAGGTGGTAGACACCCGCGTTCGGATCGGCGAGTATGGAATCAATCAGCGGCAGGCCGCCGATGTTGTCGTCAACGGGCTGCTCCCCCTGTGCAGCCACGGTCAAGGTCGGATCACCAAAACCGGGCAATTCATTGCTGGTCGTATAACCGCCGAACTGGCTTGCGATATCCGTGCTGGAGGTATCGGTGACATTGTTCGAGCTCTTCGAACAGCCGACTACCCACAGCAACGCCAGGACGGCAACGGGAAGACACATCCTTTTCAACATGGCAGAGACTCCCTTGAGATTCGTTTCCCGCGACGTTTCCGGTTTCATGCCCCAAGCTTAAACAACTCCCGTGCCACAGCGCACGGCGAGTCGTAAACCGTTGCCAGATAATCGCTTATTGGAAGTTAGTGGTTACCCGGTGGCGGGTGCACGCCGTACCATCCGGTACAGTTGTCCGGTACCGGACAAGACACACGGGGCATCAGAAGGGGAGTTGGCGGCAGCGCGGAACCCGGAGTGGTTCCGCGATTGGGTTGGGGATGTACGTTTCCTCGCGGGACCGGAAGCGGTCCCGCGCTACGAACGGGAATCACCTTGTCATCCGAATTTCAGTCATCCGAATTTCAGTAGCGCGGAACCCGGAGTGGTTCCGCGAGTGGGTGGTGGATGTTCGTTTCCTCGCGGGACCAGAAGCGGTCCCGCGCTACGA
>AMWB02002282.1_pt2 | contig 13967 bp, 14 predicted proteins | sample 200311 | NCBI WGS metagenome assembly AMWB02 (sample SAMN02737377, study PRJNA173069) | bioreactor metagenome | biome: anode biofilm in microbial fuel cells | place: USA: California | collected 2010-12-16 | reverse complement strand
CAGGTCTGAGACCTGCCGTTACGATAATGTATTTACAATTTGATATTACAGGATAATCATGTGAGATCAATCTCATTACCCTGCCTGTCAGTGAATTCGTACTGCAGGAAATGAAATGATTCTATGGCCTGCACCTTAATGCTGACATCGTGTTTACGGTTTAGCTTGCTTATCCTTGTGATCAGCCCTTCCTTCAGGTAGGCAGCAACGAACGGATGAGTCCGGAGAATGAATTTACGCGTCATCACTTTCTCCAATATGGAAACAAGAGTACGCTCGATCTCATCTGTAAGCAGTATTGCCGGGGCAGTCTTGCCCTCGCCCCTGCAGACCGGGCATTTTTCGTCGGTGACAATGGTCATCTCGGGGCGCACTCTCTGCCGGGTGATCTGCATAAGCCCGAATTTACTGAGAGGCAATATGTTATGTTTGGCTCTGTCATCACTCATCAGTTCCTTCATCCTGTCATGCAAGGCCTGGCGGTTTTCATTCGACTGCATGTCAATGAAGTCGATCACAATTATTCCGCCCATATCCCTGAGACGCAGTTGCCGGGCTATCTCCCTGGCAGCCTCAAGATTGACTGACAATGCATTTGACTCCTGATCGGAGCCGGTTTTTGACCTGTTGCCGCTGTTGACGTCAACTACGTGCAGTGCTTCGGTATGCTCTATGATAAGGTATGAACCGCCTCTGAATGAGATGGTGCGGCCAAAGAGCCCCTTGACCTGCCTGCTGACCCCGTAATGGTCAAAGAGAGGTACCTGGTCCTTGTATACCTTAACTATCTTTTCCTTCTCAGGGGCAATTTCCCTGATGTAACTTTTAACTTCGCCGCCTATCACTTCATCATCCACGATGATGCTGTTGAAGTCGGTACTGAGTATATCCCTGAGGATAGTTGTCGTGCGGTTCATCTCCCCCACCAGCAGGCGCGGCTGTTTAACGTCGCGATGCACTGTAGAGAGGGCAGTCTCCCATCGGTTGATAAGTTCCTTCAGTTCAGCATCAAGGGCTGCAACCTTTTTCCCCTCCGCAACGGTACGGACAATGACACCGTAGTTTTTGGGTTTAATGCTTTGTATAAGGAGCTTAAGGCGATTCCGTTCATCGGCATTCTCTATTTTTGAAGAGACTGAGACCTTGTCTCCGAATGGCATCAGGACGAGGTTTCGCCCTGCGATGCTCACCTCGGAGGCGAGCCTTGGTCCCTTGGTAGAAATCGGTTCCTTGGTTATCTGAACAATAACCGTCTGTCCTGTAGTAAGTACATCAGCTATCTTACCATCCTTGTCAATGTCCGGCTCAGGTTTGAACTTGGAGACCGGTGTCATCCTGGCCTTGTTCTGTGTGGCCAGCTGGTAGTAGCGATGCAATGACCTGAACTGTGCGCCCAGGTCAAGATAGTGCAGGAAAGCATCCTTTTCGAAACCGACGTTTATGAACGCCGCATTAAGCCCCGGCATGATCTTCTTTACCTTTCCCAGGTAAATGTCGCCGACTGAGAATTTTACATTCCGCTTTTCCTTGTTTAGCTCGACAAGCTGCTTATCCTCCAGTAGTGCTATGGATATCTCAGCATCATTTACGCTGATTATTAGATCCTTGTTCACATTCCGGATTTTGGTGATTAGCCGATAGTCTTTTTTATAATGCAAATAACCTAAAGACCATAGGATCTTTAGGTTAGGTGTAAGAGCTACAGACTATGCATTGATGCTATTTCTTCTTCTTATGCCTGTCTTTCCGCAAACGCTTCTTGCGTTTGTGGGTCGCCATCTTATGCCTTTTTCTCTTTTTACCGCTTGGCATGCTGTTACTTCTTATCGTGTGATTTAACCTTGGTTATGAAAGTCTTGGCAGGTTTAAATGCCGGAATATTGTGTGCAGGAATGATAATAGTAGTGTTCTTTGAAATGTTCCTGGCTGTCTTCTTCGCACGCTTCTTCACGATGAAGCTGCCAAATCCCCTGAGATAAACATTATTGCCGGCAACCATCGAGTCCTTTACTGATTCCATGAATGCCTCAACGGTCTTCTGAACGGTCACTTTCTCAATTCCGGTGTTCTTGGCAATTTCGTTAACAATGTCTGCTTTTGTCATGTTGCAAGAATTTTAAATTCAACAAATTATTTTGATGTTCTGTTTTTTCAATGTGCAAATATAAAATATTATTTATCAATATCAGGTGATAAGAGTTTTTTTTCAGAGCGAATATCCTGATTTTTTGATACCTATAAAATATATAAGGGTCAACAGGCCCTCCGGGCACCTCCCTGAGGCGGCCGGAGCATCACAGAGATACCTAGCCCGGAGCCTTACACAAATTTTTTTCGTAACTTTATAACCTCAAATAAGTTGAAAATTATCATAAAGCTATGTCATTCAATAAAGTAATTCTTGTAGGCAACGTCGGCAAGGATCCGGAGATCCGACGGTTCGAGAACAACATCAAGGCATCGTTTTCACTGGCAACCAGCGAAACCTATACTCCCAGGGGCGGTGAAAAGGTCACTCAGACCGAGTGGCACAACATTGTTGCATGGAGGCGGCTTGCAGAGCTTTCAGAAAACTATATCCGCAAGGGCTCACAGATACTTGTTGAAGGCAAACTGCGGTACAGATCCTACGATGACCGTGACGGCAACAAAAAGTATATAGTTGAGATTGAGGCAGATACAATCCAGTTGCTGGGCCGTAAGCCTGACGGGCAGAATCAGCAGGGATCAGGACAGGGCTCCCAGGGCAACAGCCAGGGCTTCCAGAACAGCGGGCAGAGTTACTCATCACCGTCACAGAATTCCTCTCCCCTTCCGGGCGAAGGCCCAAGTGAGGACCTTACCTCACACGATGCAGCAGACGACCTGCCCTTTTAGGTAACCAATCTTCCGGGTTTTGGATACACTGCTCGCAGGTCAGTTCACAGGAGTAATTGCACAGGTTGCAATGACAGGATCACCTCTGACACTGGTGACTGAAATCATCATCCTCGTGCTTCTGATTATTGCATCAGCATTCATCTCCGGGTCTGAAGTAGCCTATTTTTCGCTCACTCCGAATGACATGGAGGAGTTGCAGCACCGCAAGGGAAAGAGACCTGCCACGGCGCTTAGACTGCTCTCAAAGCCTGACGGTCTGCTAAGCACAATCCTGGTGGCGAACAACATCATCAATATTGCCATCATTATCCTTGCGGCATTCATCAGTTCAAGGCTTTTTGATCTGAGCAACAACCCCGTCCTCTCCTTCATCATTGAAGTGGTAGTAATCACCTTCGTTCTTCTGCTCTTCTGCGAGATCATTCCCAAAGTACTCGCAACGCGAAGCCAGCTTAAGTTCGCACTTATGATGGCCCCTGCCCTGACATTCACATCCGGTCTGCTCAAACCCCTTGCTTCGCTCCTCTCTTACTCCTCCTTCTTCGTAAAACGAAGACCAAGATCCAGGGATACATCACTCAGCATCGATGACCTGTCGGCAGCCCTCGATCTCACCTCTACCGGGATCAAGGACGAAAAGGATATCCTCAAGGGTGTCGTCCGCTTCGGCAACACCAATACCAGCGCTATCATGTGTCCGCGCATGGACGTGACAGCCCTTGACATCAGCAAGGGATTCCGTACCATTATGAAGGAGGTGGTGGAGTCAGGCTTTTCACGTATACCGGTTTATTCTGGCACCTTTGATAATGTCAGGGGGATACTCTTTGTCAAGGATCTGCTTCCGCACCTGGGCAAACCGGACAACTTCAGGTGGCAGACACTCATCAGACCCGCATACGTTGTACCTGAGACCAAGAAGATCAGTGAGCTTCTCAAGGAGTTCCAGACCAAAAAGATACATATGGCAATCGTGGTGGATGAATACGGCGGTACCAGCGGACTGGTGACCCTCGAGGATGTTCTCGAAGAGATTGTGGGAGAGATCACCGATGAGACCGATGAGGAAGTGCCTCTCTACAGGGAGACAGGACCTGGAAAATGGATTTTTGAAGGAAAGACACTGCTGAATGACTTCTTCAGGATAACAGGGGTGGAAGATGACCCGTTCGAGGAAGTCAGGGGCGAATCCGAAACGCTGGCAGGGCTGCTGCTGGAGTTACTGGAGGAGATACCCACGAAGGGAAGGACGATCTCTGCAGGCGGATTTAAATTTACTATTGAGACGATAGAAAACAGGCGGATAAGGGAGATTACCGCTGAAATACAAGGGGAGAACGCATGAAAATCTTTACTGCTGCCCTGACGGCGGCATTTGTATTTCTGCTGACGGGCTGCGGACAAACACCCGTGCCGAAGCCGGCAGGCTACTTCAGGATAGACCTGCCTGAAAAAAGGTATGTGCAGTATGACGCCCCTTGCTCCTACTCAATAGAATACCCTGATTATGCCCGTATCAACCTCCGGCCGGGGGCAGCCTCAGATACCTGCTGGATGGATATTGAGTTTCCTTCGATGAAAGCCAGCCTGCACCTGACATACTTCGACATTCATGGTAACCTGGCCTCACTGACAGAACTCACGCGCGAGATGGCATACAAACATACAATCCGGGCAGAAGCCATCGAAGAGAAGCTGTGGGCAGATGACTCCTCGAAGGTGTACGGTATTCTCTATGACCTGAAAGGCAACACTGCGTCGGCAGTTCAGTTCTTCGTCACTGACAGCACAACCCATTACCTGAGAGGCTCACTCTATTTTATGGCCCAGCCAAACGAGGATTCCCTCATGCCGGTGATAAAGTTTATCAGGGAAGATATCATCCATCTCATTGAGACGCTGAACTGGAGATAAACCATGGGCTGCATCACAAAGCACTATCTGAACAAGGAGACGGTCATCGGCGTCTGGAAGATCGAAGAAGATCTCGAGACCCTTCTTACGATGGTGGAGATGAGTCCGGAGGACTTGAAGAGATATAAGGTCTTCCGAAGCAACTCGCGGAAGATAGAGTTCCTGAGCGTCAGGGCGTTGCTGGCGGAGATGCTGGGCCGCGAAGCACGGATAGTCTACAATAAGAATAATAAGCCCTTCATCAAAGACGGCTCTCACTTCATCAGCATAACCCACTCCTACAAGCTTACAGCAATACTGATCAGCCGGGATGAGCGCGTAGGCATTGATCTTGAGTACATGCGTGTGAATATCAATGCCTTTGCATCCAAATTCCTGAACAAGAGGGAGAAGATCACCAAACGCTGGGCTGACCGTACATACCATCTCTATATCCACTGGTGTGCCAAGGAGGCTATCTATAAGATCTGCGACAAGGAGGGGATAAACATTGTAAACGATATTACAATTGAACCATTTGATGTGAAGGAGTCGGGTGAGATAAAGGGATCGGTCAGTAACGAAAGGATCAATGACCGGTTCACGCTCTTCTACTCCCGGTATGACAACTACACAATAGTCTGGACAAAGAAGAAGCATGAGAGTTGAAATCCCCTGCAGGAAGAGAAAACTTGTAGCCCAGCTGATAGACCCTGACCGTGCCGGTGAGGCGGCCCTGGCACTAGCCGTGCGGTATGCCGCGGAAGCCGGGGTGGACCTTTTCCTGGCTGGCGGAAGCCTGACCAGTGTGCCGGTGGAAGATGTAATCATGAGACTGAAGCAGCTTTCATCCATTCCCGTGGTTCTCTTCCCGGGTAACCTCACTCAGCTGACTGCCTCGGCCGATGCCGTCTTCCTGCTCTCAATGATCAGCGGCAGAAATCCCGAGCTGCTTATAGGGAACCATGTAATTGCCGCTCCTCTCCTCAGCAGGATGAGAGAGCGCGTGATACCAATTGGCTACATGCTGATTAACTGCGGTGGCGACACTTCCGTGGAATATATGAGCCATACCTCCCCCATCCCCGGAGGCAAGAATGACATAGCCGTTGCCACTGCGCTTGCCGGGGAGATGCTGGGGATGAAAGCCATATACCTCGAGGGTGGCAGCGGTGCTGCCAGGCCGGTCAATCCGTCAATGATAAAGGCGGTCAGGGCGGAGATAACCATTCCCCTCATAACAGGAGGAGGTCTTGACACTGCCGGCAAGATTGAGCTGGCATTTGAGGCAGGGGCAGACATGGTTGTCATCGGCAACGGCTGCGAGCAGGATCCGTCACTGATTACAGGTGCCTGCCAGGTGCGCGACCGGTTCAACAACCCGCCGGCGCGGCTTACCTGAACAGCTCGTGCAGGGGATCGCCGCTGGAGGCATTGGGCATTGGCACCTTGCATAACACCGAGAGAGTGGTTGCTATATCCCTGGTGCTGACACTGCGTGTTACAGACGACTTGCTGGCAGTCCACCCAAACCATATCAGCGGTACATGGCTGTCATATTCCCAGGGGGAGTTATGGCCGGTTACGTTGTCTGTCTTTTCAACCCATCCGGGATTCATGGCTATCATCACGTCGCCTGACCGCTGCTGGCTGAAGTTATTGCTCATCTTGCGCAGGAGGCCACCGGCGAAGTCACTCATTTCGAAGGCCGAGGTGGGAACGGCGGCCGCGATACCTGAGAACTGCACCATGAAACGGGCCACCCTCTTCTGCATCTCCTCGAGGTCTATTTTGGCATCCTCTATCAGTGAACGGTTAAGAAATATCTGACTGTCATAGAAACCCCTCACCCAGTCGCCCTGCCCGTAGATGGCATTGAGGTAGCTGCGCAGCAACTGCAGTGACTGGTTAAGCTTGAAGTACCCGGCAGGCACCCTGCTCTGCTCCAGCACGGCAGGAATCTCAGACACACCATGTGCCGAAACGAGGTAAACCAAAACATTCTTTTTCCCAAGTGACCTGTCAATTCTTTCCAGCAGCTTCGAGATATTTCTGTCAAGCCTTACCAGCGCGTCCGCGGCCTCCACGGAAAAAGGTCCGAAACGATGGCCTATATAGTCAGTTGAAGAGTAGGTGACAGAAAGAAAATCAGTCACATCGTCCATACCCAGCTGCTCGTTGTCAATCAGCCTCAGCGCGAGCTCAGTGGTGAAGTCATCGGCAAATGGGGTCTCGCGAAGGACTGAGTAGTCCCGGGTGACATTTAACAGTTTACCTTTTGTTGACATGGTCTTGAGGTCATACGGGAACCATGTCTGACCGTTAAAACCTCTCTCCAGCAAGCTTGAGTCGGGCTGACACCCCGGATAGGTCGCCGGGTCCATCAGAGGCTGCCAGGGCTGGTTCAGATACTGGCCGGGAAGGAGCATGGCATTCAGATCCATAAGCCACGGGGGAAGGGTCTGAGCATAATATGTACTTGACATCCAGGTGCCGGTGCGGTCATCATACCAGAAGGCTCCGTCAGCCGAATGACCTGCCGTGATGATCGCTGCCATCTCACGTATACCTATACCGTAAACTTTGGATCCTCCACAGGTAGCCATCTGCAACTCATCCGAAAAACTCGATGACAACAGGTTGACAGGGGAAAAGAGACCTGTCTCAAAACTGCCTCCCACAGGACTGGCATCCGGATCCTGAACGCAGTAGATCATCTCGTTTTTGAAGGGATGAAACCATGAGTCAGAGGTGATGCCATGCGCTGAGGGCGATGCTCCTGTTGAGATTGTGGCAAGACCGGGTGCTGCCTGTGTGGAGAGGTAATCAATCGAAGCATTACGGTAGTAGGTTCCTTCGTTGACCATCCTCTTCAGACCGTTGTCAGGAAGAATATCCCATATGCGTTCAAGCTGGTCATAACGTAACTGCTCAACGACAATCCCGATCACAAGCTTCGGTTTGTCAGGGGGGATATAAGCAGACTGTGCTGATAATGAATATGTTACAACGGACAGATATAGAAGTGTGATTAATCGTTTCATAAGCATAAAAAAATCAGATAAATAAGTCCCAAAAATATCAGTTTTGGGTTTACCCGCAACCTGGCCGGCAAAAGATATCACCAGAGGCTATTCGGTTATTAACCGTGTGATTACTGCCTTACCTCTTACCATGGGCCCTATAGGCTCTTTCCTGACTGTTATGATATAGAGTCCGGGGGGTAGCGGTCCGAAGTCGCGTACAACCGGAACGCCTGGTGTGGCAGTTGTGCGGAAGCGTTCAACGGTAGCTCCGCCGGAAGTTGCAAGGGTGACAGTCACATCGCCTGTCACACTCTCAGGAGGCAGCAGACTGAGCCTGCCGCCGGAAGGGTTTGGCCATATCAGCAAGCCGGTCGCGGGAGGATCAGGGTACGGATCAGTCCTTCTTTGCAGCGTGATATCCCTCATAAGCAAAGGGCTGGCAGCCGTCAGTTCAGCCGTGAGCAGATACGGTTCATAGCCGGGGCAGGAGAATTCAAGGTTCCATGCGCCGGGAGGCAGCAGGCGACACCAGGCGCCGTAGAGGGTGTCCGACACAACAAATGATGAGTCTGCGTCATGACCGGTGATGAATACCCGTGCGCTGAGCGGATCACCGCTCTCCGCGTCGGTGACCGTTCCCTGCACACCGGTAAGAGCTTCAGCGATATAACGAATCAGGGAGCGGTGGTTCCATTCCCACATTGCTTCGAGGTTTGAACCAGGAGTCATCTTTGTATCATCAATCTCCACTGTCACCTCGCGGCCGCCCAGACTGTATGTAACATAATCCTGTCGTCCCCCGGTTATCAGATACCACTGCCAGCCCCTGGTGACACCGTTGTCCAGGAAGGTCATATAACCGGGTGCGGCATGCAGGTGGACGGTATCGGCGTACCGTCTGCTGACGGTATTGAACCATATATCGTCAGGGTGGATTCGTGTCCATCTGTCCCACGGGTAGTTGACCACCTCGGCGCCGCTGTGAAGGTTCAGTGAGAGTGCAGGCCTTATCTTCTTCATGAAGTTTATCATGTCGGCAGTCTCTTTCTGCAGCGGCGGCGGCGGGCTGGCCGCCGGGTCAGGGAAGTTGCGGTTCAGGTCGTACCCGTTGCTGTTGGCCCTGACCGGGTAGGTCATTGTGTCACTGTTCCTGTACATACCGTCAGGATTAGCCAGCGGGTTGATCCATATCTCCAGGCCTGAGACAAGCTCAGAAACCAGTCCGCCGCCGCCGCTGCCGGCTGCGAGGTATTCGGAAAGTCTCATCAGCATAATGAACCCGGCTGGCTCATCACCGTGGATGGATGAACTGAGCATGACGGCCGGCTCCGGCTCATCGAGTTCGGGATTATCAGAGATCTTGAGTGCCAGCACTGCCCTGCCCATGATGCTGAGTCCTACGGTGTCAAGACGGCAGACCTCAGGCCATCGCTCTGCGATCTTGTGCATGATGGTGTCATAGTGTTTCCAGGTGGGGTACGACTGCCAGAGCATCGCCTCCGCGACGGATGAGGCCGTGTAAAAGGCCTTGTGTGGTACAGGTATAATAAGTTTGTATGGGATGCCTGCAGCGATGAACTCCTCCGTATCGCGCTGCGAGAGACAGAGCCTGGCGATGAGGCCGTCACACGATACAACCGGGAAGCGCGAGGCCAGACTGGTCATGGCATCAAATCCAGGATAGTCTATGTCAACCTCAGCCTGGCCGCGGAGCCTGACGGCCTCCCTGATATCATCACCTGCCGGGCTCTGCTGCCCGTAACCGTATGGCCTCCACAGGAGGAGCAGGAATGCAGCTATGACGAGGAGGTTTCTCACCTTGCCTGTTATACGTTGAACCTGATGTGCAGTATGTCGCCGTCGTCAACCACGTAGCTTTTGCCTTCAATCATCAGCTTGCCGGCCTCGCGGCAGGCATGTTCCGACCCAAGCCGGATGAAGTCTGCATACTTCATCACCTCAGCCCTGATGAATCCCCTCTCCAGGTCTGAGTGAATGACGCCGGCAGCCTGGGGGGCTGTCATGCCGGCAGTGATGGTCCATGCGCGTATCTCCTTCGGTCCTACAGTGAAGAAAGTCTGAAGGTTCAGCATCTCATAGGCTGCCCTGACGAGCTTGTTGACGCCCGGCTCGGTCAGTCCTGATGCCTCAAGAAACTCCAGCCGGTCAGCCTCCTCGGTGAGGTTGGCTATCTCCGCCTCGAGGGCGCCGGCAATCACCAGTGGCTCAGCTCCCCTTGCTGAGAGAAACTCCCTGACGCCACTTACATAGGCGTTGCCGCTGACGGCAGAGGCCTCATCAACGTTGCATACATAGAGCACAGGCTTCATTGTCAGGAGGAAGATATCGTCAACATATTTCTTATCCTCCGGCTTGAGCTCCAGCGAAGAGGCATTCTGAAAACCTTCAAGATGACTCTTGTATTCAGTCAGTACCTCGATGCCGTGCTTTGCATCCTTGTCGCCCGTCTTTGCAGCCCTTTCAAGCCGCTGGATCTTTTTCTCAACCGACTCCAGGTCCTTCACCTGAAGTTCAAATTCGACATTCTCGAGATCCCTGACAGGATTGACTGACCCGTCAATATGAGGCAGGTTGTCATCATCAAAGCAGCGAAGCACATGTATAAGGGCGTCAGTGTTCCTGATCTCGCCCAGCAGGCGTGCGCCGGAACTGTCACCCTGGCCCCTTACCAGCCCGGGAATATCAACTATATCTACAGTGGTATGTACGATACGCTCGGTAGGCTGGAACTTTTCCAGTTCATAAAGCCGCCTGTCAGGTACCTGTATCACCCCAAGGTTGGCCTTGACGCCTGTTCCATAGGTGTTGGTCTCACCCCGGGTGTTGGATATACAGTTGAAAATTGTGGTTTTTCCCACACTGGTTATCCCTATAATTCCGCATTTTAATGGCATGTCTCATTTTTCTCTTGCTGCAAAGTTACCAAAAAGAGGCTACCAGCAGGTGCGCGGGCGGGGTGTCATGCACTTTTTGTTAATTTTGGGTGGAGAAGATTAAACCATTGACGCCTTCTGGCGTCTGACTGACAAACACTGCCGGAAAGGTCAATGTCACATTTTACCGAGGATGATATCAGGGCTGCTCTTGCCACGGATGCCGAAAAGGCGTTCCGGATGATAGTAGATACCTACGGATCAAAGCTCTACTGGCATATCCGCCGGCTTGTCATCACACATGAAGACACTGATGACGCACTCCAGAATACCTTTATAAATGCATGGCGTAAGATAGGCTCTTTCAGGTTTGACAGCTCATTGCTGACCTGGCTCTGGTCAATAGCCACCAATGAAGCCCTGACACTTATCAGAAGAAGGGAGAGACAAAGCAGTGTTTCGCTTGATGATGTGGAGGGAATCCTTTCGGATTCAGCCGAAGGCAGCAACTGGTTTGACGGCGATGCCGCGGAGGTGAAGCTGCAAAATGCCATTCTCGGGCTTCCGGAGAAGCAACGTATCGTCTTCAATATGAAATACTTTGATGATATGTCATATGAGGATATGAGCAGCCTGACAGGCACCTCGGTTGGAGCGCTGAAAGCATCATACCATCATGCGGTAAAAAAGATTGAGCAATTTTTAAAGAATGATTAAACCTATGCCTCATCACGGCATCAAACAGAGGTCATGAAACTCAACGATGAAATAAAAAAGGGAAATCCCTTCAGGGTACCGGAAGGCTACTTCGACAGGCTGGCAGACCGCACTATGGCTGCCATCAGCAAGGAGGAGAGCAGGAACGGAATCATGGAGGCTCAGCATGAAGGAGTACAGCCGGGGACAGTGCAGATGAAGATCCGTAATGAGGATAAGCCTGCTGCTGCACCAACGCACGCAAAGATGCGGATTATCAGCATGAAGCCATTCCTCTCGCTTGCTGCTGCAATACTTGGATTTGCAATTGTTACAGCTGTGACGGTCAGGCTGGTAACCACTGACCGCTCCGCAGAGGGTTATGAGCCGGGCGCCAGCCTTTATGCTGATCTGGCATTCGAGGAGCTGGATGCATATATGCTTGAAAATGAGTTATTCGTGGCAGAGCCGGTAACTGAGACACTGCCGGAGGAGGAAATCTCATCAGAAGCCATAATTGAATACCTGATGACGGAGGATATCGATCTCAATGATATTTATGAACTGTTATAAGATAAAGATGAAGAGACTGATTTTTACAATGATTATCCTGGTGATGGCTGGCGTTGGCGCCATGAACGGCCAAGGACAAGGCCAGGGATTCGGGCAGGGTGCCATACAGCCTGACGGTGAGAAACTGACGGCGTACAAAATCGCCTTTTTCACAAAGAACCTCGAGCTTACATCTGCGGAGGCTGAGAAATTCTGGCCACTGTATAACGACTACTCTGCAAGGAAGAACAAGCTGCTTGCCGACCGTCTCTCAACCATGCGTTACGCTTCACAAAACGAGGCAAACATGAGTGAAGGTGAACTTGCATCGGCAGCTGATAAACTGGCCAAGTCCTTTGCCGACGAAGCTGAAATGGTGGTATCCTTCAATGAGAGCCTTAAGGCGGTTCTGTCACCAAAGAAGATAATCAGGCTGTATCAGGTTGAGAACCAGTATAAGCAGCAGTTGCTTCGCGAGCTCAACCAGCGCAGGCAGGGTACCGGCCAGCCCGGGATGCGGGGCCGCGGGGGTCAGACTGGCTGATGGTATATAAGGGGAGTCAACTCTTCCTGATGAATGACGGGAGTGCAGATAGTGAAACAGCTATCTGTTCTCCCGTCTTCATATTTTTTACCGTAGCCTGGCCGGCTGCCAGTTCGTTGCTGCCGGCAATGACCACATAGGGAATCATCCTTGCATCGGCATAGGAGAACTGCTTCCTGAGCCTGACAGGTTCGGGATATAGCTCGGTGGCTATGCCTGACTCACGGAGAGATCCTGCTATCTTCATCAGGGCCGGCAGTTCTTCCTTCCCGAAGTTAATTATCAGAACCTCCGTGGAAGAGCCGGTCTGTTCCGGGAAGAGGTTAAGCTGCAGCATGACATCATAGATCCTGTCTGCCCCGAAGGATACTCCCACCCCTGATACTCCCGGCAGTCCGAAAATGCCGGTCAGGTCATCATACCTGCCACCGCCGCATATGCTGCCGAAAGGAAGATCGGCAGCCTTGACCTCGATGATCGTGCCGGTGTAATAGTTCAACCCCCGTGCCAGGGAGAGATCCAGCTCAACGGCACAGCGCAGAGGCTGCAATGCAAGGTAACCCAGCAACTCCTCCATCTCCGCGATCCCTTGCAATCCGACCGCCGAGGCGGCCATAATATTTTTCAGTTCAAGGAGCTTTTCTACTGATGACCCGCTCAGACCCAGGACCGGCTCCAGCCTTGCAATCGCCTCGGAATCAATGCCGCGCTGCAACAGCTCCTGCCTCACCCCATCGCTTCCGATCTTCTCAAGCTTGTCAATGGCAACGGTAATGTCAGTGATCCTGTCGGCCGCACCTGCAATCGCGGCAATGCCCGCAAGTATCTTGCGGTTGTTGATCTTAACCGTGATATTGATACTCAGATCCGTAAATACACGGTCAATAATCTGCACCAGCTCGGCTTCGTTGAGGAGCGAATCACTGCCAATCACATCCACATCGCACTGAAAGAACTCCCTGTACCTCCCCTTCTGAGGTTTGTCAGCCCTCCAGACGGGCTGTATCTGGTACCTGCGGAATGGAAAAGTAATCTCATCACGGTGCTGCACAACGTAACGGGCAAAAGGAACGGTAAGATCATACCGGAGTCCCTTCTCGCTGATCTTCTGAGTCACGGCTGAGGTATCGGCCCGGGAGAGCGTCTCAGGTGCTACATCTGCAAGAAAGTTACCGGAGTTGAGTATCCTGAAGATGAGCCTGTCACCCTCTTCGCCATACTTGCCCAGCAATGTGGAAAGGTTCTCCATGGCAGGAGTCTCTATGGGGAGGTACCCGCAGAGCGAAAAGTTTTTGCGGATTATACCGAAGATATGGTTCCGGCGAAGCATCTCTGCCGGGGAGAAGTCGCGCGTGCCCTTAGGTATGGATGGTTTCTGGGACATGTCAGGATTGATTTCCCGACAAAAATATGAAAAAACGGCGGACGGGGATGATATTCACAGTATGCATATCATGTGCATCATTATGACGTAGCGGCAGG
>AMWB02071937.1_pt1 | contig 13975 bp, 16 predicted proteins | sample 200311 | NCBI WGS metagenome assembly AMWB02 (sample SAMN02737377, study PRJNA173069) | bioreactor metagenome | biome: anode biofilm in microbial fuel cells | place: USA: California | collected 2010-12-16 | reverse complement strand
ACCGGCCCTGGTGGATCGCCGCCCTGGCCTCGTGGGGCATCGCGCTGTTCGAATACCTGCTGCAGGTGCCGGCCAACCGCATCGGCCACCATGAACTGTCGCTCGCCCAGCTCAAGATCCTGCAAGAAGTCATCACCCTGACGGTGTTCGTGCCGTTCGTGGTCTTCTACATGCGCCAGCCGCTGAAACTCGATTATCTGTGGGCCGGTTTGTGTATCCTTGGCGCCGTCTATTTCATCTTCCGCAGCCCCTGATGACCTATCTCGCCAGCAACAAGCCGATCACCCTGCCCGAACTGGCGCGCATGAAGCGCGAGGGCGAGAAGATCGCCATGCTGACCTGCTACGACGCCAGCTTCGCCGCGCTCGAGGACCGCTGCGGCGTCGACGTGATGCTGGTCGGCGACTCGCTCGGCAACGTGATCCAGGGCAAGACCTCGACGCTGCCGGTGACGATGGAGCACATGGTCTATCACACCGCCTGCGTCGCCAGCCTGCCGACGCGGCCGATGCTGGTCGCCGACCTGCCCTTCGGCGCCTACCACGAGTCGAAGGAGCAAGCGATCCGCAACGCCGGCGCGCTGCTCGCCGCCGGGGCGGAAATGGTGAAACTCGAAGGCGGAGCGGTGATGGCGGAAACCGTGCATTTCATGGTCGCGCGCGGCGTCCCGGTGTGCGCCCACATCGGCCTGACGCCGCAGTCGGTGCATGCGCTCGGCGGCTACCGCGTCCAGGGCCGCGACGATCCCGGTGCCGCGCGCATGAGGGTGGACGCACGTGCCCTCGAAGATGCCGGCGCGGCCTTGATGGTGCTGGAGATGGTGCCGGCCGGCCTGGCCGGCGAAATCACGCGCGCGCTCAAGGGCTGCGCGACAATCGGCATCGGCGCCGGTCCCGAGTGCGACGGCCAGGTGCTGGTGCTGCACGACATGCTCGGCCTCTACCCCGGCAGGAAGGGACGCTTCGTCAAGGACTTCATGGCCGAGGCGCAGAGCATCGAAGGCGCCGTCAAGGCTTACGTCGCTGCCGTCAAGGACGGCAGCTACCCCGCTCCCGAACACTGCTACTGAATCTTTCCCGATGCAAATCCACGAGACCATCGCCGGCGTGCGCGCCGCGCTCGACGCCGTCCGCCGCACCGGGCAGCGCATCGTCTTCGTCCCGACCATGGGCAACCTGCACGACGGCCACATCGCCCTGATGCGCCAGGCGCGCCAGCACGGCGACTGCGTGGCGGCCTCGATCTTCGTCAACCGCCTGCAGTTCCGTCCCGGCGAGGACTTCGAGAAATACCCGCGCACGCTGGCGGCCGACTGCGAAAAGCTCGTCGCCGCCGGCGTCGACCACCTGTTCGCCCCCGACGAGGCGGAGCTCTACCCCGTGCCGCAGCGCTACGTCGTCGAGCCGCCGGCCGAGCATGCCACCATTCTCGAGGGCGAGTTCCGTCCCGGCCACTTCCGCGGCGTCGCGACGGTCGTCATGAAGCTGTTCGCCATCGTCCAGCCCCAGGCCGCGCTGTTCGGCAAGAAGGACTATCAGCAGTTCATGGTGCTTTCCGCCATGGTGCGCGAGTTCGCCCTGCCGATCGAGGTCATCCCCGGGGAGACCGTCCGTGCCGCCGACGGCCTGGCCTTGTCGTCGCGCAACGGCTACCTTTCGGCGGCGGAGCGCATCGAAGCGCCGCGCCTGCATCGCATCCTGCAGCAGACGGCCGCGGCGCTGCGCGCCGGCAACCGCGACTTTGCCGGACTCGAAGCCGCAGGCATGGCCGAACTGCGCGCATGCGGCTGGGTTCCCGACTATCTTGCGATACGCCGAAAGTATGATTTAAAATCGCCGGCCGCTCACGATTCCGGGTTGGTGGTGCTGGCCGCGGCGCGGCTGGGAAGCACGCGCCTCATCGACAATCTGGAAGTTTAGGTCACCGCGATGCGCTCAATGCCGGCGGTGCGCCAGCAGCGCACGAGAGAGGACGGCCGGCTCCGGCCTTCCTGGCTTTTGCCGCCTACGCACGACAGGAGAGCGACCATGCAACGCACCATGCTGAAATCCAAGCTGCACCGCGTCACCGTGACCCAGGCCGAGCTGCACTACGAGGGCTCCTGCGCGATCGATCAGAACCTGCTCGACGCCGCCGACATCCGCGAATACCAGCAGATCGAGATCTACAACGTCACCAACGGCGAGCGCTTCTCGACCTACGCGATCAACGCCGAGCGCGGCAGCGGCACGATCTCCGTCAACGGCGCCGCCGCGCGCAAGGCGGCGGCCGGCGATCTGCTGATCATCTGCACCTATGCCGCCTACAGCGAGGTCGAGTTGGCGAAGCACGCGCCGGATCTGATCTACGTTGATGCCAAGAACCGCATCACGCACCGCAGCGGCAGCATCCCGATCCAGGCCGCGGCCTGAACGGCCTGCGCCGCTCGAAGGCCCGCTGCGGCGGGCCTTTTTTCTTTTCGCAAGTTTTACGATTGGTTTCATTCAAATAACTGATCGAAATCACCCGCACCGGTCAATTGACCATCATCAAGGAATCCCCCCGCCCCCTTCCGTAGAGTCGCGGCCACGCCGCACTCCGTGGCTAACGTTAACAAAGGGGGCCTTATGAGCGAAGCATTCACTACCTCGACTGCCCGAAACATCTTTTATGGCGGAACGATGTTCTTCCTGCTGGTGTTTCTGGCGCTGACCTATCAGACCGAGCAGGTCATTCCGAAGCGCGACAAGCGCGAAATGCTGGCCGATCCGATGGTCGTCGCCGGCAAGAAGCTTTGGGAAACCAACAACTGCATCGGCTGCCACACGCTGCTGGGCGAAGGCGCCTATTTCGCGCCGGAGCTGGGCAACGTCGTCAAGCGCTTGGGCAGCAAGGAAGCCGTCATGGGCTTCATCCAGTCGCGTCCTGCCGAGGGCATTCCCGGTCGCCGCAGCATGCCCCAGTTCAACTTCACGGAACAGCAGCTGAAGGAAATCGCCGCCTTCCTCGACTACGTGGGACAAATCGACGCCGCCAAGTGGCCGCCCAATATCCAGGGCTAACCGGCAACCGACCAAGGAGATAACAGATGCAATATAAATCCCAAGCCGTCGCGAAGCCGTATTTCATCGCGGCCATCGCGCTGTTCGTCGCCCAGATTCTGTTCGGCCTGATCATGGGCCTGCAGTATGTCTGGGGCGACTTCCTCTTCCCGCACATCCCGTTCAACGTCGCGCGCATGGTGCATACCAACGCGCTGATCGTCTGGCTGCTGATGGGCTTCATGGGCGCGGCCTACTACCTCATCCCCGAGGAAGCCGAGACCGAGCTGCACAGCCCGGGCCTGGCGATCGCCATGTTCTGGATCTTCCTCGTCGCCGCCGGCCTCACCGTCGTCGGCTACCTGACGGTTCCGTATGCCTCGCTGGCCAAGATGACTGGCAATGACCTGCTGCCGACCATGGGCCGCGAGTTCCTCGAGCAGCCGCTGATCACCAAGGTCGGCATCGTCATCGTCGCGCTGGCTTTCCTCTTCAACATCTCCATGACGGTACTGAAGGGCCGCAAGACCTCGATCGCCACCGTTCTCCTGATCGGTCTGTGGGGCTTGGCCGTGCTGTTCCTGTTCTCCTTCTATAACCCCCACAACGTCGTGCGCGACAAGTTCTACTGGTGGTGGGTCGTGCACCTGTGGGTGGAAGGCGTGTGGGAACTGATCCTCGGCGCGATCCTCGCCTTCGTGCTGATCAAGGTGACCGGCGTCGACCGCGAGGTGATCGAGAAGTGGCTGTACGTGATCATCACCCTGACGCTGGTCTCCGGCATCCTCGGCACCGGCCACCACTACTACTGGATCGGCACGCCGGAATCCTGGCAGCTGATCGGTTCGGTGTTCTCCGCGCTGGAACCCATCCCCTTCTTCGGCATGACGCTGTTCGCCTTCAACATGGTGAACCGCCGCCGGCGCGAGCACCCGAACAAGGCCGCCACCCTCTGGGCGCTCGGCACGGGCGTGATGGCCTTCCTCGGTGCCGGCGTGTGGGGCTTCCTGCACACCCTGTCGCCGGTGAACTACTACACCCACGGCACGCAAATCACCGCTGCCCACGGCCACATGGCGTTCTACGGCGCCTATGTGATGGCCGTGCTGACGATGATCAGCTACGCCATGCCGCTGATGCGCGGCCGCGCCGCCAACAGCAACAAGGCGCAGGTCGTCGAGATGTGGTCGTTCTGGCTGATGACGATCGCGATCGTCTTCATCACGCTGTTCCTGACCGCCGCCGGCATCCTGCAGGTCTGGCTGCAGCGCGTCTCCGACTCGCCGCTGCCGTTCATGGTGGCGCAGGACCAAGTCTCCCTGTTCTACTGGATGCGCGAATGGTCGGGCGTGGTCTTCCTGATCGGCCTCGTCGTCTACATCTGGAGCTTCTTCATCCCCGGCGAAGAGAAAGCCGCCTGAGCGAAGCCTGCTGAGCAAGGCAAGCCCGGCGTCCATCGCAAGATGGGCGCCGGTTTTGTTTAGGCCGGCATTTCTGCTAGGATTCCCTACCCTTCTTTACAGACAAACCCTCGAAGAGGCACCAATGAGCGAACACATCCATTACGTCACCGATGCCAGCTTCAAAAGCGACGTGCTGGAATCCCCCGTCCCCGTGCTGGTCGATTACTGGGCCGAATGGTGCGGTCCCTGCAAGATGATTGCACCGATCCTCGACGAAGTCGCCAAGGACTACCAAGGCCGCCTCAAGGTCGCCAAGCTGAACATCGACGAGAATCCCAAGACGCCGGGCGAGTACGGCATCCGCGGCATTCCCACCCTGATCCTGTTCAAGGGCGGCAATGTCGAGGCCACCAAGGTCGGCGCGTTGTCGAAATCGCAGCTGACCGCCTTCATTGACAGCAATCTCTAATCCCATTACATTCGCCCCGAAGTCGTACCGCAGTTCCTGAGCGACCAACGCGACTTCGGGCCGCAGGCACCTCCAGCCTGCAGCGTAACACCCCCCCTTCCCTGATGTATTCCTTACACGCCGGATCCGTCTCGTCCGCGTGCCACCCCCTAAGCACAACCATGCACCTTTCCGAACTTAAGAATCATCACGTCAGCCAGCTCATCGAGATGGCGACCAACGTCGGCATCGAAGGTGCCAACCGCCTGCGCAAGCAGGAACTGATCTTCGCCATTCTCAAGGAACACGCCAAGAAGGGCGAGGTGATCTACGGCGACGGCTGCCTCGAGGTGATGAACGACGGCTATGGCTTCCTGCGTTCGGCTGATACCTCCTACCTCGCCAATCCGGACGATGTGTACGTTTCGCCCTCGCAGATCCGCCGCTTCAACCTGCGCACCGGCGACACCATCGAGGGCGAGATCCGCACGCCGAAGGATGGCGAACGCTATTTCGCGCTGGTCAAGCTCGACCAGGTGAATGGCGAATCGCCCGAGATCTGCAAGAACAAGATTCTCTTCGAAAACCTCACGCCGCTGCATCCGACCGAGCATCTGCGCCTGGAGCGCGAGATCAAGGCCGAGGAAAACATCACCAGCCGCGTCATCGACATCATCGCGCCGATCGGCAAGGGCCAGCGCGGTCTGCTGGTCGCCGCGCCGAAGTCCGGCAAGACCGTGATGCTGCAGCACATCGCCCACGCGGTCGCTGCCAACCATCCCGAGGCGGTGCTGATCGTCATGCTGATCGACGAGCGCCCCGAGGAAGTCACCGAAATGACGCGCACGGTGCGCGGCGAGGTGGTCGCCTCGACCTTCGACGAACCGGCCTCGCGCCACGTGCAGGTCGCCGAGATGGTCATCGAGAAGGCCAAACGCCTCACCGAGCACAAGAAGGACGTCGTCATCCTGCTCGATTCGATCACCCGCCTGGCGCGCGCCTACAACACCGTGCAGCCGGCCTCCGGCAAGGTGCTGACCGGCGGCGTCGACGCCAATGCGCTGCAGAAGCCGAAGCGATTCTTCGGCGCCGCGCGCAACATCGAGGAAGGCGGCTCGCTGACCATCATCGCCACGGCGCTGATCGACACCGGCAGCCGCATGGACGAAGTGATCTACGAGGAATTCAAGGGCACCGGCAATTCGGAAATCCACCTCGACCGCCGCATGTCGGAGAAGCGCGTCTATCCGTCGATCAACGTCAACCGCTCCGGCACGCGCCGCGAAGAACTGCTGCTCAAGCCCGACGTGCTGCAGAAGGTCTGGGTGCTGCGCAAGCTGCTCTACGGGCTGGACGACCTCGAGGCGATGGAGTTCCTGCTCGACAAGATCAAGGCCACCAAGAACAACGGCGAATTCTTCGACGCCATGCGCCGGGGCGGCTGACCATGGTTGATTTCCCTGTGCTTTTTCTGGATAATGACAGGCTTTCTGCGATGCGTCGCAGGCACCCGGCGATACAAAGGACATCGTAAAGGACACTGAGATGAAAGAAGGCATCCACCCGAAATACAACGAGATCGAGGTGACTTGCAGCTGCGGCAACAAGTTCATGACGCGCTCGACCAACAGCAAGCCGCTGCACATCGAAGTCTGCTCGGCCTGCCATCCGTTCTACACCGGCAAGCAGAAGATCGTCGACACCGCCGGCCGTGTCGAGCGCTTCCGCCAGAAGTACAAGCGCCCCGGCGCCGCTGCCTGACCGGCGTTGGCGCATGCTGAAAGGGCAGCCATGTCTGCCTCTGGCATGAAGGCAGCTGCGGCTGCCTTTTCTTTTGGCCGCCACCGATCATGAACTTCGGCGGATTGCGCGACAACGCACCTCCCGTGCCGGTCATCGCGATCGTTCTGCTGGCGGGCCTCTACCTGCTGACGGGCGTCGCGGCCCACGATCCCTGGAAAACCGAGGACGCGATCCATATCGGCATCGCCCACGGCTTCGCCAGCGGCGGCGGCTGGCTGTTTCCCCGGATCGCCGGCGAGCCCTGGCCGCATACCGCCCCGCTCTACCACTGGCTGGCCGCGCTGACAGGGCAGGCGCTGGAAGGCCAGATCGGCTTCCACAACGCCGCCCGGCTGGCGGCCACGCTGTTTGGCGCCCTGTTCCTGCTCGGAGTGGCCGGCGCAGCCCGCGCTTTCCACGGCGCCGCCGCCGGGCGTCTCGCGCCGTTGCTGGCGATCGGCACCCTCGGCCTGCTGCTACCGCTGCACGAAGCCCAGCCCGCGATCGCCGGACTGGCTTTTGCAGCGCTGGCCTGGTGGGGCGGCGGCCTGCTTCTGCAGGGCCACACCAGCGGCGGCCTGCTGCTCGGCCTCGGCCTCGGTCTCGCCTTCCCGGCACATGGTCTCGTCGGCCTGCTGATGGCGATCGCCGCCCTGCCAGCGCCGATTTTGCGGCGCGATGCGAAGGGCTTCGCCCTTGCCGTGCTGGTCGCCCTGCCGCTGATCGCGGCCTGGCCGCTGCTGGTGATGCAGCACGATCCGGCACTGTGGGCCGGCTGGTGGCAGAACGAACTGGCGGAGGCCACGCAGGCGCGCACCCTGCCCGACAGGCGCCATGTCGAACAACTGCTCTGGGCGGCCTGGCCCGTCCTGCCGCTCGCCCTCTGGAGCCTTTGGCTGCACCGGCGCCAGTGCTCCCCTCTCGCGCTGCCGCTGCTCGGGTTACTGCTGACGCTCTCTTGGTACCTGACCGGCTCGGCACGCAGCCTCAGCGTGCTGCCGGTCCTGCTCCCGCTCACCCTGCTCGCGGCAGCCGGTGCCGACCGGTTGCGCCGCGGGACTGCGAATGCCTTCGACTGGTTCGCCCTGACCACCTTCAGCTTCGTGGCCGCGCTGATCTGGCTGGGCGCCAGCGCGCAGGGTCTCGGCTGGCCGCCGAAGATCGCCAACAACTTCGCCAAGCTGGCGCCGGGCCACGAGGTCGACTACGGCATGGTCGCGCTCGCCGGCGCCATTGGCGCCACCCTGCTCTGGCTGCTGTCCTGGGGGCTGCGGCGGGCGGGCTGGCGCGCCACCCTGCGCTGGGCCGCGGGCGTAACCTTGATGTGGGTGCTGACGGCCACCTTGTGGCTTGCCTGGATCGACTACGCCATCTCGTACCGTCCGGTGGCGCTCTCGCTGCAAAACGCCCTGCCCCGGGGAATCGACTGCATCGAGCGCCAGGACATCGGCCCCGCCCAGCGGGCATCGCTCGACTATTTCGCCGGCATCCGCACGACCGAAGCGGGACGGCAGCCACGCTGCTCTTGGCGCCTCTCGGTCGAGGGCAGCCGGCGGACGGCGCCGCCGGGCTGGACCGAAGTCTGGCGCGGTGGCCGCACCAGCGACCGCAAGGAGCGCTGGTATCTCGACCGGCGCGAAGCTACACCTTCAGGAAATTCGCCCGGTAATACTTGAGTTCCTCGATGGACTCGTAGATGTCCGCCAACGCTTCGTGCTTGCCGCCTTTCTTGACGCCCTTGGCGATCTCGGGCGTCCAGCGCTTGCAGAGCTCCTTGAGCGTGGACACGTCGAGGTTGCGGTAGTGGAAGTAGGCCTCGAGTTTCGGCATGTGGCGCGCCATGAAGCGGCGGTCCTGGCAGATCGAATTGCCGCACATCGGCGACTTGCCGCTCGGCACATGCCGCTTGAGGAAATCGAGCGCCTGCGTCTCGACGTCGGCCTCGCTCAGGACCGAGGCCTTGACCTTGTCGATCAGCCCCGACTTGCCATGGGTCTTCTTGTTCCAGTCGTCCATCCGGTCGAGCACTTCATCTTCCTGATGCACTACCCACACGGCGCTTTCGGCGACCAGTTCGAGGTGGGAATTGGTGATCACCATCGCCAGCTCGATGATGCGGTCGTGGTCGGGATCGAGCCCGGTCATTTCCATGTCGAGCCAGACGAGGGCGTTTTGGTCTTGTGCCATACTTCGTGCTTCCGTTGTCATTGATCTGGAACGGGCATATTACGCCCATCGCGCACCCCGTGGCCTCGCTCTTCTCTGTCGTATTCCTCGTCCTGCTCGCCCTGACCACCGCCCTGCGCGCCTGGCTCGCCTGGCGCCAGCTGCGCAGCGTGCGCGCCCATCGCGACGCCGTGCCGCCCGCCTTCGCCGAGCGCATCCCGCTCGCGGATCACCGGAAGGCCGCCGCCTATACCGAAGCGAAACTGCGCGCCGGCCTGATCGAGCTCGGCGTCGATGCCGGCCTGCTGCTGCTCACCTTCGGCGGCCTGCTGGCCGGCTTCGACCGCTTCTGGCACACGCTGTTTCCGGACGGCGGCCATGCCTACGGCCTCGCACTGTTCGCCAGCGTCGGCCTGACCGGCTTTCTCGCCGGCCTGCCCTTCGCGCTTTATCGCACCTTCGTCATCGAGGCGCGCTTCGGCTTCAACAAGACGACGCCGGGTCTGTTCGTCGCCGACCTCGCCAGGCAGTTGCTGCTGACCGTGCTGATCGGCGCGCCGCTGCTGCTGGCGGTGCTGTGGCTGATGGCCGCGATGGGCGAGCGCTGGTGGCTCTGGGTCTGGCTGGCCTGGCTCGGCTTCAATCTGCTGGTGATGCTGCTCTATCCCACCCTGATCGCGCCGCTGTTCAACAAGTTCACCCCGCTGGCCGACGGCGAGATCAGGACGCGCGTCGAGGCGCTGCTGGCGCGCTGCGGCTTCGCCAGCTCCGGGCTGTTCGTGATGGACGGCTCGAAGCGTTCCGCCCACGGCAACGCCTATTTCACCGGCTTCGGCCGCGCCAAGCGCATCGTCTTCTTCGACACGCTGCTCGACAAGCTCGCCCCCGGCGAGATCGAGGCGGTGCTCGCGCACGAGCTCGGCCACTTCAAGCGCCGCCACCTCTGGAAGCGCATCGCCGTGCTGGGAACGGTGTCGCTCGCGCTGCTGTGGCTGCTCGGCCAGCTGATCGACCAGCCCTGGTTCTACGCCGGCCTGCACGCCGGCACGGGCGGCACGGCGATGGCGCTGATCCTGTTCTCTCTCGTGCTGCCGGTGTTCGCCTTCCCGTTCGCCCCGCTGTTCTCCTGGCTGTCGCGCCGCCATGAATTCGAGGCCGATGCCTATGCCGCCCGGCAATCGAGCGCCGGCGAACTGGTCGCCGCGCTGGTCAAGCTCTACCGCGACAACGCCGCGACGCTGACGCCCGACCCGCTGTATTCGCTGTTTCACGACTCGCATCCGCCGGCGAGCGAGCGCATCGGCCGCCTGCAGGCGGCGGGCTGATGCCGTCCGGCCTCGTCACCGCCGCCTTCGGCCGGCACTACGAAGTCACGCTGGAGGACGGCACGGTCGTCAATGGCATCCCGCGCGGCAAGAAGAGCCTCTACGCCTGCGGCGACCGGGTGACGCTCGGCCCCCGCCACGACAGCGAAGCGCAGATTCTTTGCCACGAGCCGCGCGCCACCCTGCTCTACCGCAGCGACGAATGGAAGGAAAAGATCATCGCCGCCAATGCGACGCAGATCGTCCTCGTCGTCGCCACCGAGCCGGCCTTCTCCGCCGAGCTGATCTCGCGCGCACTGGTCGCCGCGCGCCATGAAAACATGCGCGCACTGATCGTTCTCAACAAATGCGACCTCGCCGCGCAACTGCCTGCGGCCCGCGCGCAGCTTGCCTCCTTCGTCGCGCTCGGAATCCCGGTGATCGAGCTGAGCGCGCTCTCCGACGCGCGGCCGCTCGCACCCTGGCTCGCCGATGAGATCTCGGTACTGGTCGGGCAGAGCGGCATGGGCAAGTCGACGCTGGTCAATGCGCTGATTCCGGAGGCCAACGCGGCAACCCGCGAAATCTCGACCGCCCTCGACTCGGGCAAGCACACCACGACGCACGCGCGGCTCTACCGTCTTCCGGGCGGTGGCGCGCTGATCGATTCGCCGGGCCTGCAGGCCTTCGGTCTCGCCCACCTCAGCCGCGGCGAGATCGAGCTCGGCTTCGCCGAATTCCTGCCCTATCTCGGCCAGTGCCGCTTCCGCGACTGCCGCCACGAGAACGAGCCCGACTGCGCGCTCAAGTCCGCCGTCACCGCCGGCGCGATCGACGCGCAGCGCCTGGCGCACTTCGTCACCATCGCCAGCGAGAACGAGCGCTCCCAGCAGTTCTGATGGCCCATCTTTTCGCCGACGTTTCCGCGCACGGCTTCGGCCATCTGGCGCAGGCCGCGCCGGTGCTGAACCGGCTCGCCGAACTGCTGCCCGGCTTGCGCCTCACCCTGCGCAGCGGCCTGCCCGGCGAAAAGCTGCGCCAGCGCATCCGGGCACCCTTCGCCCACATCGCCGCGGCGAGCGACTTCGGCTACCTGATGCTCGATGCGCTGCGCATCGACCTGGCCGCGACCGCCGATGCCTACCGCGCCGCCCATGCGGACTTTGCCGCCCGCGTCGCGACGGATGCGGCCCTCCTGAGCGAATTGCGGGCCGACGCGGTCTTCTCGGACGTTTCCTATCTGCCGCTGGCGGGCGCGGCGCGGGCGGGCATTCCCGCCGCGGCGCTGTGCTCGCTCAACTGGGCCGACTTGTTCGCGCACTACTTCGGCGACGAGGCATGGGCAACGCCGATCCATGCCGAAATGCTCGCGGCCTACCGCAGCGCCATCTTCCTGCGCACCACCCCCGGCATGCCGATGCCCTTGTTAGACCGGCAGATCGTCATCGGGCCGATCGCTTCGCGCGGCCAGGAGCGGCGCGCCGAGCTGCGCGCGAAACTCGGCGCTGGCGAGGCGGCGCCGAACAGCAGAATCGTGCTGGTCGCGCTCGGCGGCATCCCGACGCGGCTGCCCGTCGAAGACTGGCCCGTCCTGCCCGGTATCCGCTGGCTCGTTCCCGCCGCCTGGAACATCCAGCGCGACGACATGCACGCCTTCGAGCCGCTCGGCTGGGAGTTCGCCGACCTGCTGCGCTCGGTCGATGCCGTCGTCACCAAGCCGGGCTACGGCACCTTCGCCGAGGCCGTCTGCAACGGCGCGGCGGTCATCTACCAGCGCCGCGACGACTGGCCGGAGCAGGACTGCCTGATCGATTGGCTGCGCAGCCACGGCCGCTGCGCCGAAATCTCCGCCGCCGACCTCGCCGCAGGCAATTTCGGCGCCACGCTGGAAAGTTGCCTGTCCGCCGCCGCCCCGCCGGCACCGAGTTTCGATGGTGCGGAAACGGCGGCGCGTCGCGTCGCTGCCCTGCTGCGCTGAAACTCAGTGCGGCATCTTGCCGTGATCCATGCCCTGCATCGGCGCGCCGGCCGTCGGGCGCACCACGGTCGCATGCACTTCCTTGCTGCTGCCGTCGGCGAAGCCGAGCGTCACCACGACATGGTCGCCTTCCTTGAGCGGCGCCTTCAGGTCGATCAGCATCACGTGGTAGCCGCCGGGCTTGAGCGCCACCTCGCCCTTCGCCGGCACGGCGATTTCCTTCACCTGGCGCATGCGCATCACGCCGCCGTCGTTGATGTGGTTGTGCAGTTCGGTGACGTTGGCGACCGACGACGCGGCGGTCACCAGCTTGGCCTCGGCATCGCCGGCATTCTTCAGCGCCATGAAGGCGGCCGTCGTGCGGGTGCCGGGCGGCGTCATGCGCACGTAGGGATCGATCACGCTGATCTGGTCGGCGGCCCCGGCGGCGAAAGCCGGTGCGGCGAAGGCGGACAGGACAAGAGCGACGAGCGAAATGACATTCTTCATGGGAACTCCGTTTTCTATGGGGTGGAAAGAAACTTGCGGATTTCGGCGACCAGCTGCTCCGGCGGCGTCGCGTGGGGCAGGCTGCCAACCAGGTTGCCCCGCCGGTCGATCAGGTAGGTCAGCGCGGTGTGGTCGATGGCGTAACCGCCAGCCGAATCGCCGTCATGGCGCACGAACACCGCGCCATAGCGGCCGGCGATCTCGCTGAGTGCCGCCGGCTGCCCGGTGAGTCCGACGATCGCGGGGTGGAAAAATTGCGTGTATTCGACAAGGCGTGCGACCGTGTCCCGCTCGGGATCGACGCTGACGAAGAGCGGCTGGATCTGCGCCAGCTCGCCGGGGGTGAGGCTGTCCAGCGCTTGGCCGAGAATCGTCAGCGAGGTCGGGCAGATGTCCGGGCAGTAGGTGTAGCCGAACTGCAGCAGCACCAGCCTGCCGGCGAAATCGTGCAACGACACCGGCCCCCGGGGGCCGGCCAGGGTGAAGTCGCCGCCCACCGGCTGCGCGGCGAGCTGGACGTCGGCGACCATGCGTGCGGCATGCGTGCCGGGCAGCGGTGTTCTATCCGGCTCCGGCTTCCAGAAGAAACCCACGCCGATGATCGCGGCGAGCAGCAGGAGATTGAGGGTGACGAGCAGGCTTCTCATGATCAGTGCCCGGCATCGAAGCGGAACGGCACGGCGATACGCTTGCTGCCGGTTTCCAGCAGCACCGTTGCCTGCCAGGTCATGCGCCCGGTGACGCAGACCGGCAGGGTCGCCGGACCCGCGAAGCGCCTGGGGCCGACCTTGGCCAGACCGGGCCGGTTGAAGCCCATGTTCATGCTGACGCCGGCGAAATCGACCGCGACCCGGTCGGCATCGGCGCCGTCGAGATCAACGGTCACCTCGAGAGGCTCGACGACCGGAATCGGCCGCGGGGCGATCGAAAAGCGCAACCGCCCGCCGCCCGGCAATGCTGCGCTGCACACATCACGATGCAGATCGCAGCCCGGATCGGGGTTGGCCGTGGCGTCGGCCTTCGGCAACAAAAGCGGCGAAAGCTTGTAGCCGACGACTCCAATCAGGACCAGGGCCAGAATCATGGCCGAATCGACGAGCAGGGATTTGCTGATCTGCATGGGAGGGCGAAGGTAACACCCGGTGGCATTTCACGGCAAGTCCGGCATCGCCGTTTGTTTTGACATGGATCAAAGATGGCGGCGCGACAAGCGCATAGAGTGCGCGGCAAATTGTCGCAGTGGCAGATTGTCGCAGCGCGCGATTTTTCAAGTGTCGTCCTAACCTTAATGGGAGCAAAACCATGAAGAAACTCACCCAGCGGACCGTTCCGTTGCTGATTGCGGCGGGGATGGGCTTCGCGGCGGCGACCGCGTGGTCGGCCGA
>AMWB02014446.1_pt1 | contig 13982 bp, 17 predicted proteins | sample 200311 | NCBI WGS metagenome assembly AMWB02 (sample SAMN02737377, study PRJNA173069) | bioreactor metagenome | biome: anode biofilm in microbial fuel cells | place: USA: California | collected 2010-12-16 | reverse complement strand
AGCAGAGCACTATACCTTTTGAAGATATCACTGTGAAGAGAGCAAGATTATGAATGCACCAGTATTAACATTGCCAACTGAATATAGCGAGCCGGTATATGAACTTAACCGGCTTGTTACTCTCCTTTACGGTCTACCCAAGATCGGAAAAACAACCTGGGCCGCCGGGGCAGAGAATGCATTGTTCCTTGCCACTGAGGAAGGGCAGAATCATGTCCGTGTAAAGAAATTAGCTGTCACAGACTGGGAAACATTCTGTCAGGCTTGCAAGCTTATTGCCGCAGGTAATCACGATTATAAAACTATTGTAATCGACACTATTGATAACTTGCATGAGATGTGTGTTAACCACTTCAATAGGGCAAACAACCTGACTCACGAAAACGATATGGGCTATGGGAAAGGATATGCCCTGATTTACCGAGAGTTCATCGGTGCCATACGCTGGCTGTCATTACAGCCATACGGGCTAATAATGATTAGTCATGCACGACAAATGGAAGTTAAAACACCAACCGGAGTCGCAACAAAATATACTTGCTCTCTTCCAGATTCGGCAAAGAATTCAATAAAAGAGGGCATTTACAAAATGGCCGATTTGTTCCTTTTTGCTGAATTGGAAGAAATTTACGACGAGACAGGGACGCAGATCATTGGCTATGACAGAGTTGTTAGAACTCAGCCCACCACATTGTATGAGGCTGGGGATCGGACTGGCAGACTGCCTGAAACCTTAGCCCTGGATTACGAGATATTTGCTCTATACATTCAGGGTGACGTGGTGATGGAGAAAAATGCCGAGGATGAAACAAGCGCAACGGTTGACGGCCCCGGCAATCCGGATGATCCAAACGACCCAGCCTTTGACCCTTACAATCACGATTAAACACTACACACAAACCATAAATCTAACACAGAAAATCTAACACAAGGAGACAATTAAAATGCCGAATATGCAGATGAATGATTTAGTAGACATAGCCTCGATGTGGGGTGATGTTGAAGAACCACAGTCCTATGAAAATCTTCCGGACGGAAACTACAACTTTGTGGTGGAAGTTGCGCGCGCTGAATACACCAATAACAATCAGAGATGCTTGTATTGGGAACTTGTTGTTGCTGACGGGCCTTTACAGGGGCGAAAGCAGTTCAAACGCCACTTCTTTGAGGAAGCTTGGCAGGTTGGTCTGTGCAAGAGCGAATTGCGCATTGCTGGAATAGACGTAGATTCTCCCACTTTTGATCCAGTAAGGTTTATGGTCAATGAAACCGGGTTACTGATCGGGCGGGTGATAAATGCCACTCTGCAAACCAAAACCAACAAGGAAAACAAAACCTACCAGAATTGCATTTTCAAACATCTGGTAGAAGATCAACCGGCAACGGCTCAGCCACCGGCAGCCCAACCTCCCCGGGTAACGCCACCAGCTGGCAGAACAGCGGCACAGCCCGGGCGGATGCCTAATGCTGGATCAGCCGGGGCACCGACCGGTAAAACAACAACCCCCTGGAGGTGATGATTAAATATGAGACGCCGTGTAATCATAGACACACGAGAGCAAAGACCATTAACATTAACGTTGCCTCAAAATGCCGAGGTTACACGGCGCGCGCTCACATCTGGGGATTACTCCCTGGAGGGTTTGGAAGATGTAATAAGTATTGAGCGGAAAAGCCTGGACGATTGGATTGGAACGATCTTAAACTCCAGAAGCCGATTTAGAAGAGAGTTAATGCGCTTGCAGGAATATTGTTATGCAGCCGTCGTGATCGAGGGTGGCTTATCTGATATTTTAGCAGGCAATTATAAGAGCAAGGTAAAGCCTGATTCACTGCTCGGAATGAGTTGCCAATTGATGCTGCAGTATTCTCCAGTACACTTTATCTATGCCGGTGACAGGCCACATGCTGCAAGGCTTGTGAGTGAACTCCTTGTGCTTGCAGATAAGAATATACCATTAAGAATGGAGATTGGAGACTAATCATGAGCGGATGGAACGTTACTCGTGATTATGATAATGAAACCCGGCTCGAGGGGGTGATCTCTCACGTGTTCGGGACACCGAAACCTGATTGGACAGCCGGTGTTATTAAGGCAACAAACGGTGATCCGTTAGCCCAAGGCTGCCGGTTCAGGATCAATGATCTATTACAAGCAAACCAGAAAGTAACCCTAATAGGACATTGGAATAATGATCCTAAGTGGGGTTGGCAGTTCGTTGCGGAATGCATAGAGTTGCCGGAATTAGAAATAGTAGACAAGGACGGCCTGGCTGAATACCTGGCCAATGATGATGATTTCAAGAAAATTGGACCTGTCAAAGCTAAGTTAATCGCTGAGGAATTCGGCGATAATTTTGATGAGGTTATTAGGAACGAACCCGATCGGATTGCAGAAATTGCAAAATTAAGCCTAGATGATGTTCTAAACATTCAAGAGGTATGGTGTGAGCGGGCGGACGTTAATGCTATAAGCACTTGGCTTGCCTCATTCGGAGTGACAGCCAGCCAGATCAGGCGTATTGCCAAAGTGTATGGCAATCTGGCTAAACAAAAAATAGAGCAAAATCCTTATTGCTTATGTGTGGATATTACCGGAATAGGATTCCTCACTAACGATAAGATTGCGCTTCAAATGGGGATTGATCCATTGTGTGAATATCGGCTGAAAGCTGGGATTATGCACATTATCAATGATTTACACGAGCAAGGCGGACATACCTATGTTCCATTGGAATCCTTAATAAGAGAGACCATCAAAAGCTTGTATTTAGATGCTCTGAACAGTGCTGATCTAGTTAGGGAGCAGGTTGATAATCTAGTTGATGCTAGATCATTGGCCTTAGTCAATCTGAATGATGGTGATTATGTTGGAGCTGCGTGGCTCAGGGATAAGGAATTGTATTTGCTGGAGAGATTTCAGAACAATGAGATTTCAGGCGAATCCAGCATACAGCTTCCCGAGGTTCTTAATATTGAACTTACAGATGAGCAAAAGCAAGCTGTTGAAAATGCTATAAACAATAAGATTAGTGTTATAACCGGTGGGGCCGGTGTAGGCAAGAGCTATACCATTAAGGCTATCCTGGATGTGTTCAGGTCCAATGAGTTATCTGTTGCTATTTGCACACCTACTGGCAAAGCTGCAAGAAGATTACAGGCTGATGGTGTATTTGCTCAGACTATTCATAGGACATTGGAATACAATCCTTATCTAGGCGGGTTCAGCTATCACGAGCTGAATAAACTGCCTGTGGATGCTGTAATAGTAGATGAAGTTAGTATGTGCAGTGTTCCGTTATTGTGGGATCTGTTTCAAGCTCTAGACTCACAATGCAGAATAATCCTTGTTGGGGATCACAATCAGTTACCTCCGATAGGTCCCGGAAATACTCTAAAGGATCTGTGTGAGCATAATATTGTTCCGGTGTCATACCTCACAAAGTGTCACAGGAACGCTGGAAAGCTCAAAGAGAATTGCCAGGCAACGTTGCGCGGAATCCTGCCCAGGGAAACTGTAGACATTGACGTTAATATCCTCCCAAAGGATTTTAGCGAGCTTAACCCGATTGCCCCACAATGGAGTGTCGCAACTATATCGGATGATTATGCTGAAGTGATAGACCTGTTATACATATTGCACGATCACAAGCTCCAGGAATGGGGTTATGATCCTCTGCTGGATGTGCAGGTTATAAGCCCGCAACGACCAGGACCTCTTGGTGTTGACCGCATAAATCTGATATTGCAATGGATTAACCAGAACAAGCTTGATAATTCAATCCCATTCCCGGAGGGAAAGCAAAAAATGACCTTAATCAATGGGGATAAGGTGATGCAGATTAGGAATAACTATAACTTCCCCCACGGGCTTATGAATGGGACACAGGGCGTAATCAAAGATCAAATCAGTATAGATGAGAAGTGCGGTTTGCGGTATGAGTGCCCGAACAACTACGAGTGTGCCAATTGTGAACATCGCAAGGCAAAGGAAACAACGGAACATTTGTTAATACAGTTTGATGATAGGGACGAATTATTGCCTATTAGCCTATCAAACGGCGAAGCTGACGAGCTTACTTTGGCTTATGCCGTTACAGTCCATAAGGTCCAGGGCTCCCAATATCCCTGCGTGATAGCAATATGCTCAAAAGCTCACACATATATGCTGTCTCGGAATCTAATCTACACCGCCGTCACCAGATCCCGAATCAGTTGCATCGTTCTGGGTGATTCACTTGGAATGAAGAGGGCAGTCAGCACGCTTAAGGATATGAGTCGAAACACTTGGACCGCTTTGTATGCGCAAGAACAAATAATAAAAAATCAAGAATGCATCCAAAATAATCAGAATAATAATGAGGTGGCTTTAGTTGGCTAGTAACCCTGAGATATTACAGAAAGTATTGGACGCATTGCGCGCAGTCAAAGGACCATCCACAACGGGCGAATACACGGCGCATTGCCCGGCTCACGAAGACAAGCGAAGCTCATTATGTATTAGCCAAAGTGCTGATGGCAAAGTCTTATTGCACTGCCAGGCAGGATGCAAGACACCGGACGTTGTTAATGCTGCCGGGTTAAAAATGCGGGACTTGTTCCCAAAGGAGAATGATAAGGGCCGCCAACAGCAACTAGCCAAACCAGCCCAACAGAAAACTCCGGAACCGGTGAGAACAGATGCGGAAATATTGGCGGACGTGTCTAGAGCCGAGACTAAGCCAAAACCAAAGGGGACTCGTGACACCTACATTTACGTAGATGAGAACAACCAGCCTAAATACAAGGTAGTGAGAACACCGGACAAGCAGTTCCCGCAATATCACTATGATGCTGATTCTAAAAAGTGGGTCAAGGGGATGGACAATGTTGAGCGATTGCCCTATAACCTGCCAAATCTAATCAAGGCTGTAGAATCCGACAACTACATATTCATCACTGAGGGCGAAAAGGATGTAAATACATTGTTCGCACACAAGTTCCCTGCAACGTGCAATAGCGGCGGAGCTGGGAAGTGGCTGCCGAGCTTCGCTAAATATTTCCAAGGAGCTTCGGTGATAATCATTCCCGATAACGATAAACCAGGGTGTGATCACGCGCTTGATGTAGCCTGTTCACTTTCCCCGGTAGCAAAAGAGATTAGGATACTAAAATTGGATGTTCCGCACAAAGGCGATGTATCAGACTGGTTTCTTACCGGTGGTGATGAATCCGCATTTATGGAGCTTGCTCTGCAATCCCCGATCTGGCACCCAGGCGACACGCTGGAACCCTGGGGGGAAACAAAAGGACTCTTAGGCACTGCAACGTCAATTAAGAGCACTGTTTATTCCCAGGTCTATAATGCTGAGCTGTTCTACGAGATGCACGGGGATAATGTGCGGTATTGCCCGAACAACAAAGAATGGTATGTTTGGGACACCAAAGTCTGGCAATTAGACGAGCTTGGAAGAATCAAAAGGATGATGTTGGATTGCATCAAAAGTTTATATGCTTTACTCCCTGAAATGTCACGCAATGAGGCTGAGCAACTTATGAGGCATATAAAATCTAGCGAGAATGTAAAATCCATAGATGGAGCTCTTGATGCTGTTAAACTGATGGATAATGTAACGATTAGGGAGGATTCATTTGACTGCAACCCTTATCTGATATCAGTACAGAATGGCACCATTAACCTAAAAACTGGGACACTACAGCCATTCAAGCGCGAGAATATGATAACGGTTCAAATGCCCGTCAGTTACGATCCTGATGCAACGTGTCCAAGATTCGAAGAATTTGTTTCTCAAATATTCCCCGGCGATCCGGACACTCAAGCATACGTGCAAAGAATGTGCGGTTACTTCTTGATGGGTGCAAATAAGCGCCAGGAATGTTATTTCTTTTTCGGTAAGCCCAGCACAGGCAAGAGTGTGTTAGCTGAAACGATCAACAATATCCTTGGGGAACACTCTTCTCCAATAATGAAGAGTTCTCTCCTTGAGAATCCTCACGGCGGAACAAATGACCGCCAAGGTGTGGCGAAAACTTGGATGAAGCATTTGGTTACATGTTCTGAGTTCAGCAGCACAGACAAGTTGGACGAAAACCTGGTTAAGAGCCTTGCCGGGGGCGATGCAATGACAGTAAGGAAATTGTATGGGGATCCTTTTACTGTCTACCCAAGGCTCAAACTACTGTTGTATACAAACTTTATTCCGAAGTTCAAAAGAACCGGTTATGATATGCGGAAGCGGCTTAGAATGATTCCTTTCACTCAATCATTCTATGCTCCAGAGGAAAACAAGTGGCCAGTCCGTGATAACGATCTTAAAGATAAATTGATTGCCGAGTCAGCAGGTATATTGGCTTGGATGGTTCGAGGATGCAAAGATTGTTTGGAACAAGGAAATCCAGAAAGTAAAGCTATAACCGAATGCACTGATTCTTGTTTTGAAGAACAGGATCCGTTATCGGAATTCCTTGATTCTGAGTATGTTTTTGATTTCAAATCAGAAACATTACTCAAAGATATTTGGGCTGATCTACAAAATTACTGTGAAAATAACGCACGCAGACCCATTTTCCGAGACTCTAGAAGCCTAAAATCATCACTTCAAAATAGGGACGGAATATCCTTTTTTAAGAATCGCAATAAACAAGTTGTTGTTGCAGGGCTAAGGGCAATAAAGCAAGGCCCAGAACTGAATTATTACAGTGCGGAGTATACAGAGGGTGAAGAGTATAGTTATGGTGATACAGTTGAAATCTAACAACTTAAACAATGTTGAGGAAAATGCTCCACACACTCCGCACGCTCCGCGCAAGACTTGCCAACCGGAGGAGTTTATCGGGAACATACCCTTCATACTCCGCAATGCCTATATTCTTTACTTTTACTGCGGAGTCATGCGGAGTATAAACACTATATTCCCATAAAGTACCTACATGAAGGAAATACATGTAAAAGATATGGGAAATACCCCATTTGGCTCCGCATGACTCCGCATTTCAAAAAAAAGGAGATTTTAGAATGATTGATATTGAATTTACAAAACAAATAGTTAAGGACTTAAGACAGGCTGATAAATTGGCTTTAAGTTCTGCCCAAGAATATTTGGCAGCGATAAACAATGAATCTAAAAGTGATTACGAAAGAATTGCTTTAGCGATGCATTTTCTTGAAACATTGGTCGGTGATTTTATATTACGTGCAGATATTATGCTCGATCTGCATAAATTGTTGAATGGTGGAGAGTATCCAGATGAATAATACCAGTGTAGCTGATTATGTAGACCAGGAATTCCCATTCCTGGACGGGCTTAAGCAATTGGGGATGTATGCTCAATTGATCGGTGATCGGATACATATAGGCCCGCGAGACCTGATAACAGACAAGATCGTTCAAGTTGCCAGAGAAAATCGAGAGCAGATTATTGCTGAATTGCAACGCATCAACATATCCAGAGCAGAAGATGAAGCCGAATCGTTCCAAGTTGCAACGCTGGCGGGCCGATATGATGATCCAAATCATAATTTAGAAGAAGCATATTATGCCTGGGTTGTGTGCTATGAATTGGCTGCCGAATTGTACAACCAATTGGGTCAGGATGATTCTAAGCCCTGCTGCTGGAATGGGGACCCGCACAACATCCCGCCAGCGCCGTTCTATTGGGTCTTGGATTCCAAATTGAATAATCCAGCGCAGAGATCGGCTTCATATAAATATTTCGTTATGTTCAGGGACGGAAATAACTCAGACAGTGTGGTTGCCGACACCAGCATTGCGGATAGGCTTAGGGCCGAGGGTAAATTGCCGTTTTCGGTTAAGCACAATAGAGATAATACTGCTAACGCATTAAATCAGCCTAAATGAAACGTTTGAGAAATTGTGTTTGCCTGATAAGACAGACATACAGACATTAAGACAGGATTAAGCGAGAGGAGCAAAAGATATGAAGACAATTTGTGTTGCACCGGCAAACGCCGGCAAACGAGAAAAAAGAGGGAGAAGAATAATGACTAAATACTGCACCAAGTGTGGACACCAGTTAACCAATCTACCAACATACATAACAAGCGATAACTGGCAGTGTGTAGACTGCTTTGAGCACAACGTCAGGCACTGTCACGCGCCGCTTGTGAAGCTGAACGTTCGGCTAATGCCAGCACCATTCAGCACGCACGACGAGAACTATGTTGAGTTGACCAACAAGCGGAGGTATGAGGCATGACAGAGCGGACGCACACATACAATAACGGCATAGAGCGCGACACATACAGATACCATGAAATATGGGTGTTCCGGTCGCAAGGCCATTGGGCTGTAATGGTGAGAACAGGGCATAATTGGATGTTTCGTGCTGACGGATGCGCAACATACATAGAGGCAAAACGGTGGGGGATAGCGTTTATCGATAACTGGTTTGGGGCGAAGAATAAATCTGGAGGGTTGAATCATGGACAAGTCTAAAGTTTACATAGCTGCCAGCTATACGGCGCATGCGCTGGCAGAGGAAGTCGCTGGAATATTAGAGCCATATTGCGAGGTAGTATCGACCTGGCACAAGAATGTTGTTGATGAAGAAAAACTAACACCTTCGGAAAAATACCGCGCTGCACTCAACGACTTAGAGCAGATCGACTCTTGCAGTGATTTGTTGTATCTGTCTACTCCACACCATTCAAACGGCGGCAGGTATTTCGAAACAGGATATGCATTTGCGCTTGGCAAGCGTGTTCTTATTGTGGGAGAGCGCAACGGCGTATTTGATCATGTGTTGCTAAGCGTTTATCGAATAGTCCCTATTGACACTGTTGCCGATATCGCAGATGCAATACAGAAACACATTGCCGCGCTGGAGGCTAAACAGTGAAACCAAAAAACCAGCTCCGCAAGGGCGATACGGTAAAACTCATATCGCCGTCTGAGTGGAACAATATCAGGAATAAAACTGCTGTGGTATTGAAACCGATAATTAAGAACAATTCGTTGATTGCGGCTTTAGTGGCACACAAGCTGGATAACGAATACATAGTGCTGCTGAGAACTTCGGCAGAGATAGCCGTGGAGGGATAAAAAAGTGGGTTCGGCAAAACACCGAACCCAAATATCTAATACTGCTTCTGGAGAAGATCAAATCCATTGTAACGCAAAGGGGCCAATATGACAAAGATCATTTACAAGGGTTTGAATCCGGAGCTATACGGCAGACCGCTGTGGGAATCTATGCCGGATGACAACGACGCCACTTCCGGCTTAATCTGGGCTGAAATCAAGCATATCTGTAAAGCGGCAGACCTCACGCTTGAGGAATGTGAGATAATCACGCTCTACTACCAGGGCTGGAGTCAACAGGATATCGGGCTTATCAGAGGTATCACTCAGCAGGCAGTATCGAAACAGCAGAAGATTATATTCGCGAAAATGAGCAAAGTAAAATGGCGCGGGTTAATAACAGTTGTGGTTGAGCAGTTTGGTTGGAGCGGCTTGAAGTGGGTCTTAAGAGGCACTAAATCCACCGACCAGAACTGAAAATCGTGCTCAGGTTGTGACTTTTGCCGTTTTCGGGCCTATATATGAGAGACGTTTTTTTGAGAGGCTTAGATTATGGCAACATATTCACATAAAGTGTTTTTCACAGAGACTAGAGGCACGGGAACTTACACCCGCGTGCAGATTGATATAGATGGCGACAAAGAGCCTCTAATCATCAATCTGGATATACCAGGAATCGCTCCTGATGCAGGTGCAGTGCTTGACGATGCTATTAAAAATGCAGTTGCTCAGAGAGTAGCCGAGAGGTCTGGTGCTTTGACTAATACCGAAGCACTCAAGGATAGGTTAGGCAGTGAACCTGTAGAGACTGTTGCTCCGAAATTGCAGGAGCAACTGAATACGGTTGCAGAGGAATTGGGGATGACCACTGTTGTATTGCCAATTAAAGATATGACAGTTGAGAAAGCCGATAGCCTGAGAACTTGGCTTGTGGACAATGCCATAACTGCGGATATTGCTCCGACTACGCGAGACAAGATTATTACAGACACCCGTGTTATCGGTGACATTGGTGATACTATTCCGGTGGTGAGAGGCTGATGGCTATCGTTTGCGTTGACTTAGAGAGCACCTTACCAAGTTGGTATACGGCTGCTGTATACAGTGCTGGAACTACATACGCTCAGGATGACTATGTTATTCCTGCCGCTGCGTCTGGTTTATATTCTGGCACGACCGCTGTGTTGTGGAAAAGTCTTCAGAATGGCAATACCGGCAACGCTCTAACTGAGGGTGCCTGGTGGACTGTTGTAGCAGACGGAAGCGCAGCAAAGCCTTATAAGAGTATTGATGATGCTACTAGATTTGCTGCTGCTGGTGCAAATGATATTAGGATAAAAGCAGGGCTAGACCATACAGTTTTATCTGATTCCTATACATTCTACTGTATTGGAACTAATGCCGGAAAATGTGTAAAAACCGGTTCTGCTGACACTATAAATGTAGGTGACTTCATAGGCGATGATACTATGGGGTTTTTCAGAGTTCGTGGTATAACTGGAACAGGCCCATACACACTGGACATAGGCACAACTACCACAGGCAGTATGTTTTGGCATATAACTGAGGCTGATGTAACACCGTCTGTTTGTTATAAAGCTAATCCAATACAGTTGCAATCTACTCAAACTGCACAAAAACCTGGAGCAGATGTAAATAATCGCATGGTTATATCGTGCGGTTGGAACGCTGCATTCACATCACAAAATACTTTAAAACGCACATATATGACTGGAAGTGCTTACCAGATTAACAGCCCGACTTATAATCCAGGATACATAGTTTGGGATGGACTGTGTTGTTTGGGCGTAGGTAGATTTTTCTTAACAAACGCTAATCCAGTTGTCAACAATTGTATGGTTAGTTTCCCTGGAAACTCTACACATGTTGCATTTAATTGTGGCGGGTCTACGGTTACCAATAGTACCTTTATCGGGGCTAACGGCGTAGACTTAGGAAGTGTTGGCGGAAATGTGTGCTCAGATTGCATAGTAATATTTGGACAAATATCTAATCATAGTTCTATTGTCAAGAATACATTTATTGCGAAAGGGGCCAATAATCTATGTACGGCTACCTATGGAGCTATTTACAGATTTAACAATACGAAATTAGGAAAAGTAAACTCAACTAATGTTGGAGTTTTTTATAATAATACCAGTTTGGAAATATCAGCTCCCCGTATATTTTGCGTAAATTGCACTTTTACAGAAACATTACTGAAAAGCTATAGAATAAACCTAGTATCTATGAATCATAATGGCGTAATTGATGACCATAGATTTGATTTATTACAGGGTAAAATACTGTCTGATTCAACAACACGTCATACTGCATCGGGAATAGCCTGGCGATTTGAACCAGGCAGTATAGTATCAGAAGTATATCCTTTAGAGTTTATAACTCAGACATTACAAGACCCATTCGAGGTTGCCGTGAGCGCGAATAAGCGGGTTACGGCGACGATATGGTGCAAGAAATCGACTACTGATGCGGCTTTTGAAGCACGATTTATCTGCAGGGGTGGGCAGCTTGCAGGTATAGTAAATGATGTAACGGCAGTAGCAACGGATTCAACAGATTGGCAGCAATTGACTATTCAGGTTACGCCAACCGAAACAGGAGTGCTTAGGTTTGGCTTTCAGGTATGGGGTTCTACTACCGCCACCTGTCATATTGACGACTTCGGAGTATCACAATGAGCCTGCCTGATGTAAAACCGATGGATATTGTCAGCGATGGTGTGCCGTTTGTTCGTATTGACCTGACAGGGACATCGGACAACCTTGATATCGTGGCGGATGGCGTTCCGTGGGTGGGATACCAGGCACAAACTACACCATCAATTATATTCTCACCGTTTTGGTATTTTAACACTTTGGAGGCAATCTGATGGCTATAAAAGGACAGGCAATAAACGTTACGATAACAGCTATTGACGCCTCCACGGGCAAGCGCAAAACTGGAGATAGTGCGAATATATCGGTCTATTTAATCAAAGACGGAACGGCAGCAGCACGCAACGACGCAACAGCAATATCCGAAACCGACGCTACCAACTGCCCAGGTGAATACACAGTTGAACTTGACGCTATCGATATGAATGCTAACACTGTTGTGGTCACAGGCAAAAGCTCCACGGCAAACATCGAGATTATACCAGTCAAGATAGTGACCGAGGTTGGGAAAATAGCCGCACTCCAAGCCGATACTGATGATATACAGACAAGAATACCTGATGCTCTTGTTGGAGGAAGTTTGAAATCCAATGTTACCAGTATTGCTACGGACGCTATAACGGCTGCCAGTATAAAAGCTGACGCGATTACTAAGATACAAAATGGTTTGATGCTTGCAGCCGGTTACACTACGCCGCCGACAACGACAGAGATAAAAACGGCTATCGAAGCCGCCGGTTCAAGCATAGCTTCTATATTAGCCGATACAGCCGAACTGCAAACCGACTGGGTAGATGGCGGCAGGTTAGATTTACTCATAGACGCTATCAAAGCCAAGACCGACACCTATGTTGCCGCTCCGACTACTGCTGAGATTAAAACAGCGTTAGAAATAGCAGGCGGGACATTAGCTCTTATTCTGGCAGATACTGGCGAATTGCAGACAGACTGGGTAAACGGTGGTAGGTTAGATTTGCTTATAGACGCTATCAAGGCTAAGACTGATAACCTGCCAGCCACCCCGGCGGCCGTAGGTTCAGCAATGACTCTTGCCGATGATGCGATAACGGCAGCAAAGTTTGATGAAAGCACGGCTTTCCCAATTAAGTCCGCCGATACTGGAGCGACGCAGATTGCCAGGACTGGCGCAGATGCAGATACTCTTGAAACATTATCAGATGAGATTGCAGGTGTGTCTGGTGGAACCCCATTGACTGCTCAAGAAGTCAGAGACGCTATGAAGTTAGCACCGAGCGCAGGAGCAGCTGCAGCCGATAGCATTGACGGTGATCTTGATGACATCCAGACAAGACTTCCAGCAGCGTTAGTTGACGGCAAGATGGATAGTTCTGCTACAGTTGCGCTTAGCGCTGAAGATATAGGAGATATTTCAGACGCAGTTATCGCAGGGCTGGGCGGTGCAACAGTGGTTATTACTTCGCCTATATCGCAATCCAACGATGTTACGATACTCAGAGACACAGACTACACTACTGAGATTGTATGGACATACACTTATAGCGGATCACTAACTGGATACACGGCTGCGTTACATTGCAGAGGCGCTGGAATAACGAGTCACACTGTAACCATTGGTGGCATAGCAGGTGCATACACACTGACAGCCGCATTCACTAACACTGAGACTGCGGCACTTGACACGTGTATAGATGACTACTCGATAACGTTCACCAAGACAGCAGATAATACAGTGCTGCCGTATGGTGTTGAGGGCGTGATGATTGTTAGAGATTGGGGCGGTATATGATAAGACAGTGCAAGGTGCAGAGTTGCCCTGATTTACATAACAACACCAATGGCTATTGCGACAAGCACCAGTCGTTAACAGTTAATAGACCGTGCAGAACACCAGGATGCCCAGGTATGGCCGCGTTTCGTGGCTACTGCCAACAGTGCACCGATGTGAGATCAAAGCCATACGAGCAAGGACGAAGTAAAATTCATAATGCTACTTACGATATGGATTGGCAAAGGCTGTCGCGAGCTTACAGAAATTATCATCCACAATGCGAGCGGTGCGAACATAACGGGATCATATCAGATGCAGTTCTTGTCCACCACAAGGTTCCGGTTGCTGATGGCGGAGATCGTTTGTCAATTGACAATCTAGAGGCTTTATGCCGTGACTGCCACGAGATACATCACGGCAGGAAGCCAGCTAGTAAACATCACGCAAAGAGTCTTCGGTCAGCCACCGACAGGGGGGTATAGGGGTGTAAAAGTGTATAGGGAGGGCTAGCAT